>Ga0233380_1000595_pt1 | contig 18274 bp, 16 predicted proteins | sample ElkDunMinimDraft_9_FD_191541 | JGI IMG/M metagenome (GOLD analysis project Ga0233380, IMG submission 191541) | Fecal eukaryotic communites from dung pellets of Tule Elk in California, USA - Elk Dung F36 | ecosystem: Host-associated > Mammals > Digestive system > Large intestine > Fecal | place... | reverse complement strand
CGGCTGGCTGCGCTGTTCGGCCCAGAGATCGGCGAAGCGGGCGGCGACGTCTGCATCGAGCGCGGGGTCGTGGCTCCACCAGCCAGCCTCCCCGACGTCCTTGAACCAGAAGTCGAGCAGGTCGGTCGCCCAGGGGGCGGTGACGGCGTCTTGGGTCCCGGTCGGTTCGCTCATGGAATATCCAAGCGCCGGGCGGGCGTTCGGGTTCCCTTTGGATTGCGTCAGGTCGCGGTGCCGCCGACGGTGAGGCCTTCCATCAGCAGGGTCGGCTGGCCAACGCCCGCCGGCACGCTCTGCCCACCCTTGCCGCACATGCCCACGCCCTCGTCGAGCGCCCAGTCATTGCCGACGCCGATGACGCGGGTGAGTGCGCTTGGCCCGTCGCCGATGAGGGTCGCGCCCTTGATTGGGTCGCCAAGCTTGCCGTCTACGACCTTATACGCCTCGGTGCAGGAGAAGACGAACTTGCCCGAGACGATGTCGACCTGGCCGCCGCCGAAGCTTTTGGCGAAGATGCCCGACTTCATGCGGGACAGAAGTTCGGCCGGGTCGTCCTGTCCGCCCTTGATGAAGGTGTTGGTCATGCGCGGCATCGGCGCGTGGGCGAAGCTTTCGCGGCGGCCATTGCCCGTGGGCGCGACGCCGGTCAGGCGGGCATTGAGGCGGTCCTGCATATAGCCGCGCAAAATGCCGTCTTCGATCAGGATATTTTCCTGCGTCGGCGTGCCCTCATCGTCGATGCTGAGCGAGCCGCGCCGGTTGGCGATGGCGCCGTCGTCGACGACGGTGACGCCGGGGGCGGCGACGCGCTGGCCGATGCGGCCGGAAAAGGCGCTGGTGCCCTTGCGGTTGAAATCGCCCTCAAGACCGTGGCCGATCGCTTCATGGACGAGGACGCCGGGCCAGCCGGGGCCGAGCAGCACGGTCATTTCGCCAGCGGGCGCGGCGACCGAGCGGAGGTTGGTGCGGGCTTGGGCCAATGCGTCGTCGATGGCGCGGTTCCAGATCGCGGGCTCCATCACCTCATCATAAAGATAGCGGCCGCCAATGCCGAAGCTGCCGGTTTCGCGGCGTCCGTTTTCCTCGACGATGATCGAGACGTTGAGGCGCACGAGCGGGCGGATGTCGGTCGCGGTGAAACCGTCGGGGCGGACGATCTCTACCACCGACCAACTGCCCGAGAGACTGACCGACACCTGCGCGACGCGCGGGTCGCGGGCGCGGGCGGCGGCGTCGATGGCAGCGCAGAGCGTCACCTTTTCGGCGAACGGCACCAGTTCGAGCGGGTTGGCGTCGGTATAGAGATGGCGGTTGGTGCGCGCAGGGGGCGGGGCGGGCGCGTCTTTGGCCGGGTCGAGCAGGGCAAGCGTCTGTGCGGCGCGGCGGATCGCGGCCTCCGAAATCTCGTTGGCGTGAGCAAAGCCGGTCATCTCGCCCGACACGCCGCGCAGGCCGAAACCCGCGTCAGTTGAATAGTCGGCGGTTTTGAGGCGGCCGTCGTCGAAGCCGAAGCTCTCAGCTGCGCGGTACTGGAGATAGAGTTCGCCATCGTCGCAGGCGGAGAGCGCCTCTGCCGTCAGGCGGCGGGCGGCGTCTGGATCGAGCAGGCCCGGACGATAAAGGAGGCCACGGGCGTCGGTGAACTGGGGGGCGATGTCGGTCATGCGCCCCTACATAGGCGCGGGCGGGCGCGGGCGTAAGTGCCCATGGCGGGCGCCGCGACGTGGGCGAGGCGTTTTGTTCGCGCGGAGACTGAGACGGCGCGGCCGCTCAAGCCCCCGCGCGCGGGATCAGAGGCTGGCGCCCGAAGCGATGTCGGGAAGGGTGCCGACGTCGGGCGTGTCCGCAGCGCCGCCGATCAGTACGAAGCGGCGGTCGCAATAGCCGCAGTCGACATAGCCATGCTCGTCGATTTCCAGGAACACGCGCGGATGACCGAGCGCGGCGGGAATGTCACCCGACCCGTCGCAGGCGACGCGGGATTTGGGGACGCGGATGATTTCGGGCGGCTGAATCATGGGCAAGCGATTAGCAGCGCACATCACGCGCGGCAATGGGCTGGAAGGGCATGTCGAGAGTGGGGGTGGTGGGCGATGACGGGCTCGAACCGCCGACATTCTCGGTGTAAACGAGACGCTCTACCAACTGAGCTAATCGCCCCCATCAGGGAATATGGCGCTTTTAGGCGGTTTTTCGCGCCCGTCAACTGGGCGTTCGCGGAACAGAACGGCACCAAGCGGAACAGAGCGGAACCAAGAGTCCCGACATAGTCCCGATGGAAATCCCGTCGCTGGTTAGTCGCGTGCAAGGATCTGCAAGCCCCTGCCCGGATGGGTCAGGTCCAGCCGCTCCACGCTCCGTTGAAAAAATTCCGCGCAGTTTCCAGGGATGACCTGTGAAGAAGCCGAAGGCGCGGCGCGCAGGGTGGGGAGATGGTTCTGCTGGCGATTTCTGGGCCTTGGGCGGACAGGGGAGTGCGGCTGGACATGAGTTGACCCCCCGGTAAATCTATGGAAAGCGTCCAATTGCTTTTACAATTAGGGGGTAACTCATTGCGTAACTTGAAGACATTACTTGCCGCTGCTGCGGTGCTCAGCCTTTCGAGCACGCCCGTGTTGGCGAATTCCGCTGCCGCTCTCTCGCCCGTGCGCGCTATGACCAGCGCGAAAGCTGTCACCAGCCCCAAAAAGGCGAGCAAGCTGGCGCCGGTCTTTCTCATCGGCGCGATCACCACGGTTGTGATCATCGGCGGCGCCATCGCCCTGTCGAGCAATGACGATGACTCCGACAGCAACTAACTAATCTCCCTCGGGAGCTTTCAAGAGGCCGGCAGTGCGTCAATGGCGCTGCGGGCCTCTTTCTATATGGGCCGATGCCTCGGACAACCGGGAAATCGAAAACGCGCGCGATCTGGCGAAAGAGCTCATCGCCCGCGCCTGAACGTTGCTCTGAGCGCGTGGGCGCGCTGGTCTATCCTTCACCGCACAGATAGCGGCGACTGGCGGCGAACCATTGGCCAAGATGCTGGGCGGTGGCGTCGGCCAGCGCGATGAACACGCGGCGGCCGTCATGCGGGTCCTGCTGGCGCAGGACGACGCCGGTGTCGGTCAGCGTCTTGATATGGCGCAGCGCAGTCGTGGGCGGGACGCCCGAGGCGATGCACAGGCTGGAGACCGACACCCGCTCATGATCGAGGCGCGCGGCATAGAGGTCGAGCAGCATGTCCCAGGCCGGGTCGGCGAACAGATCGCCCGGCAGGAAATCGGCACGCATCCGCCGCGCGCGCAGCAGGTCGCGCACTTTTTGCGCTGTCACGGCCGTCGGATCGGCAGCGGCAGGCTGGCCCATCGGCGCGAGCGCGGGCATGCCGATATAGTCGCTCGCCGTGTCGGAGATGCGCGGGCCGGGCTGGAAGGATGGCGCGGCCGAGGGGCGTCCCTGCGTCAATGCCTCCAGCGTACGGGCGATACGGTCGACCTCTTCGCTCAAGAGCTGGAGGCGATGGCCATCGCCGTCGCGGCCGATATCGTGGAGCAAATGGCGCGCGCCGCTGTCGCGCCATTTCCCCGCAAGCGCGCCGATCAGGTCGATCTCGCGCGGCTGGCACAGGAGCAGCGTGTCGGGATGGCGCAGGCAGGCATAGGCAAGGTCGATATGGTCGAGATCCGCCGCGACGATCAGGGCCATGTCCTTCTGGATCGCGACGGTTTCGACCTGAACGATCAGCCGTTCGAGCTGCACGGCATCGCCGGCGCAAAAGAGCAGGACGCAGTCACAGCCGATCTGCATGTCGAGCCGCGCGCCTGCTTGCGCGACCGATACCATGTCGAGCAGTCGATAGCCCGACCCTGAGGCGATCGTCGCCAGATCGTCCTGCATCGGGCGATCGGTGATGACCAGCAGGCCGGGGCGGTTGTCAGCCTCACCGATCGGAAATGCGTCGGGGGTGCTAAAAAGAGGCTGAAGAAAATGGTCGTTCATGTCGCTCGTCCCGTGCCTGCTATAGTGCCCATTTATGCGCCATTTCGGCGGCGTGAAGCATGGTCTTGGTCCGCTTTACCTCCGCACTGGCGCTGATAGATGCCGAGCGCCCGGACGCCCGGCGCATATCCACGCCGAAATGGCGCGGCTTCGGAGCAAGCGATAACCATTTCGAAACCATGATCATGTCCAAAATGGACATGATTTGTTCCGCGAATGCAAGCGTCGGTGGTTGCGGCAGCTACTCAGCGGGCGGTGCGGCGGGCGAAATCGATGTAGCGCTGGCGCAGGCGGGTGGCGACCGGGCCGGGCTTGCCGTCGCCGATCGGCTGGCCGTCAATCTCGACAACCGACAGGCAGAGGGTCGAGGCGCTGGCGATGAAGGCTTCCTGCGCGGTGAGCGCTTCTGCGACAGTGAAGGGGCGGCGGATGACGGTGAGACCGCTTTCCTGCGCCAGTGCATTGAGCGCGAGCGCCGTGCAGCCGGCCAGCACTTGCTGGCTATAGGGGCGGGTGACGATGCCTTCGTCGGTGACGATGAAGGCGGTGGAGGAGGCGCCCTCGGTGACATGGCCGTCCTCGACCATCCAGGCCTCCTGGCAGCCGCGCGCTGCCGCTTCGCGCTTGGCCATGACCTGTGCCAGCAGGCCGACGCTCTTTATGTCGCGCCGCGCCCAGCGCAGATCGTCCATGGTCGCGACCTTGATGCCGCTGTGCATAGCGGGCGTGTCTATGATGGATTTGGGTGTCACGAACATGACGAGCGTCGGGGGCGTGGTGGGGGAGGGCAGGAAGTCGCGGGTCGCGTCGGCGCCGCGCGTCAGTTGCAGATAGACGAGCCCTTCGTCGAGCGCATTGCGGGCGATGAGCTGCTTCTGCGCGGCCTCGACCTCCGGCAGGGTGATCGGCAGGGCGATGCCGAGCGCGTCGGCCGAGCGTTGCAGCCGGGCGAGATGCGCGTCGCTGTCGACGAGGCCGCCGTCGATCACCGCTGCGACCTCATAAATGCCGTCGGCGAAGAGAAAGCCGCGATCGAGGACGGATACCTGCGCCTGTTCGAGCGGGAGGTAGGTGCCGTTGAGATAGGCGATGGACATGGCGAGGGCACCTCGTTCGGGAAGGTTCACGCTGTTGCCGCGCAACGGGCTGCGGGGTCAAGACGAGTCTGGCGGGGAAGGTTCGTCGCGGCCTTACCGTGCTGCGCCTTGGCCGTCAGGGCTCGATGCGGCGGAAGTCGTGGCATCCGCTTTCCCGGCCGCCCAGCCCCTCGCCACAGAGCGTCATTTCGGTTGCCGTTACCGTCGCGGTCGACCCGGTAAAGTCGATGGTGCCGAAATCATTGGGACGCAGCACGAAGGTTGCGGTGGTTCCGGCTTTGCCGGTGAGGGGGAGGCCGGTCGTGTTCAGCCCATATTGCGGCATCACGAAGGATATGGAGCGGGGTTGACGATGCTCGTCCGCCGGGAAGGCCCAGGGCCCGCCAGGGCTATAGGCGGTGAGCGCATCGCCCCGGTCGAAGCTGATCGAGAAGTCGATGCCGGCTAAGTCATTGCCGCCCGGCCCGACGACGCGAATCTCGAACGGGCCATCGGCGCGCTGCGTTATCGGGCCTGGCTCCACCACTGGCGGGACCGGTCGTGGAACACTGAAGAAATGGATCGTGTCGCCGCGCCGTTCCCAGCGGCCCCGCGCCTGCTGATCGAGCGAGCCGGCCATCAGGGCGAAGGCGAAGCTGCCATCGGCGTCGAGCCGCAGCCGAACTACGGAGTCGACCCCGCCCGCATCATAGTCGCCCACCGCCGGATCGACGGCCTTGGCCGACGTCGTGGTCGGCAACGCCAGCGAGAGCAGCAGGGCTGTGCGCGCCAGGGCCTGCGAGGGGCGATATGAGGGTCGGGTCATGCGCCTGATCTTAGCGGCGGCCAGGCGGCGATAAAGGGGGAAGTGCGGGCGGCGATATGCGCCGACCGATGGGTCAGGCCGCGCGGCCCTGCAGCGCCTTTTGCCGGCGGCGCTGGACCGACGAGCCGATGCCCATTGCCTCGCGATATTTGGCGACGGTGCGGCGGGCTATGTCCATGCCGCGGGCGCGCAGCAGGTCGACCAGCGTGTCGTCGGAGAGGATGGCCTGGGGTTCCTCCGCCGCGATCAGCGCCTTGATGTGACTCTTGACCGCCTCGGCGGAGACCGCGCCATCGCCGCTCGCCGCCGCGACGCCGCTGGTGAAGAAATATTTCAGTTCATAAAGGCCGCGCGCGCAGGACAGATATTTGTTCGAGGTGACGCGGCTGACGGTGGATTCGTGCATGCCAATGGTTTCGGCGACGGTCCTCAAGGTCAGGGGCTTGAGATGCGCGACGCCGAGGCGGAAGAAATCCTGCTGTTGGGTGACGATCTCGCTCGCCACCTTGATGATCGTCTTTTGCCGCTGGTCGAGCGCCTTCACCAGCCAGTTGGCGCTGGCGAGGCAGTCGGCGAGCCAGGCCTTCGACGCCTTGTCCTGCGCGCCGCCGGACAGTTCGACATGATAGGCGCGGTTGACGAGGACGCGGGGCAGGGTGGCGTTGTTGATCTCTATGCGCCAGCCTTCGCGCGTTTCCTGCACGAACAGGTCGGGCACGATGGCGGCGGGGCGGTCGTAGGAGAAGCGCAGGCCGGGCTTTGGATCATAGGCGCGCAGTTCGCGGATCATGTCGGCCATGTCCTCCTCATCCACCCCGCAGATGCGGCGGAGCTGGGGCAGCGCGCCTTTGGCCAGGAGGTCGAGATTGGCGAGGAGCTTGGCCATGCAAGGGTCGTGGCGGTCCGCCTCCTTGGCTTGCAGCGCGAGGCATTCTGATAGGGTGCGGGCGGCGATGCCGGTGGGGTCGAAGGTCTGCACGCGCGCCAGCACCGCTTCTACCTGCGCCAGGGGGACGCCGAGGCCGTAGGCGAGTGCGAGGAGGTCGGCCTCGAGATAGCCGGCTTCGCCGATCTGGCCGATGAGTTGCGTGGCGATCAGCAGATCCATGCCCGAAAGGGAGGCGCGCGCCTGCCCCATCAGATGTTCGTGAAGGCCGATGGGGGCGGTGGCGAAACTGTCGAAATCGATCGCCTCGCCGCTGCCCTGGGAGGGGCCGTCGAGACTGCCGCTGCCGCTCATGCGGTCGGTGGGGCCGTCGTCGATATGGATGTCGGCGGCCGCGTCCATGTCGAGCGGCGCGTCGGCGTCGCCTGCGCCTTGCGCGATCAGTTGGTCGGCGGCGGAGGTTTCGGCGACGAGCGCGGGCGCGTCGTCGGGGCGATCGATGCCGTTGGGGGCGGGGGCGGCTTCGCTGTCGCTGCTCAAGGATTCGAGCAGCGGGTTCTTTTCTACCTCGGCGGCGACGACCGCCTCTATCTCCAGATTGGAGAGCGCCAGCAGCTTGATCGCCTGCTGGAGCTGCGGCGTCATGACGAGCGACTGGCTCTGCCGCAGGTCGAGCCGGGGGCCGAGCGCCATCAGCCGATCTCGTGTGGGTAAGAGGCGCGGGGGGCGGTCATGGCCTTAAAGCTGGAAATTTTCGCCCAGATAGAGGCGGCGGACCTCGGCATTGGCGACCAGCTCGGTCGGGCTGCCGGTGAAGAGCACCTGCCCGCCATAGATGATGCAGGCGCGGTCGACGATTTCCAGCGTCTCGCGGACATTATGGTCGGTGATGAGAACGCCGATGCCGCGTGTCTTGAGCTGTTTCACCAGATCGCGAATGTCGGCGATCGACAGCGGATCGATGCCGGCGAAGGGCTCGTCGAGCAGGACGATCGACGGATTGGCGGCGAGCGCGCGGGCGATCTCGCAGCGGCGGCGTTCACCGCCCGACAGCGCCATGGCGGCGGAATCGCGCAGGCGGGTGAGGCCGAATTCGTCGAGCAGCTGGTCGAGCCGGGCAGCACGCGCCGCCTTGTCGGGTTCGGCGAGTTCGAGCACCGCGCCGATATTCTGGGCGACGGTCATGCCGCGAAAGATCGAGGTTTCCTGCGGCAGATAGCCAAGGCCGAGGATGGCGCGGCGGTACATGGGCAGTTTGGTGATGTCTTCGCCATCAAGGACGATGCGGCCATGATCGGGGCGGACCAGGCCCATCACCGAATAGAAGCAGGTCGTCTTACCCGCGCCATTGGGACCGAGCAGGCCGACGACCTCTCCCTTGCCCACGGTCAGCGACACGTCGGTCAGGACGGCGCGCTTGTCATAGCTTTTGGCGATGGAAATGACCGAGAGGCCATCGCCGACCTCTATCGGCGTGGGCGGGGGCGGCGGGGCCGTGATCGTCTGCTCTTCCATCGTCTATCCTTGCAGCTGCCCGTCATGGAGCGCGCGGACTGCTGGAGGTCCGCATGCGGCAACTGGCAGGCTTTGTGCATGAGCCAGCCGCAGGAGCAAGGGAAAAACGCGTTCTCGCGCTTGGAGGGCGGCGGCGCGGGGTGGGTTATTCGCCGACTGCGCGCCGTTGGCTCTGGTTCTGGCTCGGGCGCAGGGCGGGGTGCGCGACATGGCTGTCGTCGGCAAGCTGCACGATCGAACGCCACCATTCCTCGACCGGCACGTTGAGGCGCGAGATGCTGTTAAGGCGGGGCACCGCGCGCCACCTGTCCTCGGCACGCTCGAACTTCCAGCGGGCGTCGCATTGCAGGGGGACGAGTTCGAAAGCGGCGGGGGTCGCTGAACGACCGATGCTGGTGGGACGGAGATCGCAGGCAATATCGCGAACGGAGCCGTCGGGGAAATGGACGGGAACGATCATCTCTTTCTCTCTTACCTCTCGCTCTCATCCCCTGACACGCGACCACCGGGTGATCGTGCGTAAGCTTTTGATTTTCCATTTTGAGCCTGACGCATTCCCGCAACCGGTTGGCCGGAAGACGGGGCCGACAAGGGCTATGATGGATGAACGCTGAACGGGCCGATTGGTTCATCGGGCGAAGGCGGAATTCGGTGCGTGCTCAGGGCCTTAGAGGCAGGCGGAGGTGAGGGCGACCGGGGCGCCGGTCACTGCCATCGCGGCAAGGGCGGCAAAGGCGGTGCCGACCGTGACTTTGCGGGTGAAGCCCGGAGGCAAACGCAGCGATCGATGCGCGATCGCCAGCGTCGCGAGACACAGCGCCACCCAGGTCGATAGCATGATCCAGCGGAAGAGCGTGCCGCCCATGAAGGGGCGTTGATGCCATCCGCTTTCGCAGCCCAGGCCGTGGAGCGCGTAGAGCAGCGAGAAGCCCGCCGCCCAGACGATCAGCCCGGCCGAGATGTGCAGCAGCAGCCTCACGCCAGCCACCTCGGCAGGAGCAGGCAGGCGAGGATGAGGAGGATCGCGACGACCGCATAATCGGCGAACAGCCGCGCCACCTGCGCCTCCAGCGCGCGCGTGGGTGAGGCATAGCCGGCGCGGATGCGGGTGCCGGCGAAGGCGGCGGTGAGCAGCGCGAGGACAGTATGCAGGACGCCGTACGCGATCAGCGCCCAGCAGGCGGCGGCATAGGCATGGCCCGTGGGCGCGGGCAGGGCGGTGAGGCCGATGCCGATGAGAGCGGTGGCGGCGATCGCCTGCGCGCCCGCGCCGAGCAGCGCCGTGGAGGCGGCGGCGGGCAGTCCGGCGCGCAGGGCGGTGTGAGCGCGGCGGGTGCAGAGTGCCGCAATGATGGCGGCGAGTGCGGCGATGAGCGCGGGGACGGTGCCGCCTTCGATCAGCACGGGCGGTGGCCAGCCCGGCGCGACGACCCAGAGGAAAGCGTAGCCGAACAGCAGCGAGGCAAAGAGCGTGGCGTCGGCCATGAGCAGGAAACTTGCCCCCCACCAGCCGGGGGCGCCGGGGCTTTCGCGGTGGATCGGGGCCTCTTCGCCCGGGCGGATCGTCACCGGGCCGATGTCTTCGCGCGATCCCAGCGCCCAGGCCCAGCGCCAGCCGAGCAGGATGACGCCGGCGAGTGGCAGTAGCGCGAGCCAATATTGGCCGAACAGAAGCGCGAGGAAGAAGCAGCCGGTCACCGCCGCCGTGACGATCGGCAGGCGGGTATTGCCCGGCAGGATGACGATATGGTCGACCGCGCCGGTGACGGTGTCGACCGCCATCGTTTCGCGCCAGCCATGGCGGGTCTGCCCCAGATAGCCTTCGCCGCGCGCGAGGTGGAGGGCGAGGTCCGGCTCCGTCCCAAGTGGCTCGCGGTCGCGCACATGGGGTTGGCTGGCGAAATTATAGGTCGGCGCGGGTACCGGCATCGCCCATTCAAGCGTGCCCGCGCCAAAGGGATTGCGGGGCATGCGCCGGGCGAGGAAGATGGCAAGCGCGATGTCGAGGACGAACAGCGCAAAGCCGATGGCCATGACGAAGCTGCCCACCGAAGAGAGCAGGTTGAGCCAGGTCCAGCCCATTTCCGGCGCATAGGTATAAACCCGGCGCGGCATGCCGAGCAGGCCGGTCAGGTGCATCAGGAAAAAGGTGAGATTGAAGCCGGTGAAGATCAGCCAGAAGGCGGTTTCGCCCAGGCGCGGTACGCGCCAGCGGCCGGTGAAATGGGGGAGCCAATAATAGGCCCCGGCCAGCATCGGAAAGATGAAGCCGCCGACCAGCACATAATGGAGATGGGCGACGACGAAATGGCTGTCATGCGCCTGGGTATCGAACGGTACCATCGCCAGCATGACGCCGGTCAGGCCGCCGAGCACGAAGACCACGAAAAAGCCGATCAGATAAAGCATTGGCAGCTTCATCGTCGGACGACCGTTCCAGAGCGTACCGATCCAGGCGAAAATCTGGATCGCGGTCGGGATCGCCACCAGCGCGGAAGCTGCCGAAAAGAAGCCGAGCGCCATATGCGGGATGCCGGTGGTGAACATGTGGTGGACCCACAGGCCGAAGCTTAAAAAAGCCAGCGCCAGGATCGCCGCGACGATCCAGCCATAACCAAGAATGGGGGTGCGGGCCATGACCGGCAGGACGGTGGATATGACCCCGGCGGCGGGCAGGAAGATGATGTAGACTTCCGGATGGCCGAACAGCCAGAAGAGATGCTGCCACAGCATCGGGCTGCCGCCGCGCGTGGGATCGAAGAAGGGCCAGTCGAAGGCGCGCTCTACCTCAAGCAGGACCGACCCCAGGATCAGCGGCGGGAAGGCGAGGATCATCATCAGCGCAGTGACGAGCAGGTACCAGGCGAAAAGTGGCATGGTGTCGAGCCGCATGCCGGGCGCACGCAGCTTGAGGATCGAGACGGCGATCTCGATCGCGGCGGAAATTGCGGAAATCTCGACGAAGGTGATGCCGAGCAGCCAGACGTCGGCGTTGATGCCGGGCGTATAAGGTTTGGACGAGAGGGGGGTGTACATGAACCAGCCGCTGTCGGGTGCGACGCCAAACGCCATTGAGGCGATCAGGATGCTGCCGCCGAACAGATAGCACCACCAGCCATAGGCGGAGAGGCGGGGATAGGCCATGTCGCGGCTGCCCAGCAGCTTTGGCAGCATGTAGAGCGCCAGCCCCTCGAACATCGGGATGGCGAAGAGGAACATCATGATGCTGCCGTGCATCGTGAAGAGCTGATTATAGATGTCGGGGCCGACGAAGGCGCTGTTCGGCGTCGCAAGCTGCGCCCGGATCAGCATGGCGAGCACGCCGCCGATCGCGAAGAAGGTGAAGGCGGCGATGATGAAGCGCTTGCCGATGTCGCTATGATTGACCGAGACGATGGTGCCGCGCCAGCCGCTTGGGGCTTTCCAGATCGCGTCGAGCGCCTTGTGCCGGGAAAGGGCGCTCATGGCTCCTCTCCCCGCTGGCGAGCATCCCAGGCGGCGGGTCCGTGGGCGACGACGCGGAAATTGTGGCGCGTATGGTTGAGGCCGCAAAATTCGGCGCAGACGCCTTCATAGACGCCCGGCGCGTCGGCCTGAATGCGCAGGATGTTTATCTGGCCGGGGATCGCATCCATCTTGCCGCCGAGGCGCGGTACCCAGAAGCTGTGGATGACGTCGGCCGAGGCAAGGCGCACGTCGATCGGGCGGCCGGCGGGGATGTGGAGCGTGCCCTGGCTTTCGGGGCCGCCTGGGTCACGGAAAGTCCAGGCCCATTGGCGGCCGGTCGCCTCCACGGTCATCACGTCCGGCGTGGGCCGCGCGATGGTGCGCTCGCCCAGCATCAGGGCATAGCCGAGGAGAGCTGTCAGAATGACGGCCGGCATCGCGAGGCCGAGCAGACCGAGCCAGAGCTTCGTGCCGCCTTCACGCTGGGTGCGCCGCCTGACGAAGGCGAGCGCGAGGAGGGTGAGGACGAGCAAGGTGAGCAGAGCGGCGCCGGCCAGCATCACCCACCAGAGCGTCGCGATATCGCCCGCCGCCGGGCCTGCCGTATCGAGCGTCGAGAGTGGCCCGCCGCATGCCGCCACGCTCAGGACTGGCATAGTCGCGCCCAGTCTGCGCATGATGGGCGCATGAGCATGAACGATAGGGCCAAGAGCGAAGCGATCGAGGAAGAGGGCGGGCTGGTCGACCCGATCGAGGCGCAGGGGCATTTCCATCGCACGGAATCGAAGATCGCGGTGGCCGGTCATCCCATCCATGCGATGTTCGTCGCCTTTCCGATCGCGCTCGCCATGTGCACGCTGGGGGCGGACGCGTTCTACTGGTGGACGGGCGATATTTTCTGGGCGCGCGCGGCCTTGTGGGCGAGCGGCATGGCGTTTCTGTTCGGGTTGCTCGCCGGATTGTCCGGCACGGTCGAGCTGCTGCTGGTGCCGGGCATTCGCGCGCGGGCGGCGAGCTGGACCCATTTCGTCATTGCGGTGATGCTGCTGTCCATCCTCGGCGCGAACTGGGGTTATCGGCTGACCGGCGGCTATGAGCAGGCGGTGCTGCCCTTTGGCATTTTGCTGTCGGCCTTTGCAGCGGGCTTTACCGCCGTCACCGGCTGGCATGGGGGGAAGCTGGTGTTCGACTATCACATCGGCACCTCGTCCACCGGCAAGGGCTGATCGCGCGGGGCGGTCAGCCAGTCGGGGGCAAGGCCGCCGTCGATGGGCGGCTTGGCGAGCACCAGGATCAGGATCGCGACGATCGCGATGAAGGCGAGGGACAAGGCCGCCGGTCCCCACAGGCGCGGCGGCGCATAGGCGCCCTGCCGCTCGCCCACGATCAGCGTGATGTGGCCGATCCAGGCATGGAGCAGGACGAGCGCGCCGACGCCGACCAGCTTGGCGAACATCCAGGGCGTGAAGACTTGTCGCATGAAGATGAGCGTCGTTCCCGCCGCGATGGTGATGACGGCGGCGGGCGTGACGATGAAGGTATAGGCGCGGTGCGTCAGCATCCGGAGGCGGGCATAATCCATCTGTTCATGGTCGGCGTCATGCTTGGCGAGGAGCAGCGGAAGGGCGATGACGCCCGCGCACCAGATGGCGAGCGCTGCGATATGGAGGAACTTGACCGCTGCGATCATGCGGGCGCCGCCGTTCTTTCCCAAAGCCTGCGAGCGATGAGCGCGGTGGCGATGGCATAGGGCGCGATGCCCGGTACCCACATGATGAGGCCGGCAAGTTGTTGATCGACGAGGGGCATGAGGCCCCAGGGCTGGGTCGTCGTCGCATGAGCGGCATAAAGCGCGCGCGGGGCGAAGGTGAGCAGCGCGCCCAGCATCCCCATCTGCGCCATGGCGGCGATCGCGGTGAGCGTGGCGGGGACGGGCGGCGCGGCGAACAAGGCGCGCCATGACAGGAAGGCGGTGGCGAGCAGGCTGAGCTGCATCAGCCAATAGACGCCGGTGTGGGCGAGCGCTCGGTCGTAGAGCGCTGGCAGATGCCAGGCCCAGAGCGTCGCGGTGGCGGCGATGAATGGGGGGACGAGCGCGGGTGCGCGCCGGGCCGGCCAGGCGAGGGCGAACAAGGGCGCGGCCACGGCGACGAGCAGGATATGGTGCGCGGCCCGGGCGGATAAGAGCGCGACGCTGAGCGCGCAGAGCGGGGAGACGAAGGCGAGGGCGAGCGCGGCGACGCCGGCCAGTGCGAGCTGGGGGCGCGCGCTACGCAGTGCGAGGACAGCGCAGGCGGCGAGGGCCAGCAACAGGAGGGGGTCGAAATTCCAGCGCAGCAGCCACTCCTGTGGCAGTGGCGGTGTCCCGCAATAGCTAGTCATCAGTCCCCTTCCTTGAGGCGAGCGCCGTGCGCCGCCGGTCCTCCTTGTGCTGCCCCGTGCGCGTCAGGCCTGGATTCTGACGGGCACCGCCTTGCTGGCCGGGGTTTTCGATTTTCGGTCGTGATGCGACAGCGCGATCAGCGGGTTCATTTCGGGATAATAGCCAACGATCGTGCCCATAGGCAGGTCGTAGGGCACGATCTCCAGCCCCGCGACCCGCCGGTCATGGCCATCCTGCGCGTCGCCGACGAGGGCGATGCGCTGCCCTGCGCGAAGGCCGGCGGCGGTGATGTCGGCCGGCGACATCAGGACGACGTCGCGCTTGCCCTCTATGCCGCGCAGGCGGTCGCTATAGCCGTAGATGGTGGTGTTGAACTGATCGTTGGACCGCGTGGTGATGAGGCGGTAGCGGCCGGGCGCGTCCTCGACATCGGTGGCGGCGAGCATGGCGGGCGCGGTGAAATGCGCCTTCTTGTCGTCGGTTTTCCATTCCCGCTCGCGCGCGCTGTTGCCGCGATAGAAGCCGCCGGGCTGGAACATGCGGGCGTTGAAGTCGTAAAATTGCTCGGGATAGGTGTCTGCGATCAGGTCGCGCACCTTGCCATAATCGCCGGTCCAGGCGTCCCATTGCACCTTGGGATTGGGGTCGAGCGTCGCCTGGGCGAGCCCGGCGACGATGGCGAGTTCGGATTTGAGATGCTTCGACGCCGGGGTGCGGTGGCCGCGCGAGCCGTGGATGTGGCTGAAGCTGTCCTCGATCGTCACCGTCTGCGGCCCGCCGGCCTGTTCATCCTCTTCGCTGCGGCCAAGGCAGGGGAGGAGGTAAGCGGTCTTGCCGTTGAAGAGATGGCTGCGGTTCAATTTCGTCGCGATCTGGACAGTGAGGCGCATATTCTCCCACGCCGGCTCGATGCGCGACTGGTCGGGAATGGCGCGCAGGAAATTGCCGCCAAGGCCGATGAACGCCTGCACGCTGCCGTCGAGCACGCCTTCGCACACCTCGACCGTGGTGCGGCCGGTGTCGCGCGGGGGATCGAAGCCGAACTGCTCGGCGATCTTGTCGAGGGGGACGAGTTCGGGCTTTTCCGCCATGCCGACGGTGCGCTGCCCCTGCACATTGCTATGGCCGCGCACCGGGCAGATGCCGGCGCCTTCCTTGCCGATATGGCCGCGCATCAGCAGCAGGTTGACGAGCATGGCGATGTTTTCAAAGCCATGGACATGTTGGGTGAGGCCCATGCCATAGACGCCGATGACACGCTCGGCGTCGACATAGACGCGGCCGGCTTCTTCGAGCGCGGCGCGGGTGAGGCCCGATTCCTGCTCGATCCGATCCCATGAGGTGGCGTCGGCGCGCGCCCTGAACGCGTCGAAGCCGCTTGTGTGCTGGGCGATGAAGGCGTGGTCGATCAGCGTGCCGCCGCGCCGTTCATCCTCGGCCAGCACATATTTGCACAGACCCATGATCGCGGCGATGTCGCCGCCGGCGCGGACCTGGTGATATTGCTCGCTGATCTGGGTGGTGGCGCCGGTCAGCATTTCGACCGGGCTTTGCGGATTCTTAAAACGAAGCAGAGCGGTTTCGCGGACCGGGTTGAAAGTGACGATATGGCAGCCGCGCTTGGCCGCTTGCTGAAGGGGGTGGAGAAAGCGCGGGCTGTTGGTGCCGGGATTCTGGCCGAAGAAGAAGATCGCGTCGCATTTTTCGAAGTCGTCGAGAATGCAGGTGCCGACCGGCGAGCCGATCAGTTCCTTCAATGTCACCGACGTGGTTTCGTGACACATGTTGGAACTGTCGGGCAGGTTATTATGGCCATACAGGCGGGCGTATAGCGCGTAGAGATAGGTGGTTTCGAGGCTGGCGCGGCCCGAGGCGTAGAAGATCGCCGATTTAGGGTCGATGCCGCGCAGTTCCCGGCCGATGGCGGCGAAGGCTTCGTCCCAGCTGCATTCGACATAATGGTCGGTGGCGGCGTCATAGCGCAGCGGATGGGTGAGGCGCCCTTCCTGTTCGAGATCATGGTCGGGCCATGCGCGTAGCTGCGTGACGCTGTGTCTGGCGAAGAAATCGGGGGTGGCGCGGTGGGTGGTGAGTTCCCACAGCGTCGCCTTGGCGCCGTTCTCGCAAAATTCGAAGGCATGGGGATGCTTGGGTTTGCCCCAGGCGCAACTGGTGCACATGAAGCCGCCGGTCTTGTTCTGCTCGCGAAGGGTCGCCAGCACGCTGGGGGAGGGCCGCTCGCGCGTGGCCACTTCGCGCATGCCGCGCACAGAGCCCCAGCCGCCGGACGAGCCCTTATACTTCACTGTATCGACTGGCTTCACCATGGGACCCTCCTTCGGCACGCTCTTCCCCCTTTTGGGTAAGCGTGAGGACGGCTCTATGTTCCGGCAGGCTAAATTTGAAGGGCTTATAATTTTGCACGCCATGTACGGAGCGCGATAAAGCGCCGGAGCCTGTTGGGGCTCCGGCGCCTTTGTTCACAGCTGAGGTTTACCCGGCCGTAGAGGTAGCGGCCGTTGAAACCGAAGGGCGAATAATAAGGGAAGCCCACCAGGCCCGTGCTGTTGAGGCGCGCCTCGACTGCGTCGGGATAGGTGTCGAACAGATTGTTCGCGCCGATCGCGACATTGACGTTGCGTACGATCTGGTAGCGCGCTTCGAGGTCGAAGATGGTGTGCTTGCCGGTGTGGATGTCGTCGGCGGACAGGCCGTTGCTGCTCGGCTGGATCACGTCGCCATAATAGGAAGCGCGCGCGGTGACGCCCAGATCCTGGAGGGTCCAGTCGATCGTGCCGACCAGCTTGGTGCGCGGCGTGCCCTTTTCGAAGGAAACGATGCGCTGGCGCGAGAAGATCGGCAGCGTGGCGGTGCCGGCCGAGGAGGTGATGGTCGCGGGCGCTGGGGCGCGGGTGACGTCCACCTCGTTGAAGTTGGCTGCCGCCGTCAGGTCGAAAATGCCCAGATTCTGCGTCGGCGCGCGGTAGTGGGCGACGATGTCGATGCCACGCGTGCGCGAGCGGATGCCGTTCAGGAAATAGCGCCCGGCGGTGACGGCGGTGATGCCTTCGTCGCGCAGGCGGCCGATGACGACCGCGCCGCTCAGATTTTCCGACAGCGCGATCTGGTCGCGAATCTTGATCTGATAGGCGTCGACCGAGAGGTCGAAGCCGCCCGAGCGAATGACGATGCCGCCCGAGATGTTGCGCGACTTTTCAGGGCGCAGCGCCTGACCGCCCAGTGCCACGCCGACCGGGCTGGTCGAGGGGAACAGGCCGGTTTCGACGATCGTCCCGCTGCTGTCGAGCACGGCGGCGGTGGAGGTATAATATTGCTGCTGCAAGGACGGCGCGCGGAAGCCGGTCGAGCCGGTGGCGCGGACGGCGAACCAGGGCGCGACGTCGTAGCGCAGGCTGAGCTTGCCGGTCGCGGTGCTGCCGAAGTCGGAATAGCTTTCCGCGCGGCCGGCAAGGCCGATCGTCAGCTTTTCGACCGGCTTGGCCTCGATATCGAGATAGGTCGAGAAGTTGTTGCGGCTGACATCGACCTCGTTCGAGGGCTGGAAGCCGGGGAAGCCCTGCGCCCCTGAACCGAGGTTGGATGCGGCGCCCGGCGCGCGATTATAGGAGGCAGGCTCACCCGCGCCGATCTTGAAGCCTTCGCGGCGATATTCCTGGCCGAAGGCGAGGTTGATCGTGCCTTCGCCCAAGCTGAATTCCTGCGACACGTCGATGCCCGCGACCAGCTGGTCATAGGCGAGACGGCCGGAATAGAAATCGGTCGGCGAGGCCGCGCCATAGGTGGCGTTGCCCGAATTGTTCGTGTTGAAACGCAGCGTGTTGCGGCCGTAGGAGAGGTTGAGGTCGATGTTCCAGCCCGACACTTCGCCCCGCGTGCCGATGGCGGCGGTGAGATCCTTCGACCGGACGTCGATCAGCGGGGTGAAGCCGTCGGGATAAAGGCTCGCGAGTGCGTCGGCGCTGGCATTGGCGTTGCCGCCCACGCCACCGACGATACGCGGGGTGGCCGCGCTCTCGCTATCGCGATGCTGATAGCCGGCAAAGCCATACAGCTCCCAGCCGGTGTCGCCTAGCGGATGCGCGGCGTTGGCGTAGACAGTATATTGTTTGACGTCGGGATCGCCAAAGCGCGAGCGGACG
>Ga0233380_1000594_pt1 | contig 18293 bp, 17 predicted proteins | sample ElkDunMinimDraft_9_FD_191541 | JGI IMG/M metagenome (GOLD analysis project Ga0233380, IMG submission 191541) | Fecal eukaryotic communites from dung pellets of Tule Elk in California, USA - Elk Dung F36 | ecosystem: Host-associated > Mammals > Digestive system > Large intestine > Fecal | place... | reverse complement strand
ATCAGGCCTTCGCCCTCGCCCTGGGTGACGCGACCGGACACTTCCAAGCCCAACGCGTCGACATAAAATTGTTCGGCGGCGTCGATATCCTGAACCTGGATTTTTGCCAGGCTGAAGGCCTTGGTCGTCATGAACCCCTCCTTGCGATTACGCATTTGATCGAAAGCATTTGCCTTATGCCCTGCCATCATAGGATAAACGGAGCAAGCTGTTACGCAGATGAGGAGACGATGATGGGCGAGCAAAATCCGGCGGCCGAGGTGCGGCTATCGCACCTGTGGCGCGAATTCTGCGAAAAGCTGGCGCAGGCGGGCGAAATCCTGGACCGGCCGGATGCGCCGGCGACGCCGATCGACCAGGCGGAGGGGCTTCGATATCTGTCGCGCATGACGCGCACGGCGCTCAACATGCTGGTCGATTCGAGTGATCCCGATTTTCCGCGCATCTTCCTGCTGACCGACGATGCGATCAAGATCGGCGCAGACAATCCCGACAATCTGTATCAGCAGATCGTCGTGCGCGGCGATCGCGACTATCGCATCTGGGGAAAGCGCGGCACCGTCCCTTATCTGTCGATCGGATCGAAAGCGAACCGCTACGCAATCGACGGCACCATGGCCTCGACCGGCGAGATCGAATTCGATGACGTCGCCTTCGGTCCGGACGGCAGTTTCGAGATCATCGCCAGCGCGACGGAAAAGCCGGGCAACTGGCTGCCGATGGCCGCCGACACGACCCTGCTGATCATCCGCCAGACATTCAACGACAAGAAGGCGGAGACGCCGGCCGAGATGCATATCGAGCGGATCAGCGAGGGGCCGGGCGTTCCCGCCATCCTCCAGCCCGAGACGATCGAGGCGCAATTGATGGGTTCGGCCGCCTGGGTGCGCGGCACCGTCAATACGTTCGCCGACTGGTCCGAATGGTTCAAGGCGGAGCCCAACCGCATCTATATGGGCAAGGACCAGTCGGTCTATCAGCGCGCCGGCGGCGACCCCAAAATCTGGTACGGCCACATCTATTTCGATCTTGCCCCGGACGAGGCGCTGGTCATTACCGCCACGCCTCCCGCCTGCCGCATGTGGAATTTCCAGATCGACAACTGGTGGATGGAATCGATGGACCATGTGAACCGCAAGGTGTGGGTCAACGGTTCGCAGGCGAAATATGAAGCGGACGGCAGCGTGGTGCTGGTCTGCGCCGACAAGGATCCGGGCTATGGCAACTGGATCGACTTGTCGGGCCACCGCCAGGGCACGGGCCTGTGGCGCTGGATCGAGGCGAGCGAACATCCGGTACCGGAATGCAAGGTGGTAAAGCTCTGAGCGACGATGCGAGCGTTGCGGCCCGGATCGCGGCGCTGGAGGACCGGGAGGCGATCTGCGACTTGCTCGCACGCTATGGCCCGCTCGCCGATGCGGGCGATTGCGCGGGCGCGGCGGCGCTGTGGACGCAGGACGGCGTCTATGAAGTCGGCGGCTATGGCGAATATCGCGGCCGCGCGGCGATCCAGGCTTTGCTGGAGGGAGAGACGCATCAGGCGCTGATCGCGGGGGGTGCGGCCCATGTGCTGAGCCCGCCTGTCATTGACATCGACGGCGACCGCGCGATCGCGCGCTGCCATTCGGTCGTGTTCCGCCGCGAGGGCGAGACGTGGACCGCGCACCGTGCATCGGCCAATGCCTGGCATCTGGTGCGCACGGCGGAAGGCTGGCGCGTGGCGCGGCGGATCAATCGCCTGCTTGACGGGGCGGTCGAGGCGCGGGCACTGATTGGCGGCAGGGCCGACGGCTGAGCTGAAGAAAGGGGCGATCATGCAATCGGACGGGACGAGCGCGACGGCCGGCTTGCGCACGGTGGTGGGCGCAAGCCTGATCGGCACGATGATCGAATGGTTCGACTTCTTCATCTATGGCGTCGCGTCCGCGCTGGTGTTCAACCGGCTGTTCTTCCCATCGTTCGAGCCGCTGGTCGGCACGCTGCTCGCCTTTTCCACCTATGCGCTGGGCTTCCTCGCCCGACCGCTGGGCGGCATCGTGTTTGGTCATTTCGGCGATCGTATCGGGCGCAAGACGCTGCTGATGATCTCCTGTTCATGATGGGGCTGTCGACCACCGCGATCGGCCTGCTCCCCACCTATGCGACCATTGGCGTCTGGGCGCCGATGCTGCTGATCGCGCTGCGGCTGGTGCAGGGCTTTGCGGTCGGCGGCGAGTGGGGCGGGGCGGTGCTGATCGTGGCGGAGATCGCGCCACCCCGGTCGCGCGGCTTCTGGACCTGCTGGCCGCAGGTCGGCGCGCCGGCCGGCAACCTGCTGGCGGCGGGCGTGTTCGCGCTGGCATCGGCCGCGCTGTCAGACGCCGATTTCCTGGCCTGGGGCTGGCGTATCCCGTTCCTGGCCTCCTTCGTGCTCGTGCTGGTGGGATGGTGGCTGCGCCGGGCGGTGGCGGAAAGCGCGGTGTTCAGCGAAGAAGCGCGCGAGGGGGTGGAACGCTTTCCGGCGCTTGAGGTGATGCGGCGGCGCGGGCGCGCGCTGCTGACCGGGGCGGGCCTGCGCTTCGGCGAAAATCTCTGCTACTATATCGCCGCGACCTTCGTCATGACCTATGTGACTGAGATCCGCGGCGGCGACCGGTCGATGGTGCTTCAGGCAGTGCTGATCGGCTCCGCGCTCGAATGCCTGACCATGCCGCTGTTCGCCGCGCTGTCCGACCGGGTCGGTCGGCGGCTGGTCTATGGCGCGGGCGCGGCCTGTACGGCGATCTGGTTCCTGCTGTTCTTCCCGCTGCTCGACATGGGCGACCGGGTGTCGGTGACACTGGCGATTACCGTGGCGATGGTGGCGCATGGCGCGATGTACGCGCCGCAGGGCGCCTTCATCACCGAACTGTTTCCGACACGCCTGCGCTATTCCGGGGCGTCGATCGCCTATCAGGCGACGTCGATTCTTGCCGGATCGCTTGCCCCGCTGATCGCGCTGTCACTTTATCGCGCCTATGGCGCGACATGGCCGGTCACCGCCTATGTCGTCGCCGGCCTGCTGGTCACGCTGGTTGCCGTGCTGGCGGCGCGCGAGACGCGCGGAATCGACATGGCGAGCATTTCATAACAGGGGAGAGCGTGTGGGCTTGAGAGGCGTCAATCGTATCATGATCGCGGTCCGCGATCTGGAACAGGGCAAGGCGCTCTATCGCGACATGCTGGGCGCGACCTTCGAGGATGCGCACTGGACGGGCGAACCCTTCGGCATATTGGTGTCGATCGCCTGGGACGCGGGCATAGAAATATGCGCGCCGATGCCGGGGCGCGAAGTGGACAGCGCAGTCTCCGCCTTCCTCGCGCATCGCGGCGAAGGCATCATAACGGTGTTCTTTGGTGTCGATGACAGCGAAACGGCGGTCGCCCGCGCAGCGCGGGCCGGCTTTGCCAGCGTGCATGCGCTTGATTACACGCAGGATGAGATCGATACCCATCTGAGCGGCTATTTCACGCGCTATCAGGAAAACATGCTCGACAGCGCCGAGCGATGCGGTTTCACCGTGGCGCTGGCGCGGCTCGACCCCAGGCCTGCTTCGGCAGGCTGAGGGGCCGGCCCGCGCCAGCCGGGGTTCAGATCGACAGCGTCTCCATCGCCCGTGGCGCGCGCGGTATGGCGTCGGGGCGTTTCGTCACCACGAAATCCTCCATTTTCGGCGCGCGCGTGACGTGCCAGATGGTGGAATTATGGCGCGGCGTCGCGATCACGATGCGACCGCTGTCGTCGTGACGGTAATAGCCGTGCGCTGCGCCTTTGCGATACCAGGCGGTGTCGTACAGCTTCTCCTGCGTCCATTCATTATAGGCCCGGGTCGCCTCCACGTCCGGCTCCACGGCGGCGATATCCTCGTCCACCATCGTCTGGAGCATCTCGACGATATAATGCACCTGCTGCTCGCCGATGACGCAGGCGTTGGCGGTGAGGTTGCAGTTGGGACCGTGGGTAATGAAGAAATTGGGGAAGTCGGGCACCGTCATCCCTTCATAGGCGAAAGGGTAGGGGGTGAACGTCTCGTTAAGCGTCTTGCCGCTCCGCCCGATGAAATCCATGCTGCTGTACCAGTCGAGATGGAAGCCGGTGGCGAGCGCCACGGCGTCGCAGTTGATCCGGGTGCCGTCGCGCAAAACGATCGCGTCCTTCTCGAACGCCGCCAGTTCGCCTTCAACCAGATCGACATGAGGCTTCTTGAGCGCGTCATAATAGCCGCAATCCAGGATCGGCCGCTTGGCGTAGAGCGGGTAGGGCGGCGTCAGCTTGCGCACCATTTCCGGATCGTCGGGGAAATGGCTCGCAAGATAATCGAGGCTCATCTTCGTGATGGCGTCGTTCAGCGGGCCGAACCCGCCGGTCTTTTCGTTCCACTCTTTGTCGAAGCTCATCATGCCGCGCATGTCCATCATCTGGCTGGCGAGTGCCTGGGTCCGGCTCCATTGCGTCACATAGGGGATGTTCTCCATCGCCCAGCGCTCCAGCTCCGGCACGGGCGCGAGAGCCTGCGGATTGGGGATGATATAGTCGGGCTGACGCTGGACCGTAGTGACATGCGAAGCGACTTCGGAAAGAGCGCGAGTCAACTGTACGCCGCTGCACCCCGTGCCGATCACCGCGACGCGCTTGCCAGCAAGGTCCACCGACTCGTCCCAGGCGGCCGAGTGCAGCACCGGGCCGTCGAAGGTGTCCATGCCCTCGACATTCGGCCAGCGCGGACGCGACAGGACGCCGACGCTCAGGATGATGGCGTTCGCCTCATAGCTGACCTCCTGCCCGTCGCGGACGGCCTTGACGGTCCAGAGCTGGCGCGCCTCGTCCCAGCCCGCCACGGTCATGCTGGTGTTCAAATGGATATTGGGGCCGATGCGATGCTTGTCGGCGACGCGCTCCAGATAGTCCAGAAATTCGTCCTTCATGGGATAGAATTTCGTCCAGGACGGATTGGGATCGAAGGAATAGCTGTAGAGTATGCTGGTGGTATCGACCGCCGCGCCGGGATAGCGGTTGACCGACCAAGTGCCGCCAATCTCGTGCCGGCTTTCCAGCACTGTGTAGGCAAAACCCGCCTGTTTCAACTTGATCGCCGCGTTGATGCCGTGCATTCCCGCGCCGATCACCAGCACCTTGAAGTCGGCTGGCGGCAGCGCCTCCTGCTTGCGAATGCGGGTGTCGATCACGAAGCCGCCATGCTGGCGGGTTGGTTCGATCGAGGCTTCGGGCAATTCCTGCCCCAGCGCGAGCTTGAGCATCTCGCGGAACAAGGCCGGATCGGGATCGCGCATTAGCGGTTCGCCGCCCCGCTTCACCTCGCGCACCAGCATTTCGCGGATATCGGCGACCACGGCGGGATCGGCCTGCTTTTGCTCGCGCCCGCCAAAATCAACGAAGGCGGCCCGTTTCTGATCCTGCGTGCCCTCAAGCAGAGGGCCATAATGATTGAGCAGCTGACGATCGCCGGTGATGTGGATCAGGCTGAGCAGCGCGACGATGGGGTCGAGCGCAGCAACGGCTGCCTCCAGGGTGATGGTGGATTCGCCGCCATTATCCTGCGGATTGAACATGTCTTGCCTCTCCATGCGGTATCTCGACCTTATTAATGCAACATTGGTTGCACAAAATATCGCACGGCTCAAGTCGCAGGAGTCGCGGGCGACGCGTCAGGTGAACAGCCGGACGGCCTTTTCGCGCAGCTGGATGGCGCGCTCCAGTGGTGGCAGGAGGGCGTTCGCTTGCGGCACCTCTATGCCGATCGGCAGATGATCGGGCAGCAGCGGCACCAGCGACGCCAGGTCGAACGCGCCGTCGCCGGGCTCGCTGCGATCGGCGATGGCTTCCGCCACGCGGCTCTCGGGCGCGTCCAGAGGACCGTCGCTCAGTTGGACCGAGCGGACCAGCGCAGGATCAAAATCCGGCATCGTGCTCCAGTGCTCATCGCCGCGCACGACATGCAGCACGTCCAGCGTCACCCCCGCCGACGCGCCCGCTGCGCGCGCGGCGGTCTGCGCGGCGGACAGTGTCGGCAGGCAGGAGTGATAATAGGGCTCGATCGACAGGGCGAGGCCGCGCTCCGCTGCATCCGCGCTCAGCATCGCCATGCTGTCGGCGCCGCGCGACGCGTCGGGATCGAACGACAATGTGCCCGCGACGGCGGCTCCCAGTATGACCGCGATGTCGAGATTGCGGCGCAGCGCATCACGATCGGTCTCCGGCGTGACGACGAAGGGCTCGATCACATGCAACTTCAGCCCCGAAGCCGTCAGCCTTTGCCCGAAAGCGGTTCGCAGCGCCTGATCCTCGATCAGGCTGTAGCGGGCGGAGCGGGGGAAGGAGAGCCCCTCCATATGCAGGCCGATCCCATCATAGCCCGACCGCTCGGCCACGTCGATGAAGGCGAGCGGATCGAGTTCGATCAGCGTCAGCTGTTCCAGCATGAAGGCGCGGGTCATCGGCGGTGTCCCCGGCGTCAAATCGTGAGGTCGAGCACGGCGCGAGTGACCTGCCCGGCCTTCAGAGCCGCGATGGCGGCCTCGAATTCGGCCATCGGCCAGACCTGCGTGACCTGCGCAGACAGGTCGATGCGCCGGGCGCGGGCGTGTTCGATCAGCTCGGGATAATGGATTTCGGGACGCGCGCCGCCGTTCAGCCGGCCGATGACCTCGCGACCGAAGGTCATCTCGTCGAGCGACAGGTCCAGCCGCGCGCCGGGCCTGGTCTGGCCGATCAGCACCACCTTGCCGCCGCGTTTGGCCGCGCTCACAGCGGCTCCGGCCGCGACCGGTGCGCCGCTGCATTCGATGATGATGTCGATCGGCGCGAACGCCGCCCGCATTGCCTTCGCCAGCGCGTCGCGATCCATGTCGCGGCTGGTGGCGAGGAAGCCGGTGGCCCCGGCCTGCCGCGCGGCGCCCTCCTTGTCCGGATTGAGGTCGACCGCAAAGACCTCCGCCCCGGCGAGATGCGCGCCGGCGATGGCGTTTACGCCGATGCCGCCCACGCCGATCACGACCACCCGGTCGCCCGGCCCGGCCTCCCCCAGGACCCGCGCCGCCGCATAGCCGGTCGATACCGCGCAGCCGATCAGCGCGGCCTGCGCCGGCGGCAGGTCGCCGGTGCGATACAGCTGGGTGGTGCGCGCGACGATCTCCTGCGCGAAGGACGACACGTTGGCGAAGGAATAGGCGGGCTGGCCCTTCCAGGTGAAGGGCGTGCGCGGGGTGATGCCCCAGGTCTCGTCGCAATTGGCTGGCGTGCCGCGGGCGCATTCGCGGCAGGTGCCACATGGCGTCTGCGTGCCGACCACGACGCGTTCGCCGACCGAAAAGTCGCTGACGTCCGGGCCGAGGGCGATGATCTCTCCTGCCGCTTCATGGCCCAGCACCACCGGCGCGCGCGCATTCGCCTGCACCATGTTGAGGTCGCTGTGGCAGATGCCCGACCGCAGCACGCGAATCCGGACCTCGCCAGGACCGGGATCGCGCACCTCCAGCTCGTCCGTCAGTTGCAGCCGCTCGCCGTCGAATATTATCCCGCGCATGACCGTCCTCTCCCTTGTGTCGTCCCGACCTATGGAGATGATGCGTCGCGATCAAGCATGGAGATTGCGCGGTTCCGCCATGGCGGGAGAGGGGAGGGCGCCGCCGCGCAGCTTTCAGGTCACAGCGCGGTGCCGGGCCGCAATATCTGTCCCGGCAGGCCGCAGTCCGCGACCAGCTCGCCATCCAGCACGATCGGCACGCCGTTGACGATCGTCGCCTTGACCCCGCTTGGCCGGCTGGTCCAGCGGGCGTCGCCGCCCGGCAGATCGTGGGCGATATATTTGCGGTCCGGGCCGATCGTGTCGGGATCGAAGATCATCATGTCGGCCGCATAGCCTTCGGCCAGGATGCCGCGATCGTTGAAACCCAGGATCTTGGCGGGCAGCATGGTGAGCTCACGTACCGCCTCTTCCAGCGTCCACTTGCCCCATTCACGCACCCAGTTCTTGAAGAAGTAGGAGGTGAATTCGGCATTGTCGTCGCGGCCCAGATGCGCGCCGCCGTCCGATGTGCCCACGATCATCTGCGGATGGCGCGAGGCGAGATAGGTGCCCTCGCGCCACTCGTCCGTCTCCGTGTTCCACAAGAAGGTCGTCTCCAGATCTTCCGACAGGGCCAGGTCGGCCATGACGTCCATCGGGGCGACGCCGCGTTCCTGCGCGATATCGGTCAGATAGCGGCCCTCGAGCGCCGCATTTTCCGGCCGTGCCGCCTTGCCGACCAGCACCAGGTTGAATGCCGGCGGCGGCGTGTTGGACCCCTTCTCCGGATCGGTGTTCGGATTTTCCACCGCGTGGCGGATTTCGTCGCGATAGGCCGGATCACGCAGCATCGCCTTGCGCGCTTCGAGATCGTCGGTCTTGAAGAAGCGATGGAACGAGGGCACGCCTTCATACATGCTGGTCGTCTTGTTGAGGCCGAACGGGCGGACGAACGGGCGCGATATCAGCAGCGAATAGACCGCCGCGCCGCGCTGGCGGCAGCTTTCGAGATATTTCTCCGATTCCGGCCAGGTCGCGGTCGGCGCCTCGATCTTGCTGCGCGCGCCCAGCCCCTGCATGATCACCGGGCGGCGCGCGGTCAGCGCCATCTGCGCCATGAATTCACCGTCCTCGGGCGTCAGTCCGCCGATCGCGCTGAAGGGCAGATAGCCGATCGTGCCCCGGTTCGCACGGCCGACTTCCTCCGCCAGCGCGAGCAGTTCCTTGTGGCTGGACAGGCGGCTGGGCACCGGGCGATCCTCCATGTCGAGGTCGGTCGGGGAGTGGGAGGAAGAAAGGCCGGCCGCGCCCGCCGCCATCGCCTCGCGCACGATGGCGCGCATCTGCTCGATCTCGGCATCGGTTGCCTCGCGCTTGTTGGCGTCATCGTCCATGACCCAGCGGCGAATGTTGGAATGGCCGACATAGAAGGCGGCGTTGACGCCGATCGTGCCTTCGCGCGCCGCCAGGAATTCGGGGAAAGTCTCGAAATCCCATTTGATCGCGGCGATGGAATTGGCGCCGATTTCCTCCACCCGCGTGAAGACCGATCCCATATAGGCGCGGTCCTGCGGCCGCATCGGCGCCATGGCAAAACCGCAATTGCCCGTCACGACGCTGGTCACGCCATGATAGCAGGAGGACGTGGCATAGGGTTCGAAGGTGAGCTGGGGATCATAATGGGTGTGCGAATCGATGATCCCGGGCGCGACGATCATGCCTTCCGCGTCCAGCACGCGCTCGGCCTGATCAACGTCAAACCGGCCGATGCCGACGATGCGACCGTCCTTGACCGCCACGTCCGCCCGACGGCGGGACACGCCGGTGCCGTCGATGACAAGCCCATTGCGCACTAGCAGATCATACACGACTTCTTCTCCCTGAAAGCTGGTCGACGCGCAGCGTCGCAAGGCGCGGGGGCCGCGCCGATATTGCAGGCGGACCATATCGTCCTCAGCATAGTCGTCCAATGCATATTATGACCGCTTTGTATTCATTACGGTAATTCAACATGCGGTTGTAAGGCCTGAACTATGATAGGGGATCATGCAGTTCGGCCCTTCAATGCATTAGACAGAGGCACCGGCCGCAGTATCATTCATCCCGACACACGTCATAAGGGAGCGGGGAGGATGGCTGAATATCGGGGGCGCCGGCCGACCAGGACGCCGGGGACGGTCGCGTGCACGGTGTGATCGAACCGGTCAGCCGGATCGCCCAGCGTCCCGGCGTCGCTTTCCTTTGCCTGTGGTCCGGAGTCCTTAACGCGACCGCTACCTCGCCGCTTTCGCCCGCGCTGCCGTCCATCGCGGCGGAGCTGGGCGGCGGTGTCGATGGATCCTTCGTGGCGCAGATGGTGCAGTCGGTATCGGCGATCGGGATGATCCTGGGGGCGACGATCGCCGGCTATGGCAGCGAGCGGTTCGGCCGACGAGCAGTGATGATGGCGAGTGCGCTGCTGTTCATCGTCGCCGGCATGGCGGGACTGGTTCTCGCCAACCTGACAGCCCTGATCGTCAGCCGGGCGCTGACCGGGCTCGCATCGGGAGCGATGCTGGCGACCAGCTATGCCATTGCGGGCGAGAATTTCGTAGGCGACGCGCGCAACCGCATCCTCGGCTTTTGCGGCGGCGCCGGCGCCTTCGCGACGCTGCTGCTGCTGGGCGTGGCCGGGTACATGGTGGAGGGGCTGGGCTGGCGCAGCGTGTTCAGCCTCTATGCGTTGGGCTTCGTGATCCTGCCTGTGTTGTTGCGGTCGCTGCATCCGGGCGCTTCCGTTCGGACGACGCGGAGCGGCCTTGGCTGGGGCCCGATCCTGCGGCTGTGGCCGTTGTGGCTGCTCCAGATCGGCTTTTCCATCGGCGTCTTCATGTCGGTGGTGCAGGTCCCCTTCATCGCCGCGTCGAAAGGCATCGTCGATGCCAAGACGATCAGCCTGCTCGTCGCGACGACATCGGTGTCGGGGACGGGCATCGCCATTGCCTATGGTTTCCTGCGGCGGTTTCTGGATGTGCGCGGGATGCTGAGCTTCATCGCGCTGGCGTTCGGGAGCGGCCTGCTGGTCTGCGCCTTTGCCGCCAGCTTGCCGATGTTCCTGCTGGGAACCATGATCCTGGGCTTCGGCGCCGGATCGCTGGAGCCGACCATCATCTCCCGCGCCTTCCAGGACACACCCGAACCGCTGCACGATCGCGCTGCCGGTACGTCGATCTCGACGCTGTTTCTGGGGCAGTTCCTCAATCCCATCGCTGTTTATCCGATGGCCGCCACCGGCGGAATCGGCTTTGCCGCTATCACTTTCGGCTGCATCTATCTGCTGGCCGCCGTCCCGTTCCTGCTGCCGCGCGGCGGCGGGCGCTTCGCCTTTCGCGACGGATCGGGAAGCCACTGACGGACGTGCACGCGACCGGACAATATGAACTTAGGAGGATGAAGCGGCATGGCACGCTGGACCAACAGACCCGATGGATCGAACTGGGGCGACTTCGGCGAGGATGACCAGGTCGGTCGGATGAACCTGTTGACGCCGGCGCGGCGGCTGGCGGCGATGAGAGAGGTGCGTGAAGGGATAGTCTTCACCCTCAGCCTGCCGCTCGACATTCCCACCATCCCGCTTGCGCCGTCGCGTCGGCCCCCGGTGCTGAGCGCGGCGCGCGACGAGGGGGGCGACGTTTATAACCGGCGCGATCCGGACGGCGACGAGCTGACCTGCGACGACCGGGTGCTGCTGCACACCCAACATTCGACGCAATGGGACTCGCTGGCGCACCGCGGCCGCGCCTTCGACGCGGACGGCGACGGCGTGGCGGAGATGGTCTATTATAATGGCTATCGCGCCGACGAGCATGTGCATGGGCCTGATGGGGCTGATCATGCGACCCGCGCGCGGGCGCTGGGTATCGAGACGCTGGCCATGGCCGGCGTGCAGGGGCGCGGCGTCCTGATCAATCTGGAAGCGGCGTTCGGCCGGGAAGGCCGCGCCGTCACCTTCGCCGACCTGCGATCCGCTATGGACGCCCAGGGAGTAGAGGTGCAACCGGGCGACTTCCTGCTGCTTTATACCGGTTTCGACCAGCTGGTGCTGGAGCGGGAGGCGCGGGGCGACGGCGCCTTCATCGCGACGCAATGCTGCGCGCTCGACGGCACCGATGCGCCGCTGCTGCAGTGGATCGTCGACAGCGGGATCGTCGCCATCTGTTCGGACAATGTCGCGGTGGAGGCGCTGGATTCGATCCTGGCGGCCGATCCGCCGCCGCTGCGCCTGCCACTCCACGACCTGTGCCTGTTCCGGCAGGGCATTTTCCTGGGCGAGCTCTGGTATCTGAAGGATCTGGCGGACTGGCTGCTCGCGCGCAAACGCCACGCCTTTCTGCTCACCGCGCCGCCGCTGCGGCTGCCCGGCAGCGTTGGGTCGCCGCTGACGCCGATCGCCACCGTCTGATTGCCCCACCATCGCCCAAGGAGTGACCGATGCCCTTTTCCCACATAGGCCTCAGCGTGCAGGACGCCGCCCGATCCGCCGATTTCTACGCCCAGATCTTCGGGTTTGAACCCGGTGAGCGGTTCGACCTGGGCGCCGGGTTCGAACGCAAGGCCGACGCGCCGCCGCTGCCGTCAGTGTGCCAGTTCATGAAGCTGGGCGAGGTGCAGCTCGCGCTGATCCAATATCCCTCGCCCGAATCGTCACCGGTGCCTCGGCCGATGCACCATCTGGGCATCGCCAACATGGCCTTTACGGTTGACGCGATCGAGCCGCTGATCGAGCGGATCGAGGCGCTGGGTGGTCGCGCGCATCGCGAGACGCTGCTGGAGGCGGCGCATGGCAGCTTCCTGCATTGCAGCGATCCGGACGGCGTCCGGATCGAGCTGATGTGCATGAAATAGGTGATCGATGATCGTTCGTCTTTGCCGCCTGAGACGGATGGCGGACCACGCTGCGTGCGCCACCCGTCAGGTCAGGCGCGCACGCAGTGCGGGCGCGGTCATGAATACGGACACGTCGTACGCGTCGTTGAAGGACGGCCGCGCCATCGTGCCCCCGTCAATATCCAGGATTTGGCCGGTGATGTAGGACGACAGGTCAGACAGAAGGAACAAAGCGCCATTCGCGATGTCCCGGGTCGTGCCGCGTCGCCGCAGCGGGATGGTCCGCATCGCGGGGTCGTCTGGGCCCGGCTCGCCGCCCGCCAGCTTGCCGCGACCGACCGTCTCGGTTCTGATCGACCCGGGCGACACCGCGTTCACCCGGATGTTCATCGGACCCCACTCCACGGCCATGGTGCGGGTGAGGTTCATCAGCGCCGCCTTGGCCGCGCCATAGCCCGCGCCATAGGCCATCGACACATGACCCGACCCCGAGGCGGTATTGACGATGCTGCCGCCCTGCCCTTGGTCCCGCATCAGCCGGGCGGCCGCGCGGGACGCGATCAGCGCGGGGACGAGGTTGAGACGCATCAGGAAGTCGAACCGACCGAGTTCGCCATCGTCAAGCATCGGCGCGGCCAGATCAGCGGACGGCATGCCCCCCACGACATTGACGAGCCCGCGGATCGGACCCAGCCGCGCCTGGGTTTCGGCAAAAAGCTGGTCGATCCCGGCCTCTTCCATCAGATCGACCTGAACCACGGCATGCGCGTCGGGATCAGCCGACAGGATCGATCGCGCCGTGGCGCACCCTGCCTCGTCCCGATCGAGCGCCAGCACATGCGCGCCGGCCGCCGCGAGGGTCGCGCAAACCTGCGTGCCGATGCCGCCACCGCCAGCGCCCGCAACAACATAGAGCCCGTTTTCCAGTTGCAGCATTCATTCTCTCCCGTTGATCGCTGCATGATCTGCCGTAATTGCAAGGTCGCGAGGTCATGTCCTGCATGCATTCCATGCTGTCGGAAGTCAGCGCCGAACTGTTCACCTCGCAGGATGCCCGTTTCAAGATCGGTAACTGCGGGACGCGCTCGGCCCAATCGCTGCGGTCTTCAGCGAAGCGGCACGGCACCGTCGATATTTACCGTCAGCCGATCAATAGGAGTATGAAGATGGAAGTGCGCGACAATATCCTGCGAACCCCCGACGAGTGTTTCGCCAACCTCCCCGATTTCGATTTCGCGCCGCATTATGTCGAGATCATGGACGATCGGCTGGGCCCGCTCCGCATGCATTATTTGGATGAGGGCGATCGGGACGCGCCCGTTGTCCTGATGCTGCACGGCAATCCGGCCTGGAGCTTCCTGTATCGCCATATGATCGGCCCGGTCGTGGACGCAGGCTATCGCGTGATCGTGCCCGACATCATCGGCTTTGGTAAATCGGACAAGCCAGCGCTGCGATCCGCCTACAGCTTCGACCGGTTCGTGGCCTGGGTCCGCGCCTTCGTCGAGGCGCTCGATCTCGACGGGATCACCTTTGTCTGCCAGGACTGGGGCGGCCCGATCGGCCTGCGGGTCGTGGCCGAACTGGAGGACCGGTTCGCCGCGATCCTCGCGACCAACACATTGTTGCAGAACATCCAGCCGGCGCCGCTCGGTGCGCAGGGCTGGCCTTATGACAGTACGCTGGCGTGGATCGAGCAATGCCGCGTCAATGAGGATCTGTCGCTGCACGACCTGATCGGGCGCGCCTGCTACAGCCAGCTCTCCGACGCGGTGCTGGATGGCTATGCGGCGCCCTATCCTGACGCGACCTACAAGAAGGGGATGCTGGAGATGACCTGCTCGATCCCCGCTTTTGAGGGCGCCGAGGGGCTGGAGGCGAACCGCGCCGCATGGAAGGTGCTGGACGCATGGGAAAAGCCGTTCCTGACGGCGTTCAGCGACAATGATCCGTCCACCGTCGCCTGGGAAGCGGTGTTTCAGCATCGCATTCCCGGCGCTCAGGGGCAGCCGCATGTCCGCATACCGCAAGCGGGACATTTCGTGCAGGAAGAACAAGGCGAAGCTTTGGCGCGGGTGCTGATCGACTTCATGCGCGCCAATCAGCGCCGCTGAGTTGAATGACGATGGCCGCCCTTCGGAAAGGGCGGCCATCAACTTCCGCAGGCGTGCGACGCGTTACCAGTGCGTACGCATCTGGTAGCCGACGCGGCGCTTCGCGATCGCCGCCTCTCGCTCCTGCGCCGAGTAGGCTGGCGTCTCGGCGGGCAGGTGCTGGCGAACATCGGCGACCTTGCAGCGGGTGACGGTGGCGTCGGGTGCGTCGGTCGGTTCCTTCCAGCGCATCTGGATGATGCCCCAGGGATTGTCGGCCTTGTCCATCCAGTTCTGGACGCCCGGATCCTGTTTGGAAATGACCACGCGCAGCTTGCCGTCGCTGTCGAGCCGAGCCTGCGATTCGTTGAGGCTGGACTGGCGATTGGCCCAGTCCACCGTGCTGAAACGGTCGTCGGCGACCAGCAGCGACCAGTAGAGGCATTTTTGCGGCAGCGCCGTCTCGATCACCAGAGCCTCGTCATCGTCGATCTCATAGGCGCCGTCATAATAGACCTGATTGGGCATGCCGCCGATGCTTTCGATCTTTTTCGACCGGGTGAGCACATTGATCCCGTGATTCTCGCGATACCATCGGGCCAGGTCGATGTCGAAACGCACCATGCCCTCGGCCCATGCGCCAAGATTGCCGATGCGCCGGTCGATTTCCGCCATGCTGGTGGGCGGGCAATCGTCCAGCCGCTCAATCGCGATGCGGGCATCGACTTCGTTGATCCAGTCCACCATGCACTGCCGCAGCAGCAGGCGCACCGTCGCGGGCTGGAGCGGCCACCAGTCGCCAGTATAGCCCGCCGGCCGCTCGGGACTGAGGATGACGCTGAACGCGCCATTCTCGCCCAGCGTCAGATCGTCCAAGCTATGTTGCATCGGCTTGACGGAGGTCGGTCCTTCATGACCGAGCAACTCGTAGCTCTGCTGGCCGATGTCGGAAAAGCGCGTCGTGCCGCGAAAGCCCGATATGCGATAGGTCCCCTTCGGGTCAACGTCGGTGGTGCGATAGGTATAGTCGGGGCAGGGGCCCCCCATATTCATCGAGATGTTCCAGCACGGCGTCCAGGTCGGCCGCGCAGGGTCGAGTGCGACGTGGCTGAGATACCCGTTCGCGACGGCCGACAGCGCCAAGCGAAAGAGGTCGCGCCGGTCGTCGACGGACGGGTGGCCGCGCCCCCAGCGATTGATCAGCTGATCGCCGACGGGTGCGATATCGGCAAGCATCGCATCCCATTCGGGCATGTGCAGTGTCTGATTGGTCATGGCAGCCTCTCCGTTGATCATTACGCCGATGCGCTGACGCGATCGGGATATAGTTCCGCCACGACGCGGCGCATGCCTTCCTTCCACCCGACCCGGCATGGTCCGGTGATGGCCAGCCGGCGGGCATTGTCGACGCCCGAGCCGGGCTGCGCCCCGGGCGCCGGGATCAGGTCGACTCTGGCCGGCATTCCCAGCAGCTCGCCTGCATAGGCTGCCATGTCCTGCGCGCTCGCCATTTCGTCGCCGGCCCAGTTGACGATGGTGGCGGGCACGCTCGCCGCCGCGAGCAGCGGCGCGACGTGCGCGAGCATGTCGTCGTCATGGATGGGATTGTAGCTGCAGGGGTCCGATCGCGTTGTCCAGGCCCGGCCTTCCGCGACGGCGCGCGCGATATAAGTGGGCAGCCCGCCGCGCGGCCCATAGGACGCGCCCATGCGGGCCAGCGTGACGGGAATGCCGAATTCGCGCGCGCAGTACCGGGCGACCGCTTCCTGTGTGATCTTGGCCACCGAATAGGCCGCCATGTTGGGCAGCATCGCGTCGCCCAGAGGATCGGTCTCCGTGTAGGGATAGGCAGGGTCGGGATGGGGCTTGTAGACCGAAACGGTCGACATCACCAAGGCGGCCTTGACCGCGCGGCAGTGCGATAGCAGCAGGCCGGTCCCTTCCGCATTGATGGTGATGGCGCCGTTATAATCGTCGCCCGAAATGGTGGCGGCCAGATGCAGCAGATAGGTGAAATCGCGCGGCAGCTGCGAAAAGTCGGGATCGCCCAGATCGATGGCCAGCGTCTTTATCCCGGCCGCCTCCACCTCCTGCCGCTGGGCGGGATCGCTGAAGCGCGCGATTCCCCACACCTCATTGTCTCGGGCGAGCGCGCGCGCCATGGGGAAGGCGATCTGTCCCGCCGGTCCCGTGATGAGGATTTTCTCGCCCTTCAGGGTCGATGATGCGGTCATGCCTTACCTCCCGTGTCGAGGCCAAAGGCCTTCATGTAAAAGCCGTAGTCGTCGCGGATGGCCGCAGCCGACAGGCCATATTCCTCCGGCGTGTAGCGATGCGCGCCATGTGCGCCGGAACTGTTGCGCGTCGCATAATCGTCGAACCGGGCGCGCAGCTCGTCGGACATGGGCAGCCCCAGCCAGTCATAGATGCGTTCCAGCGTCGCCATCGGCGCGGCAACGAAGTCGCGATGATGCACGTCGAGAAAACGATCCTGCCCCAGCTTTTCCCGCGCCGCCATGGCCTGATGCATGCCGGTCAGCAGATGATTGTGAATCTCCTGCCCGATCTTCTCGCGTCCAATCTGCGCGACCACGTCCGCAGGGTAGAGCGACGCGACGAAGCTGGCATAGGAAGGCACCGAATTGCCCGGATCGCGATGCGTGAAGATGAAGCGGATGTCTGGATAGGCATCGATCATATGGTCGAGGTGAAATTTGTGGTGCGGCGCCTTGAACAGCCAGCGGTTGGGTGGCCGGCTCGACTGGAGCAGCCGGCATATGCGCGCATGATAGGCGAAGGTGGCGCGCAGGTCCTCCTTGCGCCACCAGGCATGATAGCGCCACACCGGCATCGTCATTTGCTGCGCGTGGAATTCCAAGCCCAGCACTTCGGTATCCTCGACCGAAGCGTCCGTTTCCCAGATGTGCATCGACGCCTGCTCCGGGTCGTCGCGCATCAGCGTTTCGACCATGTCGGCATAGGCCACGCGGCGCGGGTCGCTTGCCTCGGTGTCGATCCGGGGAGGCGGGCAGGGCTGCTCCTGCTCCCACGCCCGCAGGCTGCGGAATTGAGGGTCAAGCGAGAGCATGTTGCCCAGCGCCGTGGTGCCCGTGCGCGGCAGGCCGACGATCGATACCGGGCTTTCGATCGGCGCGACCTCCGCTTGCGGGTTGGCAGCGAACCATTGCTCGACGCGCAGCCGGTTGACCAGGCGGCGGTGGATGATCGCCAGCGCCCGGTCGCGATCGGCCGGCGCATAGGGGACATCGGCCGCCAAGCTTTCCAGCAGCATTTCAAGGCCGGGCAGGAAGGTCGGCGCGCCAAAATCCTCCAGGCCCGTTGCCGCGCTTGCCCGCGCCATCAGCGCCTGTGCGTTCGGATAGTCCTGCGTCATCGTTCCTCTTTTCTCTCACGCCGCCCGGGTTCGCACGAACCGGCCGGCTGGCGCTGGTGCTTTCGCCCGGGCGTCTCCTCCTTCCTTATCCACCCCGCATCGTTGGATCACGTGCCGATCATGCATTTACGAAGCTGCGGATCGGCTGCGACCGTTGCCGGTTCCCGGGCGGCGGCATGGATCAGAAGCGCATGCGCGCGTCCACGCCATAGCTGCGCGGCTTCTTGAACGTCGCGGTGGCGAAGCCCAGCGATCCGAAGTCCACGCCATACAGCAGATTTTCCTGGTTGGTGAGGTTGTCGCCCCACACGCCCAGCTCGAAACTGGCCCGGCCCAGTTCGATATCTTCGAGCGACAACCGTGCCTTGAGATTGGTGTCGGACGGCGACTTGATCT
>Ga0233380_1000592_pt1 | contig 18339 bp, 12 predicted proteins | sample ElkDunMinimDraft_9_FD_191541 | JGI IMG/M metagenome (GOLD analysis project Ga0233380, IMG submission 191541) | Fecal eukaryotic communites from dung pellets of Tule Elk in California, USA - Elk Dung F36 | ecosystem: Host-associated > Mammals > Digestive system > Large intestine > Fecal | place... | reverse complement strand
CCTGCGCCGCCGAGAGCTCGCCGCGCGAGATGAGGCCATCCGGCAATTGCGGGGCCCCGCATGGGATCGGCGCGAAGATCGACCCCATCGCGACCGACTCGACGAGCGGCGTCGGATGATCGGCTGCATCGGCAATCTCGATCCGGCTCGGCCGATAGGGGAGATAGTGCCCGGCCTGTTCAGCGATCGGCGCTGGGGTCTCAAGCGTTTCGTAGGCGACAGGTGAGATCGTTGTCGGCGGCGCAGGCTTCGTCAGGGCTATCGGCACCGGGCGCCTACTTCCAGGGACAAGCTGGAAAGGCGTGCGCCTAGGCAATATGGCCTGAGCGATCAGGCCATCCGCCTGCCCGCGAGACGGCAGAGCATCGATAATCGAGACGAGGTCAGCGAACTTGGCGCCGCGGACGACGACCGGGTCGCTCGACTTTGGCGACTTGTCGAGGACGAGCAGCCGCGTCGTGATCGAAGTGCCTTGTTTGGTGAAGCCGCGCTCGATTGCGGCGTTGAGAAGGAGCGACGCGGGGCCCGTCAGGCTAGCGACGAACCGGCCGATGTCGAACCACTCCGGCATGATCGCGACCAACCGGCCACCCCGTGCGAGGCGGCTCCAGGCAGACCGCAGATGTCTGTCGCCGGTCTTGCCGTCATGGCCGCGCTCAACGCTGTGCGAATAGGGCGGGTTCATCAGCACCACGCTTGGCGCCACTACGGGATCGAGCAGCTCGTCGATGAGCTCAGCGTCGAAGCCGGTCACAGGCGCGACTGGAAAGAGCGCTTCGAGGCATTCGCGCCGCAGCGGCGAAATCTCGTTCAACGCGAGGCCAGCGGCCGCCTTCGAAGCCCAGACCGCCAGCATGCCGGTGCCAGCCGATGGCTCGAGCACCAAATCACCGGGGATCAATGCGCAGGCCCTCGCTGCCAGCCAAGCGAGGCGCGGCGGCGTCGCGAATTGCTGCCACTGGATCTGTTCTTGGCTGCGGGTGGTCTGGCTGGGCACCTGAGCTTCGAGGCGGGAAAATGCTCGATCAGCCTGATCGTTCGGCAGAGCGCAGGTCAGCGTCTCTGTCTCATTCAGGAGTACCACCTGGGCGAGTTCGAGCGCGGCATGAGCATCGCGTACCGACCAGCGACCATCGGCATCGCTGCCGCCAAATTGCTCGCCCATGACCGCATTCAACACCTTACGGGAGACGATCTGACAGGACCGCAGCCGAGCGGCGAGTTCTCGGGCTGCCGTAAGCACCAGCGGTTCAGCGGGAATGGACAGAGCGAGAGCGGGAGAAATAGACATGGGAACCTCCAGACGAGACCCAAAGCCGTTCTTCGGGACTCGTCCGGGCCAAAGCTCCCTCTCCTCTTCAGCCAGTCAGCTTGCGATGGTCGACCGCTTCTGAAGGACATCGTTCCAGTCGAAACCGAACGTCTCCGGCCGGCGCGGCACGAAGCGCCGGTCGTCGCGCTCGTAGGCCTCGCGTGCTCGCGCCTCGGCGAGGTCGCCCCCTGCGTCGTGATCGAGAAAGAGGTGCAATTCGCGCACTCCCTCAGGGATGGTGACGAGACCGAAGCGCTCGTTGCCGAGCGTAGCCCAGCAGGGAACCTGAAATAGCTGGATCGCCGACAGCGCCGTCTCGATGCCCTCGGCCAGTCCCAGCACGCCATCATGCGGTGCCGCCAGGCGCACGGCGCCGGTGCCAAGGCTCCCCAGGGCGCGCCGCGGCTGCTGGAAGCGGGCAAGCCCGCTACTTTCGGGATCGAGGAACGTCCGGTGAACGGCGATCACTCCGAGATCCGTTCGCACCGCCGCGATCATTGCCGGGAGAAAGCGAACACGGTCACGCGGACCCAGCGGCGTCTGATTGTCGAACCGAAGTTCCGGAGAGAACTCGCAGATAGAGCGGCCCCTCAGATAGCGCTCCGCCAGACTGTCCTTGAGGGGTGCCGAAACCGCCCAGACGCGCCGGGCGTTGCGGTCGGGCCCTTCCTGCCGTGGCTGTGGTTCGGCAAGCGGTGCGCCGCCGCCATCAAACAGGTCGCGGGCACGGACGCCGCGGCGCCCAAGCGCCGCAATGACCTCATCGTTCGAACAGCCGGCGAAGCAGTGGAAGAGAATGGCCGTCCGGCCAAGCGTCACGCTGAGCGACGGGCTGCGATCATCGTGGGCGGGGCACACGCACATGCCCTTGCCGCGGCCCCAAGAGCCATTGAGGTTTTCGACGATTTCACGGGCGCGGCGTTCGAGATGATCGGCTTTCAAGACTTGAGACATGACATACTCCAGTTGGCATGTCGCCCCGACGCAGCCTCCACTCTGCGTCCTCGCAATGCGTTTTCCTACAACACTTGTTCTATATATGTTCCTTATCGACTCGGCTATCAAGGCGATCGATATGGGATTTCCAAAGAAGATTGTGGGAGCCTGCACGGCCTGTGTGATCATGGCAGTTCCCACGGTGACGCTCGCTCAAGAAGCAAGCGGCGAAGGCCAGAAAGCGACGTCGACCCAGGGCGGCTATCGGGTCGCAATCCTCTCCGATGGTTTCCAACTTGTGGAGCACGGCGTGTGGTCTGATCGCGAGGCACCTATACAAAACGGACCCTCGAGTAAGGGAGCACCCGCAGCGCCCACCTCATTCCAGCGGGCTCGAACAGATGCGCGTCATCCGTCAGGATTTCGTCGCGCGGGCTACCTCCCGCACATCTACGCCGCCGAGGCGCAATTTGCTCTGCCACCCGGCCTTTTGGATGCTCTGGTCTGGACGGAGTCGCGCTATAACCCGTTCGCAATCAGCAAGGCCGGCGCCGTAGGTCTGGGCCAGTTGATGCCAGGTACGGCAAGGGACATGGGCGTCACCAACCGTTATGATCCCCAGGCAAACATATACGGTGCCGCCCGTTATCTTCGGCAGATGATCGACAAGTTCAGGATGGTCCATCTTGCCCTCGCCGCTTACAACGCCGGTCCCCGAGCGGTGGAGCGAGCGGGCGGAATACCCAAAAACGGCGAAACTCCGTCGTATGTTCAGAATGTGCTTCGCAGCTGGCATTTCTAGGGAGGCAAGCGTGAGGGCCGAACGGATCCGCGTGACTGGGCTTTTGAGCCGAGGAAGCCGTGGTTTCGTCTTGAGCGCCACGGAGGACGGCTTGTGGGTCATCGATGCCGACGGACCTTTGGATCAACTGGTAGGCGAAAATGTGATCGCCGAAGGGACAATCGTTGGTTTGGATCGGCTGAAAGCCGACTGGATCGGAATCGCTTCAGCGAGCGGCCGGCCCGGCGAACCCGCGTAATAGCTAAGCCGCAAACTGCATCGAGTGCTGATCAAGGACCTCCACAGCTTTCAACTTATGTTCCGGTGCCAGATGCGCGTAGCGGAGTGTCATCGCATAATCGCTGTGGCCGAGCAGCTCCCGAACCGTGTTGAGATCAACTCCACCCATCACCAAGCGCGAAGCGAAGTGGTGCCGCATATCATGCCAGCGGAAATTCTTGATGCCGGCGTCCTTCAGCAACTTTCGCCAAGATGTGTTGACGCGATCGAAGCGCTTTCCCGCGTCGTTTAGGAACACCAATCCCTCACTCCGTTGCGAGAGGTCGCGCCATACTTGGAAAACAGATGTGGCCTCCCGGTTCAGCGGAATGTGCCGGGTTCTTCTAGATTTGGCGGTCGCGCCGGTGACGGTCATTATCCGCCGATCGAGGTCGACGTTTTCCCACGTCAGATCGAACAGCTCGCCTCTACGTGCCCCGGTATTCAACGAGAGTATCACGAGCGGTTTGACATGATCAGTGAAGGGATGATTTCTCAGATCTTCCAGCAGCTCATATCCCCGCGCCTGCCTCCAAGCATTTGCTGAGACACGCTCCTCCCGGCGGCGGCTCTCACGGTCCTCGATCGCATTTCTCAGCTGCTTCTCTTCGGCGTTGGAAAGATAGCGTACCTTAACGCAGTCATCCGTCCGCGCCTTCTTCACCTTCGCGAGAGGATTGCGCTCGATCATCTCCCAATCCACCGCCCGGTTCAGGCAGGCCTTGATCGAAGAGATGTCGCGATTGATCGTTTCGTGGCTCAAGCCACGATCGACCTGACGACTGCGCCATCGTTCGACGTCCAGCGCTGAAATACCGTCCAGCTTTCTTCTTAGCAGAAACTTGAATGCGGTCTTCAACCTAGCGAGATTTTTGACGTGGGCTCGTTGATTTGCGCTTGCCCACGCGGCGTAATCGCCGTCGAGAAATTCGCCCAAGGTCGGGACTTCGCGCGCCGGTTTGCGCGCCTCAATCGGATCAATGCCCCGATAGGCTTCCGACAAGATTGTTTGGGCCGCCTCTTGCGCTTCTGAGTAGCCCACAGCATCGGCTCGACCGAGCCAGATCCGCTTGCCTCGGGCGTATTCGCAGTACCACGATTTCACCCCTGTCGGCATGGCACGGAGGATTAGACCCTTCAGACGTGTGTCTCGATAGTCCGTCTGCTTGTGCGGCACGGGAACGTTTTTGACGAAGTCTCTGGTCAGCTTCACTCGCATCGATTTTATCCGTGTAGGGCAATTCCTGGTGGTGCGCTGGTGGTGCAAATTACCGAAACAGAGCGGAACGTATATAGAACAAATGCATCACCAGAGCAAGCTTTTGCACCACCAGAAATTGGCGTAATTCTGAGAATTATGCAATATTTGTCACCACTTAGCGCGACGCCGTGCGCTTAATTTTAGGCGGCTGGGGGTGTGGGGGTCGGAGGTTCGAATCCTCTCGTCCCGACCAAAATTACCAGCATTTACAAGCGCTTAGCGGGCAGCGAGAGCTGCCCGTTTCCATAAGTATGCCGCTGATAAGCAGACCGTAAGCTACGCCGCTGACGCGCACCGCTTGCCCACCCGCTTTATGCACCTCCCGCTTCCTCAGCACGGGGGTCGGGGTAGCAGTCAATCTGCGGGACCTATCGGGGGCTGGAGCCACCCCATATATACCGCGCGCCAAAAATTCGACTTTACTCGACTGACAAATTAGCCCGTCGAGTAAGCAGGGGAGAATGCCAACATGGCTCTTAAAACCGAAATTTCAGTCGCCACCAAAGCGGAACCAGTCAACATTGCCCTTTCCGCCGGGACGAGCGTAATCTTCATCGGTGCGAACGGTGCTGGCAAAACACGCTTAGGCGTTTTCATCGACCAGACGCTATCGGCCTCCAGCATCGAAGTGCACAGGATTGCGGCACATCGATCGCTGAATTTAAACCCCGCTGTAGTCCCCCCGAGCCTTGAGGTTGCAACGAACCGACTGCGGTTCGGTTATGATCAAGGCAACTTTAAACACAAGCGTGGCCATCGGTTCCAGAGCAAGCCCGAAACGGCGATGCTGAGCGATTTTGATCATCTTCTCTCCGCGCTTTATGCCGAGAATAACGATGTCTCGATCGCATATCGACAGGATTGCATAGCCTCACCGGGAGGCAACGCGGCGCCACCCCCCGCAAAGATCGACAAACTCAAAGCGATCTGGGAAACCATTCTTCCACATCGCGAACTCGTAATTCTAGGCGGGAATATCAAAACAAAAACAAAAGATGAGGCTCCGGAGGAGTATGACGCATCCGAAATGAGCGATGGTGAGCGCGTAATATTTTATCTGATTGGTCAAGCGCTAATGGCTCAGAGCGACACTGTACTCATATTTGATGAACCAGAGCTTCATATAAACAAATCAGTATTGGCACGGTTGTGGGACGAGATAGAATCCTCGCGGCCAGATTGCGCGTTTCTATATATCACCCATGACGTCGAATTTGCGACCTCTCGGCACGCGGCGACGAAATACGCTTTACGGGCATATCATAAGGTGCCGTCTGAATCGTGGGATATATCAATCATCCCAGACGAAGCAGAAATTCCCGATGATATTGTAGCCACAATCATCGGGAGCCGCCGCCCGGTTATGTTCGTTGAAGGGGACGGTGGCAGCCTCGATTCAGCGCTGTATCGACGGGTGTATGGAGGCTTCACCGTAATTCCCGTGGGATCGTGCGATCAGGTCATTCATACCGTGGCGAGCTTCGCCGCACGATCCGAGCTACATCGTATTGGCTGCGCTGGTATTGTCGATGCTGATGGACGTACTGATGCCGAAGCGACGTATTTGGCAGCCCTTGGTGTTTACCGACTTCCTGTTTCGGAAGTCGAAAACCTGCTTCTTCTACCAAACGTGTTTCTTGCAATCGCTGAAGCGGTAAAGTTTGAGAACGCCGATGCGCTCTCCAAACTCGACGACCTGAAAACATTTGTCTTTGCGGAAGCCAACGGGCAGATCGACGCCATTTGCCTGCGCTACACAAGGCGTCGGATTGACGCAGAGATGAAAAAAATCGGACTTACGAGTTCGGATGTTGCGGGCTTGGTGCAAGAGTTCCAAACGGCGACCAATAGTGTTAGCCCCAACGCAATTTTTGATGAAGTGAAGGAAAACCTGCAAAACGCGATTGACCAGAAGAATTATGAACTAGTTTTGCAATATTACGATAACAAGGGCTTGCTCTCGGAGGTAGCTAAGAAAGTGGGCTACAATCAGAAATCATTGGAAGAGTTCGTTGGCCGAGCATTGCGATCTAAGGACGAATCCAAGCTTCACGCAGCTCTGATCGCATATCTTCCTACGGTAACGCCGCGCCCGTGACGACGTCACGGCAGACGCTTATGAGGGGCTTATCGGAAGTACGAAGAGGCGACAAAAATATCCTCTAAACAGATGCTTGGTGCGCAAATCTTTCAAATTGGATGTTTGACGTTCGGCTGAGTTGCCCAAAAAACAACTGGTGTCTGGCTAGTTCTGCCAAATCCTTGTTGCGTCCCAGCGGCGCAGGGCAGCGACTACCTCAACCATGTCATCTGCAGCCAGCGCCCCGCTCTCACCCCCCGGCAGCACCTCCTGCTCAACCCATGCGTCAAACGAGCCGTAGAGAATGGCGAACGGCGACGGGCGCGGCTTCCCTGCATCCTCCAAGCGCGCCATGCGCTTCTGCAATGCCCGGATGCCTGCCATTGTGGTTATTGCAGTCCGAAGCGCTGCCGCAGGTCAAAGGGCAGGTCAGGCGCACCGGAGCGGACGGGTAACGGTTCAGGAACAGGCACGGGCGCGGGTGCGACTTGCTGTTGGGGAATGACCACACGTGCTGACACCGGCACCGACCCGCAACCCACGCGCGCCAGCATGGCACGGATGCGCGGTCCAGCTTCAAAGACATAGGCGAGCCAATAGGCCGCAATTGCCTGCTCCTCCTCCAAGCGGCTTCCCGCATGGCGAGACATTTGCTCTTACGCCGCAAGATAGACCACTCGGTTAAAACCTTAATATGCTCAATAACTGGCATCGTTACTCGAGGACGCCCTTATCTCAAGAGCAACTATTGCTGCCTGCGTGCGATTACTTACGGAAAGTTTCCGAAATATATTCTTAACGGACACTTTTACAGTGGCTTCACTAACCCCAAGATCCCTTGAGATCATCTTGTTAGAAAGCCCTCTGGAAAGACGACTGAGTATTTTTAAATCCCTGTCCGTCAGGTTAAATTTTCGGCATGCCACATTCGCAACGTTCTCATTATCCCCTCTAATATTATAACTATTTATTGAAGATATAAATTGTGATGGAACTACACTCTCACCCATTGCTACTAACTGCAGCATGGTCAGGAACGTCTTATACGGGACATTATTCAGGATATAGGCGCATGCACCGGCAGCAAAAAATTTGGTCACTAGCGCCAGGTCGAACGTGTCTGCCAAAACGACAGGCCTTGATCTACGAAACTTACTTATAATAGCGACGGTGTCTTGTGGCGATGCCTTGTCGGCCAGGCTGTGGTCCAAAATCACAACATGGCCTTCGCCGTCAGTTTCAAACTGTATTTCGCTGACGTGATCGATGGATTGCGCAATAGCGAAGTCATTTTCTGAAAGAATTCGGCATAAGCCTTCGCGTAGAAGGGAATTTTTTACCACAAGCGATATGCTACACGAATTCATCCGAGTGCACCCCGTTCTTTAGACATTACAGTCTAACCAGCGGTATAGGATGCCCCCGTACATCCCGTTGGATTGCGCGATCTGCGGGTAAAGCCCACGCGCACGAAATTACCGGTGTTCTATAGGATATGGTCTAAAAGGTAATTCTGAATTTTAGATATGAATTATCAGAGGCTATTTACCGCTGGAATGTAAAGTGCAGAAGCAAATTCACCAAAGCACTAACACGACGACTTACTTGTAAGAATGCCCCGCACCTTTGACTAACTTTTACAACCGCATTCAACGCGCTACCGCCGGATTCTCACACCGGAATGGAGCCGCAGAGATCATCCTGCCGGCGGCCAGCCCCATACCAATTTTGGTAATTTGCCGCAGCGCAGCAATGCTGCGCTACTTCCCTGTAAAATATTGTAAATATACCGCCTTTGCGACCGCAAAACTCTGCGAATTCAGCCCTTTGCGGCAGACTAACGCTCCTGATCGGCGCGTTGACAGCTTGAGGTTGACTCCTTAGGGCGGCGGGCAGACAATGACTCCGCCCGTTAGCTAATGCAGCAAACGATCCCGAAGTTTAGCTAACTCGAGCAGGTATGATTATACCCGAAGGAGCGTAACTGATGGTGGATTTACCCTCTACAAATTCCACATTTGGCACACACACAAACTAATTTTCAGCCCAGGCTCCTCCAAATTTATGCGTCAATTTCGCACAAATCAGTCTGGATACTCACCAATTAATTGCTGTGGTTTAGTTTGCGAATCGCGCAAACAGGCCATGAAACAATAACTCAAGGGCAAAATGAGTTAATTTCCTAAAAATACCCGAATGCGCCTTGCCGCAAATCCAATGACAAGACTTCTGTAGCCGAAATTTCTCGTGACTCGGCGGCAGTCGTGACAGATTATTAGCTCGTCGACATACGAGTGATGTTGACCACTATGAATGGGGGCTTCCATGCACAGATATAATCACGACCTGATACAATTGACTGATCGTGAATACGAAGTCTTACGGTTAGTTGCACTTGGCCTATCCGCCAAGGAAGCGGCGCTGGAACTGGAAATCGCGCCTTGCACGATAGAACGGCACGTTGAAAACGTACGACTCAAAACCCGTACACGTAACAGGGCCCATATGATTGCCCATGTAATCCGTGAAGGATTACTGCCGCCAGAACGTAACAAAACAGATGTTAGCATGGCTTACTGACGGATCGAGTTTACAGATGGATAAGTCTGAATCTTACGAGCCCAAGCCATGATCGGGTCGCCCCCAGCCTGAATGATGCCGGTTTGATACTGGTGTTCCCCAAGGCACACCAACATCGTGCGGCTTTCGCTACTGCATTCCACCTCAGTCAGCGGGATGCTCAGACCTTGACCAAAAGCCTTCACACAGGCTTCCTTGCGAACCCATATGTTCAGGAACGCGCGGGACACCTCCGCATCCGACTGGCCCCTTGTCCGTAGCCCGGCCCGTTCCTTTGGCGTATAATTCATCTCGGCAAGATCAGCAGCGTCCGGAATAGGACGACAGACTTCAATATCTACGCCGATCTCATCGCCTTCATTCAGTCCCAGCAGCACGTAGTTTGCACTGTAGCTCATGCTATAATGCAATCGCGGGAACCGTTCGAGACGGGGTTTACCAAACGCGTTCAGCTCGGGAACCTGATCTTCGAACGAAATCCCGCAGCAGTGGCGAAGCAAAAGCCTGAGGCTTCCGTGTGCTGCGATGTAACGGCCCCGCAGTGCGTCTACCCGATAACGCGCGGCCCTCTCTCGCTCCGCATCCGAAAGCAGATACTCAAGAGATTCGGGCGCGAATCTAGCGGCGTCAATCAACCACATTGGGAAACCGCTCGGCTGAGATGGCAACAGGCGTGCATCAACGCCATGTCGGCCCAACTCTACCGCCGCTTCGGAAACGCCCGAGATCATTTCAGCCGCCAGGCCCATGTCAGCGACGGCGCGGAAGAAACGAGGCATGGCGTATGAAATCCAGAAAAATCTTCGGTGGTGCCGGGTCTGGTACATTCCGCAGTGCTTGCTTGAAACGGGCCAGGAGATGGGCCGCGATCCAGCTAAAATCAGCCAAGATGCCATAGAACCGGCCGTGGTTTTTTACGAAGTAGCGTTGGCGTGAATGGAACCAGTAGGGCGGCAGCCGCCGCAGGTTGATCTGCTTTCCGGTAATTCCCGTGCTCTGCCCGGCAATATGCAGCACCACAGCATCCGGTACATACCAGCACTCCCAACCTCTACGCGTCGCGTCGAGACAGAAATCGGTCTCTTCGTAGTACAGGAAATACCCCTCATCAAAGCGCATCCCGTCTTCCAGCAGCTCACGCCGGATCACGAAACTAGCGCCAGATACCCAATCCACCTTCTCGCAATGCTGGCCCATACGGCGCAACACTGCGCTGCCGCTGAGGAGCCAGGACACCAGCCGCCAGCGTGAACCGTTCTCAAGCTCTCCCAGCGCGCTGGGAAAGCGAAATGCATACGGCCAGGGCTCACCATCACCCGTAAGCAGCGCACTGCCCGCGATTCCTGCCGCCGGATGGGCCGCCATGAACTTCGCCAATGCAAGGGTAGCGCCCGGCATAACCCGCGTATCGGGATTCAGAAGCCACACGAGATCGGCGGGATCCGGGCGATCCAGCGACCACGCTATGCCCAGGTTGCTGCCAGCGCCAAAGCCCCGGTTAACGGGAGACCGCATCAAAGTGACCCAATGCCAATTCTGGGCCTGTATGACCTTGTCGATCAGGTCACCGGATCCATCGGGCGATGCGTTGTCGACAACGATAACCCGCATGCTCGGGCACCGGGCATGTTCCTGCACGAGGCTTTCCAAGCAATTCGCCACAAGCGTGCCAGTGCAGTAATTGACAATGACCACGTCGATCGTCGGCGAAGATGATGGCAGCGGACTCATTCGGCAGCAACCAGAACAGGTACGCGCGCCACGCTGTCATGCGCTGGAGCTGCGGCCGCGCTTACCCGCGCCATCGCAGTGTCGATAGCATTTTGGAATACAGGTCCGAGCGTCCGAACATGCGGCTCCTGCAATACGCTACTGTGACCACCCGGAACGGAAACCACAGCAACATCCTCTGTCACCCGCTTGCCCCAGCCGAGCGCCACATCGTCATAAACTTCTTGATAGGGCATATCGTCAACCTCGCCATTGCCGCTGCTTGCCTTGAACAGTGCAATGCTGCCATCTGAAAACAGGCCTTCCGGCCGATGAAGCCTGTGCGCTACTTCGTAGAGCTTCAGGAAAGGAATTTCCGGTTCAGCAATCTGTGGTGCCAAAGCCTGTTCCGACCCCGCATTGGCGAACCGAATCTGTTCAACCTTGCGGCTGTCGCGCCTGACGGCAAGTCGGGACTCAATCTCCCACCGAACAGCGTTCACGGCCTTACCCACCAGCGCGGGAGCCAGCGCGCTTATCCGCTCCTCCTGCAGCAGCGCGCGAACACGATCGATCCGTGCGCGCGCAATATAGAATGGCCGTTTGGCGGCGGCTACATCTGCGGCATCAATGATGCCGACGAATGCAACCTGCTGTCCAGCGTCCTGCAACTGCCGCGCCATCTCAAAAGCGATCACACCGCCCGCGCAGAGCCCGGCCAGAAGATACGGCCCCTCAGACTGCACCGACTGCATCCTTACGACATAGTTCGCCGCCATCTCTGCAATCCGCGTATGTGCGAAGCCTCCTGAAGCGTTCCGCAAAGGTTCGATGCCATAGACTGGCCGGTTCGGATCAAGTTGCAACGCAAGGCCACGGTAAAGCAGGGTTTCACCTAAGCCGTCGTGAACAAAAAAGATGGGTTCCCGCGTCCCGCCGCCACGGATTGTGACAATATCGCGGCTTACAGAAACGGCCGGCTGTCCATTCGTGGAACCCGGCGCCATTTCGGTACTGTCGGGATCAATCTCTCGCGCCAGCGATGCGACGGTTGGTGTGTCAAGCAGCGCCGCCAAGGGCAATGTCTTGCCCGTCCTTTTGCGCAGACGATTGGTGAACTGCACAGCCAGCAGCGAATGCCCGCCAAGGTCAAAGAAATTGTCGCTCCGGCAGACCGGTTCCACGCCCAGCAATTCCGACCACAGATCGGCAATGACCTGCTCCATGGCAGTCGCCGGCAGATCAACGGCAGCGCCCTCATTGTCATTCGCGACATTGCGGATAGCTTGCCGCGGGGGCGTGCGCAGCTTTGCGAGAGCTGCATTCAGGTCCGAAGGGGAAATGATCACGTGTGGGCGAGCAGGCCCTTCCAGCAGACCGGCGATGACACTCAGGCCCTCTTCCGGCAGAATAGCTTCAACCCGCACAACTGGTGCGGCCTGCGGACCGTTGTTTCGAGCCATATGCCCGGCAGGATTCTCGGGCAGCAAGCCCTGCCCCCGAACGCGCATCATGGTGAATTCAGAGATTTCGGCCAGAACTATGCCGTTCTCGTCAGCAATGGTCACATCGAAAACAGCCATGGCCGCCGAATGCGCCTCGACCGGGCGATAGCGGATGTGGCTGATCACAGACGAAGGCAGCGGGGCATGCAGGACCAGACGCCCGTAGGAAAACGGTGCAAAGAAGTCTCTGCCCGCGACGTAGTCAGGGATCAGCGACTGTGCGCCTGCGGTCGCAAAATCCAACAAGGCAGGGTGAAGAAGGATGGAATCGAATTCTTTGGCGAACGCCCCGTCCATCGCCAGTCGGAGTATAGCCTCGTGCTCGCCATAGGCCGCACGCTGAACGTTGGACCAGCGCGGCCCGAACTGCAGATTTGGGCTGGATGCCTCTCGCTCGTTTGTGACTTTTCCGCAGCGGCTTTCCAGCGCCTGGATATCAAGTTTACCGACTGCGGCGAGCGCGGCGTTGGGCGATATCAGACCCGTTGCATGCTCCACCCAGTCCGTGCGTTCCGCACCCAATGGCCGCCCCATGATCACGAAACGCCAGTCATCCCCAACGCGTCGCTTCAGATGAACGCGAAGTTCACGCGCGGCACCGTCCTGCACTGCGAACGGGGTGAGGAAAGTGGCGTCGGACAGCACAACCATGCCGGGGTTAATCAGGCTGTATGCCGCCCGCGCCAATTCCAGAAAGCCGGTGCCGGGAATAAGCGTACCCGCGCCGACCAGCCGGTGCTCGTCCAGAAGCCAGTGCGATTCAGGTGACAATACCGACGCCGCAACGAATTCGTCCGGCGAGATAACATGCAACCGTTCTAGGAACGGATGGTCGACTGGCGCGCCATCAGGCAGCGTGTCAGCGGCCGCCCTGCTGCTATCGTCGGCAAGCCCAGCGGCCATTCCCACTTCGCGCCAGGGACTCCAGCCTACGGAAATAACACGCGTGTGGGATTCGGTCTGACGGGACTGCGCATAGCAGTCCAAAAACGCGTTGGCGGCGGCATAGTCAGCTTGCCCAGGCAAACCGGCAAATGCGCTGATCGATGAGAACAGCATGACAAAGTCAGGGGTCTGACTTTTCAGCGCGTAGTCCAACGCCAGCGTGCCGGCCACCTTCGGACGAAGAACGGCGTCCATGGTTCCGCGCGTTTTGTTTTCAATCAGCCCGTCGTCAAGAACGCCAGCGGTATGAAATACGCCGTTGATCGGGCCAAGCTTTGCCGTGACCTTCCGAACGGCATCCTGCATGGCCCGGGCATTGGCGACATCCGCCACGATCAGTTCAACCTTCGCGCCTCGCGCCTCAAGTGCCAGAATCCGGCGCATTCTATCTTCGGCAGCCGGATCGATCGAACGACTGGCAAGAAGATTCGCCCATTCCGCACGCGGCGGCAGCGCCGTCCTGCCCAGCAGAGCGATACGCACGCCAGACTTTTCCGACAGATGCCGAGCGATGGTAAGTCCCAGGCCACCAAGACCGCCTGTGACGAGATAGGTGGCGTCCGAACGGGGGTGGGGCTCGGACGCCTTCCTGCCGGCCAAACCGGCAGGATTTTGACTGAATTCCTGAATCCAGCGCTCCCCGCTTCGATAAGCGATGGTGCGATGATTCCATCCTGCAGCCAATTCGCTCACAGCCGCATCGGCAAGCACCGACAGCGCACTGGGGGAGTGCACCTGCGGAAGTGAGACATCGATACAACGAACACGCAAATTCGGATATTCGGTTGGAATAACACTGGCCGCGCCAACGATCGTAGCCTTCACCGGCATGATATCGCGGTCGTTGCCAATGCGCTGACACCGATCGGTCATCACAGCAATTGCGATTGGTTCGTCGGCCGCATGATGCGCCAGTTCGCGCGAAATCGCGACCAGGCTGTGGAAACCAAGGTCGATCAGGCTCTTCGTATCCGGCTGCTTGCGGCCATTGCCGGTCACGAGCCAGCAGTGATAAACCTGAACCGGAAGACGATCTTCAGCGGCAAGTGTTTCAAACAGTCGCTGATAGTCAGCCTGGCTGGCGGGATTGATCGAGAACACACCATCATCCAGTCGCCGGAACCGGTTGCCTGCGCGCAGGATCACCACATCGTTTCCGGATGCCTGAAGCCGCCCTGCGATCTCTCGCCCCAGTCCCGATGCATCTTCCAGAACCAGCGCTGGCCCGGCGGAGCCTTCCGCTTCCGGCAGGAAAGAACGCCTCCAAACGGGTTCATACTGCCATTCGGTGATGTCATCGGAACGGAACGTCTCGTCCGACACATCCTGACCAATCGTGCTCTGAGTACCAGGCTCAAACCAATGGCGCTGGCGATCAAACTGGTAGGTTGGCAACGGAATGCGCAGACGCTGTTCGCCCTGCCAATAGGCATGCCAATCAATCGCGGCGCCCGTAGCCCAAAGCTGGCCGAGCGCTTCCAGCCAGACCGCATCGTCTTCAGCATCCTGATCCGGATGCCGCATGGAACTGAGCACCGGCTGCTCTTTCGCGCGATCGGGGTGCTGGCGCGCAAGACTTGCCATGCTGCGGCCGGGGCCAACTTCCAGCAGAACCCGTTCGGGATCGTCCAGCAGGCGATGCAAGCCATCGGTGAAGCGAACCGTCTGGCGCAGGTGGCGAACCCAGTATTCAGGATCGGTCACGTCCTGCGCGGTCGCCCAGTCTCCCGTCAGATTCGAGGCAAAAGGAATTTGCGGTGTCCGCAGGTCAATCGACTGCATAAGCGCCCGGAATTCCGGTAGAATTGGCTCCAGCATTGGTGAATGCGCCGCGACAGAAATAGGCACGATCTGCGCCTCGATCTCAAGCCGGGCGAGGTCTTCAGAAAACACCGCAATGGCCTCGGCCGGGCCAGAGACGACGCAAAGTCCCGGCGCATTGATGGCAGCAATCGACAGGTCGGCAGGTAGCAGCGGCAGCAGTTCTGCTTCCGCCAGCGCCACGCTCAGCATGCCGCCATCCCGGATCGTTTCGAAAAGCCGCCCCCGCGCGCTGACGATGCGCAGCCCGGCTTCAAGATCAATCACACCCGCGAGATGCGCAGCAGCATACTCGCCAGAACTGTGGCCAATCATCGCAGAGGGCTGTACGCCCACCGACATCCACAACCGCGCCAACGCCGTCTGGATGATGAACAAAGCGGGCAGCGCTACCGAAGGCCGCGCCATCTCCACGGTCGCTAGAACCCGATCTGCGTCAACTGGGAACAACCAGCGACGCACATCCTTCAGCCCCATGCGATCAAGGATCGCAAAACCCTTGTCCACTTCAGCGCGGAACAACGGTTCTGAAAGATAGAGGCCGCGCGCCATGTCGAAATGCTGGGGCCCCGCTCCGCAGAACAGGAAGGCCACGGGCCGGTCTGCAATGCAGGTCTGCGCGGTGGTCTGGTCCGCAAGGCCGCGAAGCTTCTCCACCGCCTCCCCTGCCCCGGCGGCAATGGCAAAGCGGCGATGGGGCAGATGCTGGCGCCCTACGGTAAGCGTAAAGGCCGTATCTGCGAGGCTGGCTTCGGGATTGGCCTGCAGAAAGGCCGCAAGCGCATCGGCATTCGCCTGCACCACAGACGCCGACTTTGCCGTGCAGAGCAGCAACTGACGACGACGGCGGCTTGGTCCGCTAGGGGCGCGAGGGGGCGCCTCTTCCAGCACGACATGCGCATTGGTCCCACCCACACCCAGCGAGCTGATGCCTGCCCGGCGCGGTCCGGCAGCAGAAGTCCACGGTGTTCGCGTGGCCTGAACCCGGAAAGGGCTGCCTTCAAAGGCAATTGCCGGATTCGGCGCATCGAAGTTCAACGATGCAGGAAGCTCTCCATTGTGAAGCGACAGCGCTACCTTGATCAGGCCAGCCGCTCCGGCAGCTGTATCGGTGTGACCGATGTTCGCCTTCACCGAACCGATCGCACAGTGGCCCACGCTGTCGGTCGACTGGCGGAACGCCTGCGTCAGCGCGGCAAGTTCGATCGGATCGCCCACGGGTGTTCCGGTGCCGTGCGCCTCGACATAGCTGATCGAGCCTGCATCCACGTCAGCCATCGCCAAGGCTTCAGCAATGACCTTGGCCTGGCCGTCCACGCTGGGGGCAAGATAACCTACCTTGCCCGCGCCATCGTTGTTGATCGCAGAACCACGCAGAACGGCGTAAATATGATCGCCGGCCTCAACGGCGTCGGCCAGTCGCCGCAAAGCAACAACGGCAACCCCACTCCCAAAGACGGTCCCCTGTGAGGCGGCATCGAATGGGCGGCAGTGCCCATCGGGGGAAAGGATTTCGCCTTCCTCGTAGATGTAACCCTGACGGTGCGGCAACTCTATCGAAGCTCCACCGGCAATCGCCATGTCGCACTCACCATTCAGCAGGCTTTGCGCCGCCATATGGATCGAGACGAGCGAGGTGGAACACGCCGTCTGCACATTGATGCTTGGCCCTTTCAGGTCAAACAGATACGAGACACGTGTGGTCAGGAAATCCTTGTCGTTGCTGGTATGACGCAACAGGAACAGGCCAACATCGCGGACCAACTTGGCATTGGTCAGCAGGTTGTACGGCATGTAGGCGTTGTGGCCGGACCCTCCGAATACCCCAATCACTCCATCAAAACGCTGCGGGGTATGACCTGCGTTTTCCAGTGCCTCCCACGTGCATTCCAGGAAATGCCGGTGCTGCGGATCCATGATCGCCGCATCGCGCGGGCTCATGTCAAACAGCCCCGCATCAAAGCACTCCATGTCGCCCAGCGGAGCACCGCGCGGGACATAGCTTGGATTGCGCAGTAGGGCAGGACTTACTCCCGCCGCGATCAGCTCCTCTTTCGAATAGGTCTCGACCGCTTCCTTGCCGTTCCGCAGCAGATCCCAATAGGCATCGATCCCCCTCGCCCCCGCAAAGCGGCAGGACATGCCGACGATGGCAATCGCCGATTCCGGAAGCTCTCCACCGCCGTCACGGTCAAAATAGGTGTGGGATTGATCCATGTACTCAGTTCCTCACGAGCGCGCGGGCTGCGCCGCGCCGCTGCAGTGCCGCCCGGCGACTCTGCGCACGATCCAACCCCTCACGGGCGGCTTCGGGCTGCGTGCCGGATTGCGAAAGGTGGTCAGCAAGCGTGGCCACGGTCGGGAAACGAAAGATGTCTGTCAGCGAGACAGGCTTCTCTGAAATAGCCGCCAGACGGCGGTGAAGCTGCACGGCCAGGAGAGAATGGCCGCCAAGATCAAAGAAGTTATCGCGCAGGCCAACGCGGGGCAAGCTCAGCAGGTCGCACCAGACGGACTGGATCTGCGCCTCCATGTCATTCGCATCTTCCTGAACTTGTGTCGGAGCCAGCGCGACCACGACGCTATCCGGATCAGGCAGCGCCTTGCGATCAATTTTGCCGTTGGGTGTCCGGGGCAAGGCCGCCAGTTGGATAAAGCTGGACGGCACCATGAATTCCGGCAGGCTGGTACGCAGATGGCTGCGCAGCGCGTCAGTGGGCAGGTTTTCGCTACGCGGGACAACGTAGGCGATCAACCGCGCATCGGCTGCCTCTGCGCTGCGATGGGCAATCACCACAGCCTCGACGACGTCCGTATGTTCGGCAAGACCCGCTTCGATCTCGCCCAACTCGATGCGGTAGCCACGCACCTTGACCTGATGGTCCAGCCGCCCAAGAAATTCGAGCGTGCCATCCTGGCGCTGGCGAATAAGGTCGCCCGTCCGGTAGGCGCGCGCGCCGGGCTTGAACGGATCAGCAATGAAACGCTCTTCCGTCAACTCGGGACGGTTCAAATAACCGCGCACTACGCCGTCGCCGGCGATAATCAGTTCGCCGGGCGTGCCGGGTCGAACAGGCTGCATGCGCCGATCAACGATATAGACCTGCTGGTTCACCAAGGGACGCCCCA
>Ga0233380_1000591_pt1 | contig 18396 bp, 15 predicted proteins | sample ElkDunMinimDraft_9_FD_191541 | JGI IMG/M metagenome (GOLD analysis project Ga0233380, IMG submission 191541) | Fecal eukaryotic communites from dung pellets of Tule Elk in California, USA - Elk Dung F36 | ecosystem: Host-associated > Mammals > Digestive system > Large intestine > Fecal | place... | reverse complement strand
TATAGCAGGCGAAAGAGAACTTGGGTTTGATTTAATATATGATGGAGATGCTATTGTAAATAAAGCATTTATATTGGTATTTGACGGTAGCAATGGTAATGAAATATGGCGCCGGGAAGTTTATGCAGACCCTACCGAAGCTGGCGGTTTGGCAGATAACCGTTTTAATTCTTTAATTATTGATGGTAATTCTGATGTTTATTTTGGAGGTAGAGTATATCAAAGTGCAAATGCACAAAATCCCATAAAAATATACGACCCTACCAATACCAATGTACAGCCTTACCTATTTACCCCCACTACTAATTATGCATTACCAATGATAATGAAACTTAACAGCGATGGTGATGTACAATGGGTACAGGCAACAGCTGCACACGATTCATTTATTTCAGCATCTGCGCCACGTCGAGGAAAAGGTATTACCATAAACGGAAGTGAGGTTGCTTTTGGTGTACAAGGTGGTGCAGATACATGGGGTACAATAAATATTGTACGTCCTTTAGGAGCAAGTTTTCAACCAGACCCTGTATTGGTACGTCTTAACAAACAAACTGGAGCAGTAATAAATGTCCATGACATACAGGGTGAGGCTGTAAGTACCAAACAAATGACTGCTGTAGCTACTGATAACGACGGCAACTATATAACCGCCGGTACTTTTAATGCCAATTTATTTATGAACAATACACTTGGCATAACACCTTTGGTAACCACTGGGCAGGCAGATTTCTTTGTAGCTAAATTAGGTGCCACCCCATGCGGTACACCGGTTAGCACCGACAAATTTAACAAACTAAACGTAAACGTCTACCCCAACCCAACTACAGACATTGTAAACATTGAAACCCTGGAAACCTTACAAAATTATGAGGTTTACAATGTACTGGGTCAACAAATACAAAAAGGCATGTTTAACAACAATCAGATAAACCTGCAGGGCGCAACAGCAGGTACGTATTTTATAAAAGTTATTACTACCCAAGGCAGCACCGCAACGGTACAAGTTGTTAAGAAGTAAGGTTAGTTATGTGGTTTATAGTCCACAAAATAAAAATAAAGGTGTTGATGATTTATAACACTTCTAAATTTTTATTTCTTAAGTTATAAATGATCTATTTACAATGATAAAGACGAACATTAGTTCGTCTTTATTGTTTATCATAAAAATGGATAATCATCTTTATACATGTTGGCTATTCGCGCCAAATGTTCAACAAAATGTTTCGATATGTACCCGTCGTCTGCTACTAGACAGGAAAAATGATTTAATAGATCGTTTTTCCTGTTTTTATTTTGTGGTAATTCCTTTTTTAACTGAAAGATACGGTGTGCTATAACGTTCATTGTGGTGGTTCGATATGTTTTATAAACCAATATGCCCAACTAATTGTAGTTGGGCATATTGGTTTATATTTACTCGGATATTTTATTTAGTAGGAAATTCTGCTCTGCGCATTTTGAATTTTGTTCCCGATAAAGATTCTAAAAAGGCAACCAATGCTTTCTTTTCTTCTTTGGTTAGTTGTAAAGGTTGCACTAAAGGGTCTGTGTACGGGTACAGCGGATCTTTTTCTTTTTGTTCAGGTTTAGGATCAATCATGTGCATACCGCTGTTGTATAGGTTCACAATTCCTTCTAAATCATCGAACAAACCGTTGTGCATCCATGGGCGGGTGCTTAGTAAATCGCGTAGACTAGGGGTTTTAAATCTGCCTACATCATCAGGTAATTTTGTTATTTGATACCTGCCTAAATCTTCGTATTGTCTTTTATAGTAGGTTAAACCAATGTTGTGGAACAATTCATCGGTTAAATGTTTACCCGAATGGCAGTTCATACATCTAGCTTTGGTTCTAAAAATATGCATACCAAATATTTGTTGGTCGGTTAAAGCGTTGTGATCACCATCAATAAACTTATCAAAACTACTTGGCTGACTTTTAATGGTTTTTTGAAAGGTAGCTAATGCTTTTGCGATTCGATCGAACGTAACATCTTCAGTTCCAAAGGCATTTTTAAATAGCGGTTTGTAGCCTTCTGTTTTAGCTAGTTTTAAAACAACCTCTTCAGAATTTGCTGCCATTTCGTTGTGTGCACTAATAGGTTCTTTTAACTGATCTTCTAATGTTTTGGCGCGTCCATCCCAAAAAAATGATGCTCTGTCTGCAATATTCAATATAGACATGGTATTTCTAGCTCCTTGTAAATGATCGTGCCCTAAACCTACACGTCGGCGGTCTGTCCAACCTAATTCGGGATCGTGACAACTGCTGCATGATATTTGGTTAGAGCCTGATAATTTTGGATCAAAAAAAAGCATCTTTCCTAAAATAACCTCAGGTAAGTCTTGCGTTTTAAAATAGTTTGAATCTCTTTTAATACTTTCAAACTCTTTCCAATCAACCCCTTCGTCAATTGTAGGAGCAGGCCATTTTGTAATAGATTGTTTGTATAATTGAGTAATAGAATCGTAGGGTGGGTTGTGAGCCGAATATTGTTTTACAGCCGGAAAAAAACCAAATAATAGTAACGAAAGTACGGTAGCTAGTGGTATTAAAATTTTATTCATTTTAAAAAGTAATTCCTAAACTAAGTGTTGATTGCGTATTAGTTGTGTTGTTGTGAAATTGGTAATAATCTAGTGCAAAGATAGCATAAATAGATTGTCCGGATAATAATGAACGATCATATCTTACCGATGTTTGTAAAGCTTTAAAGTTGGTTTGTTTTAGATTAAAATCGCTTGTTAGCCAATTGTTAATACCTGTATGTTGTGTTAAAACAAGCTGGCTGTTATTGCTTATTAACTTACGTTGATACGCCTGTGCGCTAATACTTAAAACATCTTTAATGCTTAAATTTTGTAGGTAGAATAATTTAATACCAGTGAAATTGTATTTAAAATCTAGTGTTGATGCGGTGTCGTATTTGGTTTCTAAACTATTTAAAACCTTGTAATAAGGCTGTGCATAAATGGTTGTATTGTCTTTTTTGTATTGAAAAATTAAATTATAACCGTATTCTGTAGTGCTAAAGCTGTAATTTTCTTTTTCTAGTAATTTGGTAACAATGTCGGTATTATTAGTGTAAAAAATTTCTGTTCCTGTATTTGTGGTTTTGTTATAGTCAATTTTGGCACCCAAATTAAAGGCAGCAGTTAAGGGAACGATCTTAGTAATAGTGGCAAAATTTTTACGCATTGCCAAGCGATTTGTTTCGTAAGTGGTATTTCCAGATAACACTACATCTTTACTTAAATTGCCAAATAAAGTACCTGCGGTTAGGTTAAACAAATTATTAGTAGACCCTAAGGTAAAAGTGTAATGATGTGTAAAATCGGTATAAGTAGCACTTTGCGACTTATTGCTAAAGTAAAAATTATACGTTCCTAAACCATTCATTTGGTAAAGGGCATTTCGTTGCACTTCGCTAGAAAATTTTATAGACGATGTTTGAATATAACGGTTAACTCCCGCTGCTACTCCAATTTTATACTTGTTTGAAAGATCGTAAGTAGTACCAAGTACCAAGTTTAAATCCGAAGTTACGTTTTTAGGACGTGGATCTTGTGTTTTAAAATTTAAACCCGCTTGGTAAGCCAATTGTGTTCCAAAAGTAAATTTATTAAGTTTTTTAGCAAAACCACCTTTAAAATTATAAGCTTGTAAGTGCATTGATCCGCCAATAGAATCTGCTATAACAACAGGATTTATTCTATGAAGATCGATATTGTTATTCCATTGTACATTTTTGGTTTGCGTATTGGTGTAAGATGCATCGCCCCAAAGAGTTAAGGTTTTTGATTGTACTTTATAAGAATTTGTTTGAATTTTAAATTGATTATGAGCCGATCCTTCTTGTAATAAATACGCTTCTTTGTTTAATTTTTGATAATTTAAAGAGATATTAGAAAACGTAGTGTTGCTATAATCTTGCATATTAGCCGGATTGTTGTAATAAGCACTATTTAATATTCTAAATTGATCTAATTGGTTTTCTATATTTTGATATAATGAAATAGAATCTTGTGCGTTAACATTACTGCTAACACACAAGATGAATACTACTATAAATTTAGAATATTTACGTAACATAGTTTATTAATGAACAATACCGTTTGCAAAACTAGATGGCGATGTTTTTACAAAGTCAACATCAGAATTATTAGTGTCTTTATAAAGCGGTTTGCCGTTTTCCATAGTACCGATAATTTTTCTGCGAACCGTTTTTCCAAAACGCTCATTGTCACTGTCAATTACCCCACTTGCTGTATAACCGCTATCAATTGAAGCGCTTAAACTATTGTGTAACCACGTTGCAGGAACAGCACAGTTTACACCGTCAATTATCCATTCATTAGGAATTTTGTACACGCTTTTTTGAGTAATGTTTCCTGCTTGGTTTGGGTATTCGTAATCGTATTTATAGTTAGCCAACCAAGTTTCAACAGTTTCGCCTTCTGGGAAACGCGCAATAGCGTAACTTTCTAATCCGCGGTTATTTAAAAAGAACATGTTAAAGTTCATTGTTGTGTAAATAACTTTTGCATCTGGAACAGCTGGGTTATCAACTTGACCTAATGACGGATTATCTAAATTAGGAAATTCGTAATCTGCCTTACTTAAATCATACGATGGATTGTTAGGTGTTGTGTGGTTCATTGCCATATCTGCAATAACAATAAAGTCACCTGGTTGCACATCTTTCCCTATATTGGTAGGTATCATTAAAACACCATTTACCGCAAATGCCTGCTGACGTATTTCTGGAGAAATATCGTATTTTAAAGATGGTGTAAATTCTGATTTGGTGATTAACAAACCACCTGTATTTAAAACTTTATTGGTATTATTGGTTAATTTAAAGTATTTACCAGAATTATATGCTTTACCTTCGGTAGTTCTAACACCTGTAAAGAATACTTCTTCAATAATAAAATCTTCACTAAAAGCTTTTATCATTAATTTAATATTTAAGTTTTGTGCATCGGTATTCAAATCAAAAGTTGCGTTTCCTGCAGCTTCTAATTCTTCTTCGGTAGTTAAGATAACTTTACCATTGGCAGTTGCAGTGTACGATCCTTTTCTTAATTCAACTTCAAAAGGAGTTTCTGTAACTTCTTTTACAGTAACAATACCGGTATTGGTTTCTTTAAACTCAACCGTCATTTTACTAATTTTAGCAATGTTATCGCCGTTAAAAGTTAAGGTTACTTTTGCCGGTGTATTATCAACAATAGCGTTTGTATTATCGTCATTATTACATGATACGGTTGTTAGTGTTAAGCCCATAATGGCTAAAAACAAAAATAAAAATTTGGTTCTCATATATTATATTAAAAATTAAATGTTAGTTCCATTCCAAAATAAGGTTCATTGGCAAAATTACGTTCAACAGTTCTACCGTTAAATGTATACGGTGCATAATAGCTAAATATACGGTTAACAAATAGCGATGCTTTTAAGTTGCCATACAAACGTTTGGTTGCTTTAAGGTTTGCAACCATATCAAAAGTGTATTTGGTTGCAATGTTATCAGTTGTGGTTACATTACGTACCAACCATTGCTTATAGGTATCTGTTCTGTCTTGTTCTGTAAATTCAAAAATATTCCCGTCTTTATCGTAATAGGCGTAAGGTTCGGCAATGCGTTTTGCACGTGTTTCGTTTAAGAATAGTGTACCTTGTAATGATACCGATATATTCATGTCTAAATCGTGCAAATAGGTATCAACAATACAATTGTAACGCAAACCTGAATTTATATAGCCATAATCATTTTTGTAAATTCCTACATAAGGAAAAGAAACACCGCCAATAGATTGTGATGGTTTCTCATGCAATGGTGTGGTGTTTTCGTATAATGTTTTAAACCACGCTCCGTTTAAGGTAATTCTAGTATTAATACTTTTAAAACGTGGCGAACTGTAACCAAACTCAATACCTTTTTTTAAAGTTCGGCTACCGTTTTGTTGTATGGCATAACCTAAAAAGCTGTAACGTTCTTCATAAGGTAAATCGTTAATATTTGGTTTTTCGGTCATGTTTTCTAAATCAAGACCCGATGCATCGTAACGATTGTAATAATAGGTGTTGAAACGATCTTCGGTGCGGAAACCCGATTTCATATCTTCATTAAAATACGTGATAAAAAAGTTATGATGGGCATACGATAAATCTAAGCGAATTTCTTTTTTTACATTTTTAGCAGCTACCAAATTGTAATTTGTTGGGTTTATCACATACGTCATAAAATTTACATAGCGTAAATCGGGGTTGTTGTGATAAAAGTTTAATTGCTGAAAATCTAGATAACGCAAATTTGGATACAGCATTTGTAACGTAGGCTGTTTGTATAAGCTACCGTAACCCAACGTAACATCGGTTTTAAGTTCTTTACCCGCAATTGTTAGGGCAGGAGCGTTCCATTGAAAGTTTGCACGAGGTTCCACATACACTTTTTTTCCTAAAGCATAATTTTCGGGCATTCCCAGCATTTTTGATACACGTGCACCAGCGTAAAATAAAAAGCCGTGTTTTTCAAAATCGTACTGAATCCTATCGCCAATAAAAAAAGCTAAATTTTGATGTGCAGGAACATCATTAAAAGCGCGTGGACGTGTAGTCATTTCAAAAGAGGGTGGTCTTAAGATATCGTAAATTTGTCCGCGACCATTGTTTTTTGAATACCTGAAATCTATACCTGTTTCAATATTGTGCGATACTTTTCCGGTGAAAAACAAGCCGTCTGCAATTAATTTATACGACATGTCTAAAGGACGACCTTCGGTTTTTAGGTAAGATACATAATTTAATTCAGGGAAATATCCGTCGTTAACACCTTCTTCTGTTGCAATTGATATTACGCGCGGACCCGATAATTGGGTAAGTTTGGTTTGTTTTAAGTCATCGTATCCTTGTTTTATCGAAGTGTTTAACTGCAAGCGGTTAAAAAATCCTGACGTAATTTTAAGATCGAAATTATTTGCAAGCGCAAAATTTTGTTTTTTATTGGTGTATCGATCAATCTTAGCATAACCACTATCTGGATCAACCGTTTCATCGTCAATACTTAAATTATAGTCTAAGTTGGTTTGCCATTTTAAGTTACTAGTTCCTATTTTTAAAAGAGCAGTAGAACGCGCCGATCCCGAAAAACGTTTGTAATTTTCGTTGGTATTACGTGGGTCTGCTTTAGCATCAAGATAATCGATACTTGTGTTAACCGACCAATTTTTGTTTACATTAAAACCTTTTGCTAAATAATACAGTTTGCTGAAACCATCTATTTTTAAACGACTTTGCCACTCTGTTTCACCAGATTTTCTGTTAATTAAAACCAAACCCGAAGTTAAATCGCCATAAGATGCAGAAGGTATTCCGCGGATAATCTCCACATTATCAATGTCGTTGGTAGATATGGTTCGCATATCAATACCTGTGTTATAAGTGTTTCGGGAAGTTACGGTAGAGTTAGATCCTACTATATGATCTGAGTAAATAGAAACCTGCATATCTGCAGCAGAATTCATTGGGTTACCATCCATCATAAACTGCACGCCTAACGAATTGGTGTTGTACTGACTGGTTCTGCTACCAAATTCGCGTAAACTAATGGCGTTGGTGCCTGTTAAATTTGGGTCGGTAGCTTTACCACCTGGTAGTAATTCTAACAGATCTGTAAAGCTTGATGGCTGTAAATGCGCCATTGCTTGTCTGTCTATTTTAGACGATGTTACTAAACCCTTACTTTCTTTTGCTGTGATTACAATTTCTTGTAGTTGGGTATCTTCTAAACGCAAACGGATGATTTCGTGCGTATTTTGCGATAACGTAATTTGTTTGTAAAACGATTTGTAGTTAATGTGATTAATGTACAATTGATAAACACCAACGGGAAGTTTTGTAGATATTTTACCGTAACTATTTGTTTGGAGTGTTTCTACAATGCCATTTGTGTTTTTAATTTCAACAAAAGCATCATTAATACTGGAGTTTAAACTATCGGTAACAGTTAATTGCAATGAAATGTTTTGACCGTAACTTATATTAGCTACTGTAAATGAAAGAAAAATTATAATAATTTTCAAAAATTTAAACATTTGTGACGGATCTTATTTCAGCGTGCAAAATTATTTAAACCTTTTTTCTTTTCAAATTTTATTTAGACTTATTTTTAATAATATATAGATTGATCTTAAAATTTATGTTTGGTAATAACAAGCAAATAAATTTAGAAGGAAATATAGTTATCTTTAAAACAAAAATTTAAGAATGAAAAAAAGTGTGGTTTTTATGGGTTTGGTTATGGCACTTATCATGGTGGTTATGGTGCCGTTTTTAGCTTATTTGTTTACGCATAAAAGTTGGATTATAGATTTGACAGGAAAAAATGAATTAGGTGATGCCATTGGCGGAACCACAGCACCAATTATTGGAACATGCGGTGTAATTTTTACCTTTATGGCATTTTATATTCAGTATGAATTTAATAAAAGGCAAAGCGAAATTTTACAACTGCAGGTTAAAATAAACATTCGCCAGTCATTAGAGCCTTATTTTATTTATTTGATCGATAGTTTAAAGAAGTTTAAACTGGAAAATAATTCTCAAAAGAAGATTAAATATAATGGTGAATATATCGAACCTGTAAATCCTGGCGATGCCATTAAATTAAAATACCAAGTTTCTAATGTATTTGTAAGTATTGTAGATTTTAAAGAAGAGCATCATACCATAAAAAACCTACAGTTAATCGATTTGTTTGCCTACGAAAAAGAAATCGCCTTTAGCGAAAATGTAATCGACGAATATGTTTTTCATGTAAATACCATTTTTAAATTTTTAGGATACAATATGGAAATTGATAATGGCGAAGATAAAAACGACATTATCGAAGAGTTTTTGTTCAAGTATTTATCAAGTTTGTCAATTAACGAAATTCATTTTAACCTGTATTATTTACTGATTTTTCATACCGATTTAGCAATTAGTTGTAGAAATATTGTGCTAAAATCAATAGAAAATTTACCAACCGATAGACGAAAACAGTTTCTACTTACTGTTTTTCAATACAAAGTCATTAGTTAGATTTTTTCCAGATTACCTAACGCTTAATTTTGTCGTTACGTATTAATAATACTATTTTTGTGCTAAAAGAAAATTCAATGACCCGTATTATTTTTGCCTTAGTATTATTATTAATACCCTTTACGTTTTTTGCACAAACGAAACCATCTAAAGAATATACTACTCATTTAAATGCCGCCATGAGCCATAATGTGGGATTGGTTAAAGATAAAACGCATCTAAATAAATTAGTAAAACAAGGAAAACTAGTATCTATAAAACAACGTGGATACGGCTACCGAGTTGATAAGTTAACACATAGCCATGCTTACTTGGTTCCAAAAGGACGCACCGTTTTAAATGCCATTGCGCGCGATTTTGTGAAAGTTGCCGGACAAAATTTCTTTGTAGTAACATCGTTAACAAGAACCGAAGCCGATCAAAAACGTTTACGACGTGTAAATTCCAACGCATCTTCTAACGATAGTTCACATTGTTTTGGTGGTGCCGTAGATATTTCTTACATCCGTTTTAATCATAAAAAACAAGTAAATACTAAATTAGAACAGAAATTAGAAAAAGTTCTGAAAGACTATCAGGCACAAGGAAAAATATATTTTGTAAAAGAGCGTCACTCACGTTGTTTTCACATAATTTTTAGGTAGATTTATCTAACTAAAATATTATCTATGGATCTACATTCTGGTATGCCCTTTTGGATTGTATTAAATCCTTTGTACAATTATTACAATCCGTTAAAAAAAAATATAAAAACCCACACTGTAATAATAGGTTCCGGCATTACCGGTGCATTAGTAGCACATACTTTATGTAGTTTAGGTGTAAAATGTATTTTAATTGATAAAAGAACAATTGGCACAGGCAGCACCGCAGCATCTACCGCACAGTTACAGTATGAAATTGATGTTCCTTTGGTAGATTTGATCGAAAAAGTGGGAGAAAAAAAGGCAATCGACGCTTATAAATGTTGTTTACAATCCATAACCGATGTGGAAAATGTATTTAAAGCTATTGAAAAAGATCCAGATTTTGAGCGAGTTCCAACGTATCTTTTAGCATCAAATAAAACAGGAAAAAATCTTTTAGAAAAAGAATTCAAAGCTAGAAAAGATGCTGGTTTACCTGTGAAACATCTTACCAAAGAACAAATTAAAACCCAGTTAGGGATTGATGCTTTAGCGGGTTTGTATAACAAGACCTCTGCGCAATTAGATTGTTACAAAGGCGCAACTTACATTTTAGATCATTATTTAAAGAAAAATCAATTAGAATTATACTCACATACATTAGTTTCCAATTATAAAGAAACAAAATCGGGTTACGAGTTGGTAACCGAAAACGGCAATAAAATTATTTGCGAAAATGTGGTAATTGCCGCAGGTTACGAAGCAGGTGAGTTTCTGCCTAAAAAAGTAATGGATTTGCTTTCTACTTTCGCCATTGTTTCGCATCCGGTTGATAAAAAATATCTCTGGAAAAACCGTGCTTTAATTTGGGAAACCAAAACTCCATATTTGTATATGCGTACCACCAACGATAACCGCATTATTGTAGGCGGTGAAGATGAAGAGTACAATAATCCGTTGAAAAGAGATCAAGCTTTAACAGATAAAGCAGCGGTTTTAGAAAAAAAATTCAAAAAAATGTTTCCCGAAATTCCTTTTGTCACCGATATGTCTTGGGCAGGAACGTTTAGTTCTACAGCAGATGGCTTGCCGTATATTGGTACGTATCCCAACAAACCAAACATGTATTTTGCTTTAGGATACGGCGGAAACGGTATAACCTTTAGTATGATTGCAGCGCAAGTTATTGGCAATTTAATTATTGGGAAACCCGATAGTCGTGCCGAATTATTTGGTTTTAACCGATCTAAGCTTTAAGCGAGTACTAAAATGGCAGTTCCAAAACCTAAAAAATATGTTCGCAAGCGTGCGCCTAAAAAGAAAAAAACAGCTGTATGGAAATGGCATGTTTTGGCGTATTCGCTATTAATTATTGCTTTTTTAATTTTTCATTACCGCGATGGAATTGGCTATTTTGTGACCGATTTGTATGAACGAATTTTTAAAAAGGAAGACAGCAAGGAAGTAACAGTTCACGATTTCCGCGCCATAGAAATTTTAGACAAGCACAACGATCATTTGTTTGGGTTTGATGTGTCGCATTATCAGTATGATATTAATTGGAAGGAAATTGATTCGTTATATGGAAAATTTGCGGTTGATTATGTTTTTTTACGATCTACCATGGGAATTGACGGGGTTGATACCAAGTTTACGTACAATTGGAAAAAAGCCAAAAGTCGTTTGTTGGTTCGTGGCGCCTATCATTATTATCGACCTGATGAAAATAGTACCCAACAAGCACTAAACTTCATTAAAAACACACCTTTAGAACCTGGAGATTTTTTTCCGGTGTTGGATATTGAGGAACTTCCAAAAGAACAATCGAAAGAAAAAATGCGCGAAGGTTTAAAAAACTGGCTGCAAATTGTAGAAAAGCATTACGGCGTAAAACCTATTATTTATTCGGGTGCCAATTTTTACCAACATCATTTAAAAGAATATTTTCCCGAATATAAAATATGGATTGCTAAATACAGCTTGTTCAGCGAAAAAATGAACAATGACTGGCATTTTTGGCAGTTTACCGATAAAGGCACCGTAAACGGCATTGAAACCAAAGTAGATTTAAATATATTTAGAGGTGATCGCTACGATTTAAAACAGTTTGTTATTCAGTAGATTTTTATAAGATGTTTTTAGTATGATTAAATTTCATAGCTACTATTCTCTTAGCACAATCGGCTGCGCAAATAAGTCCGGTTGCCATCATAATAACATCTTTTATCACTAATCTTCCGGCACCTGATAAATACGGAAATCCATAATGTGGTGTAGGAAAATCTCCGTCTAATTTCGGAACATATACTTCGGGTGTGGTAATTAAAAAAGTTAAGGTAACTAATGACATTCCAAATGTTAGTAAACCGCCAATTAATCCTATTTTAGCATTCCATATTCCTAAAAAGGTTAGTAAACCTATTATTATAATCACAGTTCCTAATCCGTAAGAAAAAAGATAGGTGTTGTTTTCTGTGTGCCAAGCAATATTTTTTTCAACCGTTTTACCTTCCGGGTTTTTATATTCTTTGTATTCAGGAGCTTGCTTTGAATAGAAAAAAGACATTAACGGACTATTAGCTACAAAAGGAACAATTCCATCAGCTTCGTATTGAAACGCTTTAAGACCGCCAATCCAAACCATGACAATTAAAATTGCAATTCGGGCGGTGTTTATAAACTGATTTTGCAAATTCGCTAATAAGGTTAAAATACTTTTCATTTTATATATGTTTAAGTTGAAATGATATGTAATAGGGCGTTTTAAAAATCATTAAAATTTAATTAAACACTCAAATATACAAAACTTACTGCACTTAATATTCCGCTATACAAATACTCTTTAACTCCACACGATATTCGTGGGGTAGCAGAGAGTTAATTCCCTGTAGATTTGTATTTCTTCGAACCCGATTTGTATTTTGTAGTAGTCGATTTCTATTTTGTAGCACCCGGTTTGTGTTGCTTCTGTTCCGATTCGTGTTGCTTCTGACCCGATTTGCATTGTTACCGACCCGATTTGCATTGCTACCGACCCGTTTTGTGTTGCTACCGAGCCGATTTGTATTTTGTAGTACCCGTTTTGTGTTGCTACTGACCCGTTTTGTATTGCTACCGACCCGATTTGCATTGCTACTGACCCGATTTGTATTTTGTAGTAGTCGATTTCTATTTTATAGCACCCGATTTACATTGCTACCGACCCGTTTTGTGTTGCTCAGAATTATTATCGCTGGCGCGAGCATCTTGCTCGTGCAATTGTAGAATTTAATTAACGATTTATATCGATCTTTAAAATACCCTCAAAATCATCGCTATAATTTCTTGCGCTGCTGTACTTCCATTCCCAAGGTTCAGTTACAAAACCACTTTCCACCGGATTTTGATGTATATAATTTAATTTTTGTTCAAATACTTTTAATGACCATATTTGAATTGGTTGATTATGTTGTTGCCACAATTGATAATTTTTTACATTCGAATTTTTTTCTCCTACTTTAGCAAACATCCATAACATCCATTCTTTTCTACTTTCCTGATTGTTTTCTTGAATTGCTTTTATAATTTGTCGAGATGTAAAACCTTTAAAATCTCTTATCAGTTCTGATGGTTTTCCGTCTGCTGAACGAAATATTAAATGTATATGACTTGGCATTATGCAGTACCCCGATGTCGCGGATTTGCAACCCCGATGTCGCGGATTTGCAATCCGTGACAATAAAAATCTACCCCTTCACATCCAACGCATCACGTAACGCATTACCAATCATCATAAAAGCAACCACTACCAAACACATTGCCAAGCCGGGAATTAATGCCAAATGTGGTTTTCCTAAAATAATGTAGTTGTAGTGTTCTTTTATCATTCCGCCCCAGCTTGGTACGGGTACTTGTGCGCCCAAACCTAAAAAGCTTAAACCGCTTTCTACCAGAATTGCCGATGCAAAATTGGCTGCCGATATAACAATAACCGGCGCCATAATATTGGGTATAATGTGTTTAAAAATAATGCGTAAGTCCGAAAAACCTAAAGCGCGTGCTGCGGTTACATACTGCATTTGCTTTACGCTTAACACCTGTCCGCGGACTACTCGGGCAACTTCAACCCACATGGTTAAACCAACGGCAATGAATACCTGCCAAAAACCTTTTCCTAATGCCAACGTTATGGCGATAACCAGCAAAAGGGTAGGGATAGACCATATTACGTTAATAAGCCAAAGAATAAAAGCATCGGTTTTTCCGCCGAAATAACCGGCAAGTGCTCCAAGTGTAATGCCAATGATTAATGAAATAAACACAGCTACAAAACCAATTGCCAGCGAAACGCGTGCGCCAACCAGTAACCGACTTAAATAATCGCGCCCCTGATTGTCGGTTCCTAACAGATATTTTTTTGTTTTAATGTAGTTTTCTTCTATCGATTTTTGATCCGCATCGGGAAATACGTTGGTAAGTACGTATATGGTTTGTGAAGTAGATGGATCAACCGAAAATTCTTTGTAATAAAGCGTATCGCCTTTAAAAGTATATGATAAAACGGGAATAAACTGTTCTTTAATTTCTTTGCCTGTAAAATAATCAAAAACCGATGATTTGTTTTTATTACCCAACGGAATATTGATTGTTTTAACGGTAAAACCGGGTTTTTGCGTGCTTATAGAAACATCGCCGTTGTTCGCATTCACGGTATTATCGGGTGCTAAAATATAGGCACCCAATGCAGACAGACTTAAAACCACGATAAAGACTAATGAAAAAACGCCCCAAGAATTTCTTTTGAATTTTTGGAGCGCCTTTTTATTTGCCGAGACAAATTTTTTAAACACTTTTTTATTTTTTAAATGACTATCAGAACTCTTACGCCATTATATATCTACTTAAACCGTTACTTCGAGTAGCGTAACGCAGTGAAGTGTATCGAGAAGCTTTTAATTAATTAGTTCTCGACAAGCTCGAACTGACGTACTTGATATATTACTTGACTAAATTTGTTGATGAACCAATTTTAAATTCACTTGTTTTAATATCTTTTAAAACATTAACGGCTTCTTCTACATAAACATCGTTGTTTAGGCTTTTAAACCAGCGTTTGCGTTTGTTTTGCAGCACGGTATCGTTTTTAATTAATGCTTCATCGTGTGGTAATGAGGTGAATGCCAAACTGTTTTTATATTCTTTTAAAACGTTGAAACGTTTTGATTGCTCTTCTAATTGTTTAGATTTTGCCAAATACTCATTGTATTCTAACGGAAATGTATTGTCTTCTTGCTGAGACTTTACCCATTTCGCACTTTCATCAATCAATTTAAATTCATTTTTAGCAGCAACGCGGTTTTTACTTTTGCTTACAACAGGTGCAAAATTGTAGTTAAATACGTTGTATTTTGCTTTGGCTATTTTATCCCATTCCATTGCATTTTCGTTGTCGCGCTCGCCGGTATCAACATATAAGAAACGATCCGGTAAAACCAAGTCGCTTTCTACACCTTTAAGCTGAGTAGATCCACCGTTAATACGGTAAAATTTCTGACTTGTGAATTTCATAGCACCTAAGTCGCCAATTTTCTTATTTCCAAAACGGTTTAAATCTAATAAGTTTTGAACGGTTCCTTTTCCGTATGAATGTTTAGATCCTAAAACCAAACCACGATTGTAATCTTGAATAGCCGCAGCAAAAATTTCTGAAGCCGATGCAGAATAATTATTAATTAAAACAACCAAAGGTCCATTCCATTGTGTTTTATTGTCACGATCGTACAATACATCACTTTCGCCCGATTTTGCTTTAACTTGAACTACAGGTCCGTTTGGTATAAATAAACCTACCATATCAACAACGGTTTGCAACGATCCACCGCCGTTGTTACGCAAATCTACAATGATACCTTCTACTTTTTGTTCTTTTAGATATTCCACTTCTTTGGCAACATCTTTAAAGGCATCACGACCATCACGGTTTTCAAAACTGATATAGAATTTTGGTAAGTGAATAATTCCAAATTTACCTTCAGGTGTATCAATTACCGACGATTTTGCAAAGGTTTCTTCCATTTCAAATTTGTCGCGTACAATTGCAATAACTTTTACACTACCGTCTACTTTTTTAACGGTTAATTTTACAGTGGTTCCTTTTTTACCTTTGATCATTTTAACCACTTTATCTAAGCGCATACCAGTAATATCAACGGGTAGTTCTTCGCCCTGACCTACTTTTAAAATAATGTCGCCATTTTCTAATTCACCTTGTTTCATGGCAGGTCCGCCTGGAATAACTTCGGTAATTTCGGTATTTTGATCTTTTTTACGAAGCTGTGCACCAATCCCTTCCATAGAACCCGCCATACTTTCGTCGAATTTCTTCTTATCATCAGGAGCAAGATAGTTGGTGTGTGGATCAAATTGTTCTAAAAGTGTGTTTATGTAAATGGTTAACCATTCGTCACGAGAAATCTCTTCAAAAAATTCAAAAAATTCGTTCAACGATTTTAATGTTGTTTCACGCGATTCTTTTTCAAGTTCTGCAAACGTTTTTTTAGGTTCGTTTTTTAAAGAATCATTTTCTTGAAGTTTTAGTTTATCTTCAATTCCTGAAAGCACATTTAGTTTCAGTTGTTTACGCCAGCGTTCTTTTAATTCTGTTTTATTTTTTGCCCACGGTTGTTTTTCGTAATCGGTATTAATAGATTCTTTAATACTAAAATCTATAGGCGATGCCAAAATTTCTTTATAATACGTTTTCGCTTCTTGAATACGATTTTCAAATAATGGATAACTTTCGTTGAAAAAGTTAATACGCTGTTCTTTAAACTCGTCATCTAATAAGGTTTGGTATTTGTTCAAACCGTCAATGTCCGATTGTAGTAAATAGCGTTTATTGCCATCTATTATTTTTAAATAGTTGGTATAAACTTTCTCTGAAAAAGAATCATTAATATCGGCAGGTTGGTAATGTGCGTTTTGTAAAACAAAACTTAATACGCCCATTAAAAAAGCCTCTTTTTCCGGATCGGGTTCAGCCGTTTTTTTAAATGGAACAAAACTCCATAATGCAGCAGAAAGTGCCACAATTAGTATCAGTACTTTATAATTTCTCTTCATAAATTGCCAAATAGCATTCATCAAATAATTTTCAACTAAAGTAACTAAATTCTTATTATAAAAACTATTAAAGGATAAATAAAATTTTGTTAACTCTTTTAGGCGAATATGTGTTTTAAAAGGCTTTTTTAATTAAAATGATTACTTTTACGGTAACAAAAGATTTTTTATGAAAAAGCCATTGATTTTAGTAACGAACGACGACGGAATTACAGCTCCGGGAATTCGTACTTTAATTAGTATTATGAAAGAAATTGGTCAGGTGGTTGTTGTAGCTCCCGATAGTCCGCAATCGGCAATGGGGCATGCAATTACCGTGAACAACACCTTGTTTTTAGAGCAGGTTTATATTGATAAAGACGAGATTAAGGAATTCGCCTGTTCGGGAACGCCCGTAGATTGTGTAAAAATTGCCATAGATCAGATTATTAAAGCAAAGCCAGATATTTGTGTTTCGGGTATTAACCACGGATCCAATTCTGCATCAAACGTGATTTATTCGGGAACTATGTCTGCAGCAGTAGAAGCAGGTATGAGCGGTATTCCGGCAATAGGTTTTTCTTTGGCAGATTTCAGTTGGAACGCCGATTTTGAGCCTATTAAAAAGTTCGTAAAACAAATTACCCTGGAAACTCTTAAAAATGGTTTACCAGAAGGCGTTGTGTTGAATGTGAATTTTCCTAAACTGGCAGAAAAAAGCATCAAAGGAATAAAAATATGCCGACAAGCAAAAGCTACGTGGGTTGAAAAGTTCGATGAACGTACCAATCCGCATGGGAAAAAATATTATTGGTTAACCGGAACTTTTGTAAATCATGACAAAGGTGAAGATACCGACGAATGGGCGCTTGCAAACGGATACATTTCGGTAGTGCCTGTGCAATATGATTTAACTGCTTACCACGCAGTACAACAACTTAATACATGGGAATTGTAATGGACCGTTTTTTTAAATTTTTATTAGGAACTTTATGCGCATTGGCAGTTTCGTTTGTATGCGGCTGCATTGTGTTTTATTTATTTACAAAGATGAATCCGCTAACAGATGGTTTAATCTTTAAAATGACCGATATATCAACAAAAGCCTTTTCATTAGGATCAATTCCAAATATCGGTTTGTTTTACTTGTTTTTAAATCGCGAAAATTATTTCAGTGCACGCGGAGTTATTTTCTCGTTTATACTAATTGCCTTCTACATTATTTTTAGTTAATGAAATATTACATTATAGCCGGCGAAGCTTCGGGCGATTTACATGGAGCCAATTTAATGAAAGTGCTTTTTAAGGAAGAACCCAATGCAGAAGTGCGTTTTTGGGGTGGCGAATTAATGCAGCAGGTTGGCGGTACGTTGGTAAAACACTATAAAGATTTGGCTTTTATGGGCTTTGCAGAAGTTGTAGCAAACCTTAGAACCATTTTTAAGAATATCGATTTATGTAAAAAGGATATCAAAGCGTTTAATCCCGATGTAATCATTTTTATTGATTATCCCGGTTTTAACATGCGCATTGCAAAGTGGGCAAAGAACGAAGGTTTTGATACGCATTATTATATTTCACCACAAATTTGGGCTTGG
>Ga0233380_1000589_pt1 | contig 18426 bp, 20 predicted proteins | sample ElkDunMinimDraft_9_FD_191541 | JGI IMG/M metagenome (GOLD analysis project Ga0233380, IMG submission 191541) | Fecal eukaryotic communites from dung pellets of Tule Elk in California, USA - Elk Dung F36 | ecosystem: Host-associated > Mammals > Digestive system > Large intestine > Fecal | place... | reverse complement strand
GCTGCGCCCGGTGCAGGCAGACGGGCTGCGGCGATCCAGCAAAAGATCAGGATCATCATCGCCATGCCCGCCGCCATCCACAGCGCATCGCGCACCCCGCGCCACATGCCGACGACAAGTAATATCAATGCGGCCGGCACGCTCCACAGCCTGGGGTCGAGCTGCCCGGTCTTCCAGGCAATCGCCAGCCCGCCCAGCAGGACAAGCACGGCACCGAGCCAGAGGACCAGCCAAAGACCGGCTGAACGGCCCGCTGCCATTCGCGTCAGGCCGTCCGTCTCAGGTCGGTCAGCGCGGATCGCGATCCATCGGCTTGGCAATGTTGGGATCGGGAAGGAGGTCAGGAACGACGGGCGACTGGTCGGGTGCCGGCTGCACGCCAAGTTCGGCGAGCGGCTCCTTGGGCGAGGTCGCATTGGTGGTCAGCGTCGGCACCACCGGCGGCGGCGCGGTCAGGTCATCGAGCCGCGCCTTTTCTATGACGATGTTGGCAAGGCCTACCAGCAGGACCACACCAGCCACGCCGGTCAGGCCGATCTGGACCCGTTGCAGCCCTTCGCGCCGCCGGTCAGTGTCCGCCATCTGGTTCAGTCCTCACGTCTCGTCCCGCCAAAATGGCGATCCGCCTTATTGCGCGAGCCAGGGGAAGACGGTCAACCCCTTCGATTCGAGCCACTGCCGGTTGTAGAGCGTCGAGAGATAACGAAAGCCCGTGTCGCACAGGATCGTGACGATGCGCTTGCCCGGACCAAGCTCGCGGCCAAGCGCGACCGCGCCGGCGACGTTGATGCCCGACGACAGACCAAGGCACAGCCCTTCTTCGGCGAGCAGGCGACGCACCCATTCCAGCCCTTCCTCATCGGAAATGCGGAACTGGGTATCGATCGGCGCGCCTTCCAGATTGGCGGTGATGCGGCCCTGGCCGATGCCTTCGGCAACCGACGTCCCTTCCGCCTTCAACTCGCCATGCGCATAATATTCGTACAGCGCCGCGCCATGCGGATCGGCGAGCGCGACTGTGATAGCCTCATCATGCGCCTTGAGGCCCATACCGACGCCAGCGATCGTCCCGCCCGTGCCTGCCGCGCAGACGAAGCCGTCGACACGGCCTTCCATCTGCGTCCAGATTTCCTCCGCCGTCCCGACGATATGCGCCTTGCGGTTGGCGATATTGTCGAACTGGTTGGCCCAGACCGCGTTGGGCGTTTCTTCCGCGATGCGCCGCGACGTGTGGACGAAATGACCGGGATTGGAATAGGCCGCCGCAGGCACCGTCACCAGTTCAGCCCCGAGCGCGCGCAGCGTGTCCATCTTTTCCCGGCTCTGCGTCTCGGGCATGACGATGATCGTGCGATAGCCCTTGGCATTGGCGACGAGCGCGAGACCGATGCCGGTATTGCCCGCCGTACCCTCGACAATCGTCCCGCCGGGTTGGAGCAGCCCCTTTTCCTCGGCATCCTCGACGATGAAGAGCGCAGCGCGATCCTTCACTGACGCGCCAGGATTGGCGAATTCGCATTTGGCAAAAATATCGCATCCCGCCGCCTGCGACGGGCCGGCGAGGCGAACCAGGGGCGTGTTGCCAATGAGGGCGAGACTGTCGGGAGATATCAGCATGGCGCCTGCATAGCCAAGCAATGCACCGCTTGCCAAGCAAGGGATATAGTACGGCGACCAAGCAGGGCTGTATCCGTTAATCTGCTTCATGCTTAACGTCCCGCGCCGGCACAGGTGAAAATGCGGGGAGGAAACCGAAAGCATTTTCGCGTAAGGAGCCCGAAAACGTCCTCGTCCGCCTCTTCATCGGGACTGCGATGCATCGTTCGGCTAAGAATATTGGGTTGAAGCGGGGCGCTCTGGCGCTGGTGGGCCTGTGCGCGGTTGCCGCGCCGCGCCTTATCACCGCAGCGCCGCTCGATCTGATGGCCGAGCCTTCGGCGCCGTTCTACGATCCGGCAGAAGAAGCTGTCGCCAACTTCCCCGGCTCAGCTTTCTTTTTTGCGGAAGGGGCATTCGACCCCGTCCCTGGTGCGCTGACGGTGCAGAGCGAGCATGTCATGGGGCTGGCTGACGTCACGGCGGCGCCCGCCACTCATTTTCGCGGGCTGACAGCACTCGACAGCTATCGCGCCCTCAATTGCCTGGCTTCGGCGATCTATTATGAAGCGGGCAACGAACCCGAAGACGGGCAGCGCGCGGTGGCGCAGGTGGTGCTCAACCGCGTGCGTCATCCGCTCTGGCCCGACAGCGTCTGCGGCGTCGTCTATCAGGGGTCGGAACGCACCGACTTTCGCTGCCAGTTCACTTTCAGCTGCGACGGATCGATGACCCGGACACCGGTTGCTGGCGTCTGGGCACGGGCGCGCCGGGTAGCGCAAGAGGCGCTGTCGGGGGTCGTTTACAAGCCGGTCGGGCTCGCCACATTCTATCATACGCTCGCGGTGCGCCCTTCCTGGGCCGCGAGCTTCCAACCCGTCGCCGTCATCGGCGCGCATATTTTCTACCGCAATATGGGTGCAGACGGGACCCGGCAGGCGTTCCGCATAAGCTATGCCGGCCGCGAGTCGATCAGCGGCCCCGCGCGCACCGTCTGGCCGCAAAAGCCGGTGGCGCCCCTCGACCTCCTGTCGCCCGCTTATACGCCGTCGCCGTCGCCGCTGCCGCCAGGACCGATGCGGGGGTCTGCGGTGCTGCCGAGCGGAAACCCCGCAACGCCGGGTTGGACGCCTCAACCTGTGTCGCCATCCGCCGATGGCGACAATCTGCCGCAATCGACCATCCGGCCGGAATATCGCAACAGCGGCAGGCCCCTGATCTGAAGGGCAAGGGACCACCCGGTTGCTGTTTATTTAGCGTAAAGCGACACTTAACAGTCTAATATACGGAAATCGCGGGCGATAAATTCGGTGCCCCTCTAATGCGCGAATGGAACCCTCCATTGCCTCGGTTGTTCTATCATCGGACAGCAGATCTTTGCCCCCCCGCACTTGCTGTCCGCATACAGGGGCCCGGACCGCTCTTCCCCCCGACGCGATCCGGGCCCGACTTGTATCGGCAATACACGCCCCTCCTGACATTACGACAGCGGAACGCTTTTGCGCCACGAGGGTTGAACTTGCGTCGCCGCGGCCACCAGCATGCGGATGCCGATATGTTCAGAGGAGACTTTGCATGACCAAGAAAATTCTCGCCACGCTCCTACTCACTGGCTCGCTGCTGACGGCAGCTTGCAACACTGTCGAAGGCGCCGGTCGCGACGTGCAGAGCGCTGGCAAGGCGGTGGAAAAAGCGGCCGACTAAAGCCCAACGCCTGAAGCTGACAGAAGGGCTCGCCTTGGGAATAGGCGAGCCCTTTCGTGTTTATGGAGGGGTGGAGTCAGGCAGAGGCCTGTTCTTCTTGTTCCGCCGTGCGCGCTTGCCGACGATCGGTGAACCAGATGGCAACGATCGTGATCTCATAAAGCAGGATCAACGGGATCGCGAGCATCAGCTGCGACACCACGTCCGGTGGGGTCAGGACGGCGGCGAGGATGAAGGCCGCGACGATCATATAGCGCCGTACCCCCATCAGCTGCGCCCGCGTGACGAAACCGGCCCGATTAAGGAGCATCAGGAGCACGGGCATCAGGAAGCTGATGCCAAATGCCAGGATGAACTGCATGACCAAGGTCAGATAGGCGTCGGTGCTAGGCAGCGCCTCCACCTGCAAACCTCCGCTATCACCTTGAAATTGCAAAAAGAAGTGGAAGGCTGTCGGCATCACCACATAATAAGCAAGGCTCGCCCCCATCAGGAACAGCACCGGCGTCATGATGATGAAAGGCAGCAATGCGCGCTTTTCCTTGGCGTAGAGACCCGGCGCCACGAACGCCCAAAGCTGGTTGGCTATGATGGGAAAGGAAAGGCAGAAGGCGCCGAAGATTGCGACCTTCACCTGGACGAAGAACGCTTCGTAAAGCTTCGTGTAGACGAGCCGCCCACCCCCGTCGCCAAAGGCTTCCTTGAGGGGATGAACGAGGAAGGCGAACAGCTTGTCCGAGAAGTAAAAGCAGACTGCGCCAGTCAGAAACAGCGCCCAGACACACTTGATCAGCCGTCCGCGTAGCTCGATCAGATGATCGAGCAACGGCGCCTTGCTGTCGTCAATGTCGCCGATCATGCGCCGCCGTCCGTCACGCCGCGCGCACTGGGCTGCGCGGCGATATAGGGCGGGCCGTCAGCTGCATCGGGTGTGGCGACCTCCGCCGCCGCCGCTGCGGGACGATGATATGTCCCATCCCCGCTCGCTTCCCCTTGACCGGCCGGCGCGGGCAGCGGTTCCATCTGCCCCTCAATCTGTGAATGCATGGTTTCGGGCGGATGCTCGGCCATGATGCGGCGGTTCTGATCCGCCCATTTCTTTTCGAGTTCTTCAAGCTCGACTTCGCGCACCATCGCATCGACGCCGGTGCGGAAATGACGGGCCATGCCGCGTGCTTTCCCGATGATCTGCCCAACCTTGTAGAGCGCGCGCGGCAAATCCTTGGGGCCGATGACCACGACCGCCACGATGACGATCAGCAGCAGCTCCGTCGAACCGATATCAAACATGCGTGCCTACCGCCGGCCCGATCGGGTCGCTCAGAGCTTCGTCTTTTCTTCGGTTGCGGTGGGCGCGTCCTGCTCGGGAACGCAGTGTCCCTCTATGCGCGTCGCGGGCCGGGCGGGAGGCACATCGTCCTCATCATCGGCCATGCCCTTTTTGAAGCTTTTAATACCCTTGGCGACATCGCCCATCAGGCCCGAAATCCGGCCGCCGCCGAACAACAGCATGACGACCAGGAGAACGATCACCCAGTGCATCAGCGAAAAGGAACCCATTGTTCAACACTCCTGTAAGGGGACCCTATTAGGCCTTTTCTTGCCTAGTTTCCAGAAGGGATTGGTCCCCCTCCTCCGCGACATCGTCGATGGGGTCGAGCAGGCCGGCGGCGCGCAGATCCTCGATGCCGGGCAGGTCGCGGCGGCTGCCAAGGCCAAAATGCGTCAGAAATTCCGCTGTCGTGGCATAGGTCAGCGGCCGGCCGGGCACCTCGCGTCGTCCCGCGATCCGTACCCAACCGGCCTCCATCAGCACGTCGAGCGTCCCACGTCCCACCTGGACGCCCCGGATGGCCTCGATCTGCGCCCGGCTGACGGGCTCATGATAGGCGATGATCGCGAGCGTCTCGATCGCGGCGCGCGACAGGCGCCGGCTCTCCTCCCGCTCGCGCCGCAGAATATACGCAAGATCGGGCGCGGTCTGGAAATGCCAGCGACCGCCCCGCTCGACCAGATTGATGCCGCGCCCGGCATAATCCTGCGCGAGTTGGGACAGCATGGCACGGTCGATGTCGTCGCCCAGATGCGCGCGCAATTGCAGCACCGTCAGTGGCCTTTCAGACGCGAACAGCGCGGCTTCAAGCGCGCGTAGCCGCGCATCGCGCCCCTCGGTCATGCCGCCCCGCGAAGATAGAGGGGCGCGTAAATATCATCCTGACGCAACTCGGCCCGGGATTGCCGCGCCAATTCCAGCGCGGCGACAAAACTGCTCGCAAGCGCAGATCGCGCCATTGGCACGTCGCGCTCTGGCGGCACGAAGGCCTCCAGCGGAGTCCACTCCTGCGCCTTTCCCAACAGCGCGCCGACGCGCCGGATCGCCTCGTCCAGCGTCACCACCGGCCGCGCGACAACCATATGAATGACTGGCTCATTACGTCTTTTGATCGCGCCATAGGCCTGGATCAGGTCGAAGAGGCTGACCTGCCAGCGGGATTGGCGCTCCACATGCAGACCCTCAGGTCCGCCTGCGGCGAAGACGTCGCGTCCCATCAGATCGCCTGCGAACAGCCGCGCCCCGGCCTCTCGCATCGCGTCCAGCCGCTGCAGTCGCAACTGCAGCCGCAGCGCCAGTTCCTCCGGGTCGGGATCGGGTTGCTCGGCCTTAGGGAGCAGAAGCGCGGATTTGAGATAGGCCAGCCAGGATGCCATCACCAGATAATCGGCTGCCAGCTCCAGGCGAAGCCGCTGCGCGCCCTCGATGAAGGCGAGATATTGCTCGGTCAGCGACAGGATGGAGATGGATTTGAGATCAACCTTCTGCGCGCGGCAAAGCGCGAGCAGCAGGTCGAGCGGCCCTTCCCAATGGTCGAAGCTGACCGTCAGCACATCGGGATCATCGCCCCCGGCCGGGGACATGCCGGCCGCGTCGTTCACGCCATGACCGGCGCGAGCAGGGCGTCGCGCGTAGCCAGCAGTTCCTCGAGCGGCGGCTCCTCAGCCCCTGTCCCGGCCGACGCCATCGCCCGATCAAGCCGGACGCGCGCCTGCTCGCTGATATCCGGCAACGCCTCGGCAATGCCGACCATGTCGTCCATGCGCCCCCAGCAGTTGAGCGCAATGTCCGTGCCCGCCGCCACCGCCCGCGCCGCGCGCGAAGGGATGTCGCCATCCAGTGCCTTCATGTCGAGATCGTCCGACATCAGCAGCCCGTCAAAGCCGATGCGGCCACGGATGATCGTTTCAATCACCGTCGGCGAAAGGCTTGCGGGCAGCTCAGCGTCCCACTGCGTATAGACGACATGCGCGCTCATCCCCATGGGCGCGTTGTTCAGGGTCTGGAACGGCGCAAGGTCGGTGGCGAGGGCGTCTTCGTCAGCGTCGACGACGGGCAGATGATGATGGCTGTCGACCAGCGCCCGGCCGTGGCCGGGCATATGCTTCACGATGCCCACGACACCGCCCTGCGACAGTCCTTCCAGAACCGCGCGCCCTAGCGCCGCGACGCGCATCGGCTCGGCGCCAAGCGTGCGATCGCCCATGATATCGCTCGCCCCTTCCTGTCGCACGTCGAGCAACGGCAGGGCATCGACGGTGATGCCCATCTCCCGCAATGTGTTCGCGATGGCGCGTGCATTGGCCTTGGCCGCGGCGATCGCACTGGAGGGTGCAATGTCGTAAAGCCGGTCGAATATTTCGCCGGCTGGAAAGCGCGGCCAGATGGGCGCCTGCATCCGTGCGACGCGACCGCCTTCCTGATCGATCATGATCAGCAGATCGTCCCGCCCGTGCAGGTTCCGCAGGTCGTCGGTCAAGGCACGCAGCTGCCCCCTGTCGACGACATTGCGCCCGAAAAGGATGTAGCCCGCAGGCTGCGCCTCGGCAAAAAAGGCGCGCTCATCGGCACTCAGAGTTTCGCGGGACAGGCCAAAGATCACGGGTTTCATGACGCTGAGCCTATATCGACCCCGCCGCCGCGCCGAAAGCCGTTTTGCGCGTCAGCGGTCGCCTTCGGCCTTGCCCTGCGTTTTGGAGGGGTCGTCGATACCGCTCTGCCCTCCCTCTTTTTGAGTGCTGGCCTTGGCGGGTCGTGGTGATCCTTCGGTGGGCGGGGGCAGTTGGTCACTGCCTTCTGCCGGTTCGTCATTGGAAGTCATCGCATCATCCTCCTTAGTTTTTCAGGAGGACGAACGTCAGGCAGCGGCTTTCTATCCGCTATGTCGTCCGCTCAATTGACCAGCAAGCAGCTTTCCCCCGCCACCTTCAGTCGCCCGCAGACCGTGGCGCCCTGCGCACCCGCTGTAGCGCGCAAACGATAGACGGTGCTGCCACCAACGGTAGCGGGTTCTACCGACATGGCGAGCGGCGCGAGATAGGCGAAGCGCTTCGACAATTTGGTCCAGGCATCCTTTGCGCCGGATTCGCTGGCATAGGCGCCAAGCTGGATCGTGCCGCTGCTCGCTGCCCGCGCGGCCGGTGCGGCGCGCGTCTGTTCGGTCGCGTCGGCAACCGATGTGCGGACACTCGCCGCAGGCTTTGCTGCTGCGTCCTGCCGGGCCTTTTCAGGTGCCGGGCGCGTGCCGGTGATCGGCGCCTCGGGCACGCGCGACGGGTCGATATGACCATCGCGGCTGACGCCTTCGCTCGCGGCATAGCTGGCGTCGCCTTCGCCCTCGAACTTCTTGGCATCGGCTTCCTTGGCCGCCAATTTGAACGGTTCCGACGGTGCGGCGATCAACTTACCCTCGCCCTGCCCGCCGATGCCACCACGATTGCCCAGCCACCAGACGCCGAAGACGACGCCCCCGACCAGAGCCAGACCCAGGATCACCAGGCCAAGCAGCCGCATCGGCGACACGCCCTCATCACGAATATCCTCAGGCGCGGGCTCGAGCCAGGGGAGCCGATCCTCATCGTCGAAATCGCTGTGCCCGCGCCCGTAATCGCTCATGTCGCTCACTTCCGCCTTTCGGCTTATTGCATCTCGGTCAGCGCCGCCACGCCCATCAGTGCCAGCCCGTTGCGGACGATCTGCCCGATTCCCCGGCTCAAGGAAAGGCGCGCCGAAGTCAGCGCAGGATCGTCCGCCTGAATGACCCGCGCGCCCGGATCATCATTGCCGGCATTCCACCAGCCATGGAAGGCCGATGCCAAGTCATTGAGATAAAAGGCGACTCTATGGGGTTCCCGCATCGTTGCGGCGCCTTCGACCACGCGCGGGAACTGGGCGGCGAGCTTTACCAGCGCCAGTTCGCCAGTCCCAAGACGGGACAAGTCAGGCGCGGGTAGATCGATCTCGGCCTCCGCCGCGCGCCGGTCGAGCGAGGAAATGCGCGCATGGGCATATTGCACGTAGAAGACGGGATTGTCCTTCGACGCTTCCACCACCTTGGCAAAATCGAAGTCCATCTGCGCGTCCGCCTTGCGCGTCAGCATGGTGAAGCGGACCACATCCTTGCCCACTTCGCGCACGACGTCCGCGAGCGTCACGAAATTACCGGCACGCTTGGACATTTTGACCGGCTCGCCATCGCGCAGCAACCGCACCATCTGGATGAGCTTCACGTCGAAACGCGCGCGTCCTTCGGTCAGGGCGGCGACGGCGGCCTGGATGCGCTTGACCGTCCCGGCATGATCCGCGCCCCAGATATCGATCAGCTGGTCGGCCGACTGACTCTTCTGGAAATGATAGGCCATGTCGGCGCCGAAATAGGTCCAACTGCCGTTCGATTTCTTGATGGGGCGGTCCTGGTCGTCACCGAAGCGGGTGGAACGGAACAGCGGCAGTTCGACCGGCTCCCAATCGTCTGGCAGCTCGCCCTTGGGCGCTTCGAGCACGCCGTCATAGACAAGGTCGTGTGCGCGCAGCCAGGCTTCGGCTTCGCCCGGCTTGCCCGCCGCCTGCAACTCCGCCTCGGAAGAGAAGATGTCATGGTGAATGCCGAGCAGCGCCAAGTCGTCGCGGATCATGTCCATCATGCGCGCGACGGCAAAGCTGCGGAAAAGCACCAGCCATTCGCTCTCCGGAGCGCTTACGAAGCGGTCGCCATATTCGGTCGCCAGCGCCTGTCCCACCGGCACCAGATAGTCGCCGGGATAAAGGCCCTCGGGAACAGCACCGACTTCTTCGCCGAGCGCTTCGCGGTACCGCAGGTGCGCCGAGCGGGCGAGGACGTCGACCTGCCCCCCAGCGTCATTGATATAATATTCGCGGATGACCTTGTGCCCGATCGCTTCGAGCAGGGTCGCCAGCGCATCGCCGACAACCGCGCCCCGGCAGTGGCCCATATGCATGGGGCCGGTCGGGTTGGCCGAGACATATTCGACATTGACCGTCACGCCTGCGCCAATGTCGGACCGGCCATAATCGGCGCCGTCGGTATGGATCGTGGCCAGTTCGGAGCGCCAGGTCGCGTCCGTCAGGCGCAGGTTGATGAAGCCCGGACCGGCGACGTCCGCCCCCTCGACTTCTTCCAGCTTCACAAGTTCAGCCACGAGCTTTTCGGCGAGCGCGCGCGGGTTGGTGCCCGCCGGCTTGGCAAGCACCATCGCAGCGTTCGTGGCAAGGTCGCCATGGCTGGGGTCGCGCGGCGGCTCGACGGTCACGGCCTTGCGGGCAAGACCGGCCGGAAGCGCCCCCTGGGCCTCCAGCGTATCGAGCACGGCGTTCAGATGGGCGGTAAAACGGGTGTAGAGTGACACGGGGAAACCTTTTTTCGTTCCCGTCCGCACCGATGGCCCGTGGATCCGGCCGCGTTCACATATCGACAAGGCGCGCACTCAAGCGCGCTCGATACGGGGCTGCGACGTCGTCCGGCCGGTTCAGCGCGAACGGCTGGCCTTAGTCAGGAGCGACCCTCTAGCGGGTCGCATTATAGCGCAGCTGATCCTGCGTCAGATTGAAGCCGATCAGCAGTTCGAAGCTCGTTCGCGCCAGCGCGGCGCGCACGTCGGGCTGAGAGAAAGGATCGATCGCAGCGTCGGCATCGCCGGCCTTGCGCTTTTGCGTGATCTTGTCCTGAATGTCGGTGGGCAGCGTGGCGGCGCCCTTCTCGACATAGGACCCAGCTGTCGCGGTCGTGCTGGCACGATAGGCGCCGGGCGCGAAGTCGAGCGTTACCTGGCCGACACGCTTGGCGACCACGGCATTGCCGCCGCGCATCACGGTCGCGAAATAAGGCAGGGTGACCTGCCGTGCGCCGCTCGCATCGCTGCGGCGTGCGTTCACCGTGAAGGTCGCCTGGGTGTAAAGCTGTGCGCCGTCGGTGCAGGTCGAACGAAGGTCGGTGATATTGGCGACGACGTCGATCGCGGCGGCATCGCGGCTCTGCGGCGGATTGAAGAGCGTTACGTCGCCCGTATAGGCCGGGATGGAAGCAGTCGGGCATGCCGAGCGCACGGCGACGATGCCGCCCGTCGCGTCAATCTCACCTCGGCGCGAACAACCGGCAAGAGCGAGAATAAGCAATCCGGTCAGCGCGATACGGGACGATGGCACAGGCGATCCTCGACTTCCAAAAGCAGGCAAGCCGCTTCCTTATCCGTCCCCTGCCCGGCACGCAACCGAAACGCTTTGCATCCGTCCCAACACGACCCGCCCCTTCCATCGGCCACGACATTGGCATAGAGCCCGCAGCATGACGACGACTGCAGCTGCGCCCAGACCGCTCACCATCCTGATCGCCGCGCCGCGCGGCTTTTGCGCCGGCGTGGACCGCGCGATCGTCATCGTGGAGCGCGCGCTCGAAACCTATGGTGCGCCCGTCTATGTGCGGCACGAAATCGTCCACAATAAATATGTTGTGGACAGCCTGCGCGAAAAGGGCGCAATCTTCGTCGAGGAACTCGACCAGGTGCCCGATGGCGTGCCGGTCGTCTTTTCCGCCCATGGCGTGCCCAAGGCTGTGCCGGCAAAGGCGGAGGAACGTGGCCTCTCCTATCTCGACGCAACCTGCCCGCTGGTGAGCAAGGTGCATCGCCAAGCCGAACGACAGGTGGAGCTTGGCCGCCACATCCTGTTTGTCGGACATAAGGGACATCCCGAAGTCATCGGCACGTTCGGCCAGGTGCCCGAAGGTACGATGACGCTCATCGAGACGGTCGAGGATGCGGAGAACTTCGCTCCGGCCGATCCGGAAAATCTCGCCTTCCTGACGCAGACGACATTGTCGGTCGACGATACCGCTGCGATCATCGCCGTGCTCGAGCGCCGTTTCCCCACCATTATCGCGCCCAAGGGCGAGGATATTTGCTACGCCACCTCCAACCGGCAGGCAGCAGTCAAGGCGATCGCCGGACGATGCGACGCGCTCTATGTCATCGGCGCACCCAACAGTTCCAACTCGCTGCGCCTCGTCGAAGTGGCCGAGCGCGAAGGCACCCCCGCCCGCCTCATCCAGCGCGCCGATGAGATCGATTTCGATTGGCTCGCCAATGTGCATACGCTCGGCCTGACGGCCGGCGCATCGGCGCCCGAAATTTTGGTACGCGAGGTCGTTGACCGCATCGCCGGCCGCTTCGCGGTGACGGAAGAAATGGTCGAGACGGCGCGCGAAACGATCACCTTCAAACTGCCCCGCGGCCTGACGGCGGCCTGATCCGATGGCAGTTTATACCCACGTTCCCGCCGAGGAAATCGACGCCTTTCTGACGCGCTACGACGCCGGAAGGCTGGTATCGGCCAAGGGCATCGCCGAGGGCGTCGAGAACAGCAATTATCTGCTCGAAACGACCGGCGCCGACGGCAATGGCCATCGCTATATCCTGACGCTTTATGAAAAGCGGGTGGACGAAAGCGACCTCCCTTTCTTCATGGACCTGCTCGACCATCTGGGTGCGCGCGGGTGCCTGGTTCCACGCTTCATCGCCGACCGCGAAGGGCGCCGCCTGCAACAGCTGGCCGGGCGCCCCGCCTGCCTGATCGAGTTCCTGACCGGCATCTCCGTCACCGAGCCGACCCCCGCTCAAGCCAGTGCAGCCGGCGCGGCCTTAGGCGAGTTGCACCGCGCGGCGGAAGGGTTCGCCGACACGCGGCCCAATGCGCTCGACATCGGCGGCTGGCACGATCTGGCGGCAAAATGCGGCGCGGATTTTGAGCAGATCGCCCCCGGCCTGGGCGCGCGCGTCCGCGACGAACTCGCTTTTCTGGACGCGCATTGGCCCGCCGATCTTCCCAAGTCGGTCATCCATGCCGACCTCTTCCCCGACAATGTGCTGATGCTGGGCGATGAGGTGACGGGCCTTATCGACTTTTATTTCAGCTGCACCGACATTCGCGCCTATGATCTGGCGGTGACGCACAGCGCCTGGGTCTTCAGCCATGACGGCGCGACCTTCTTCGCGGACAGGGCAGCCAATCTGGGCGCTGGCTATGCAAAGGCTTATGGTCTGAGCGACGCAGAGCGCGCGGCCTTCCCGATCCTCTGCCGGGGGGCGGCGCTGCGCTTCCTGCTGACGCGTGCCTATGACTGGATCAATACGCCCGCCGACGCGATGGTGACGCGCAAAGACCCGCTCGCCTATCTGCGCCGCCTCGACTTTTATGCCAGCGCCGACGCCGCCGAACTGCTCGGCCAATGAGCGGCCCCAAGGTTGAAATCTTCACCGACGGAGCGTGCAAAGGCAATCCCGGTCCGGGCGGCTGGGGGGCGGTGCTGCGATCCGGGGACAATGAGAGGGAAATATCCGGCGGCGAACCGCTGACCACGAACAACCGCATGGAGATGATGGCTGCGGTCGAGGCGCTGAATGCGCTCAAACGGCCCTGCACGGTCACGCTCTATACAGACAGCAAATATGTGATGGACGGCATCACCAAATGGGTTTTCGGCTGGCAGCGCAACGGCTGGAAGACCGCCGACAGAAAGCCGGTCAAGAATGCCGAACTGTGGCAGGCCCTGCTCGCCGCCGTCGCGCGACACGAAGTCAGCTGGCAATGGGTAAAGGGCCATGCCGGCCATCCCGAAAATGAGCGCGCCGATGCGCTTGCCTGCGCTGCTGCCGAAGCCTTTCGCAAGGTCGGCTGATCGCACGGAACGGCGCGCGCGGACGACCGTTCCCACGGGCAGGCAATTGCCAGGGAGACGATAATGAAAGACGCAACGCGAGGCGAAGTCCTGCGCTATTATGACGGCGGGCTCGAACTGCATGGCGAAGTCTACCGCCCCGCCCGATCGTCCAACGGCCGCGCCATGCTGGTCGTGCATGAGGCAGACGGTATCGGTGGCAATGTCCGGCGTCATTGCGCAATGCTGGCCGACCTTGGCTATACCGTCCTTGCCGCCGACATGCATGGGCTAGGCCGGGTGCTGGAGGGCGACGAAATGATGGCCGCGCTCGACCGCTTCCGCGGCGATCCCGACTATCTGCGGGACCGCGTGCGCGCAGCGCTCGACGCGCTGCTGGCGCTAGGCGTCGCCGGCCCGGAACAGACCGCCGCCATCGGCTATTGCTTCGGCGGCTTTTCGGTCCTGGAACTGGCGCGTTCCGGTGCGCCACTGCGCGCAGTCGGCAGCTTCCACGGATTGCTCACCACCAGTCGCCCGGCCGTTGCCGGGCAAACCATGCCGGCCATCGCCGTCCATACCGGCGCGCTCGACCCACTGGTCCCGCCCGACCATGTGGCAGGCTTCCAGGCAGAAATGATGGCCGCCGGAGCAGATTGGCAGATGACCATCTATGGCCGCGCCTTGCATAGCTTCACGAACAAGGATGTGGGCGGCCTGCGCGATTCGCGCATGGCTTATGACGCACGCGCGCATGAACAGTCCTGGGCCGCACTGCTTGCCTTTCTGGACGCGTCGCTCAACTTAGGGTAAACCATTCGCGTAACACGGTAATTTATCGACGGAACCAAAACGCCCCGGCCTTGTTTGCAAGGGGTTTGCAACCTGCGCCCTGTTTTCGTTACGGTTGAGGTAAGGCGCCGGTTACGGCAGACCGATTGAAAATCTAAGGGGGGACCAGCATCCGGGCTCTGCGCACGTTGCGCGCGCCGATCCGGACCTGATGTACGCATATGATCAAGGATTATACCTCGACCCGCCAGGGCTGGCTGCATGCTGCCCTGCTCCTGCTGCTCGTCTTTCCCTTTGTCTCCGACCTGCTGTTCCCGTTGGGAACGGCGGTTTGGGTCGCCTATCTCCTGCCGGTCGTCCTCGCCTACCTGTCAAAACGCCCGCAAATGCCGCCCATCGTCGCGGGCATTGCGACCTTGCTCATCATCGCCGGCTTCACCATGGCGCCGCCCGGCGTCGACCCCAGCGTCGCGATCGTTAACCGGGCGCTGGGGGGCGTGGTATGCTGGATGCTCGCTGGCATCGGCTATCTTTTCATTCGCAACCAACTCGCCATCGCGCGTGAGGAATGGCTTCAGGCCGGCCAGGTCGGGCTTGCCAAGGCGGTTGGCGGCGAACAGACGCTGGACACGCTCGGCCGCAGCGCGCTGACCTTCCTGGCTGAATATGTCGAGGCGCGCGCGGGCGCGCTGTACATCGCCGATGGCGAAGGCTTCCGCCGCTATGCGACCTACGCCGTCCCCTCCGACGCCCGCCTGCCGGAACGCTTCGCGCCGGGCGAAGGTCTTCTGGGTCAGGCAGCGATCGACAAGCGCAACTTCGTCCTCGATGATGTCCCCGACGATTATCTGAGCTATGGTTCGGCACTCGGCCAGGCCAAGCCGGAACGTCTCGTCATCACGACCACGCGCGCGGACGGCACCGTCAATGCCGTCGTCGAACTTGGCCTGCGCAAGGGCGATCATCAAAATGTGCTGGCGCTGCTTGACCGCATCGCCAATCAGCTTGGCGTCGCCATCCGCTCGGGCAAATATCGCGCCCGTCTGCGCGAGCTGCTCGAGGAAACGCAGCAACAGGCCGAAGAGCTTCAGGCCCAGAGCGAGGAGCTGCGCGTCAATAATGACGAGCTGGAGCAGCAGAGCCGCCAGCTTCAGGATACCGCCGCGCGGCTGGAAGTGCAGCAGAGCGAGCTGGAACGCAGCAACGCCGAACTGGAAGAACAGACTCGCCAGCTGGAGGCGCAGCGCGACGAGCTGTCGCGTACGCAGACATCGCTGCGAGCGCAGGCGGGTGAGCTGGAACAAGCCAGCCGCTACAAGTCCGAATTCCTTGCCAATATGAGCCATGAATTGCGCACGCCGCTCAATTCGCTGCTCATCATGGCGCGGCTGCTCGCGGAAAATCGCGTCGGCAATCTTAATGCCGAACAGGTCCGCCACGCCGAGACGATCGAGACGTCGGGTAATGATCTGCTCACGCTCATCAACGACATTCTCGACATTTCGAAGATCGAGGCGGGCAAGCTCGAGCTGCAACCGCGCCGCATACGCATCGGGGGCATGCTGCAGAAGATGGAGACGCTATTCGCCCCGTCGGCAACGTCCAAGGGGCTCGAGCTCAGCCTGAAACTGCACCCCGCCGCTCCTGCGGAGATGGAGAGCGATCCGCAGCGGATCGAGCAAATCCTCAAAAACTTCCTGTCCAACGCTATCAAGTTCACGGACCGCGGATCGGTTTCGCTCGACGTGGGCGAGGATGCCGAAGGTCGCATTGCCTTCACCGTGACCGACACCGGCGTCGGGATCCCGCCCGATCAGCAGCAGGTGATCTTCGAAGCGTTCCGGCAGGCCGACGGCAGCGTCAGCCGCAAATATGGCGGCACGGGACTTGGCCTTTCGATCTCCCGCGAACTTGCCCGGCTGCTCGGCGGTGAGGTGCAGGTCGACAGCAAGGCGGGCGAGGGCAGCCGCTTCACCCTTGTTCTGCCAGTCAACTATGATGCTGCAGCCGAACCGCCCCGCGCGTCCGAACCGGCGCGACCGCTGCCCTCCAATCCCAAGCCCGCGCGCCGCCGTCCCGGCCCTGGCGCCGAGGATGATCGGGAGCATCTGTCCGGCGATTCGCGCGTCATCCTGATCGTAGAGGACGACCCCGTCTTCGCACGCATTCTGCGCGACATCGCGCATGAGCTGAAATTCCAGTGCCTGATTGCCGGCACCGCCGACGAGGGCGCGCTGATGGCGCGGCAATATGTGCCCAATGCCGTCATCCTCGACATGAACCTGCCCGATCATACCGGCCTATCCGTCCTCGACCGCATCAAGCGCGACGTGCGCACCCGGCATATCCCGGTCCATGTCGTGTCGGTCGATGACGACAGCCGCGCCGCGCTGTCGAGCGGGGCGATCGGCTATCTGTTCAAGCCGGTGAAGCGCGAGGCGCTGGTCGAGATGCTGGAGGGGCTGGAAGCCCGCATGTCGCAGCGCATGCGCCGGGTGCTGGTGGTGGAGGACGACGCGCAACAGGCGCAGAGCGTCAAGCTGCTGCTCGCATCGCGCGATGTCGAGACGATCGAGGCGCATTCGGCCGCCCAATGTTTCGATCTGCTCGGCCGCGAGACGTTCGACTGCATGGTCCTCGACCTCAACCTGCCCGATGCATCCGGGCTCGACCTGCTGGACCGGCTGAGCGCCGACGAGGCGGTCGGTTTCCCGCCCGTCATCGTCTATACCGGCCGCGATCTGGCCGCTGACGAGGAAATGCGGCTTCGGCGCTATTCCAAGTCGATCATCGTCAAGGGCGCGAAGAGCCCTGAGCGGCTGCTCGATGAAGTCACGCTCTTCCTGCATCAGGTCGTATCCGACCTCCCCGAACCGCAGCAGGCGCTGATCGCCAAGTCCCTCAACCGCGACGCGGCGCTCGAGGGACGTGAGATCCTGGTGGTCGAGGATGATATCCGCAACGTCTATGCCGTCACCTCCATCTTCGAACCACACGGCGCGCGCGTGCGCATCGCGCGCAACGGGAAAGAGGCATTGCAGGCACTGGACGAGGCCGCGCGCGGGCTTGCCGATCCGGTCGACCTCGTCCTTATGGACGTGATGATGCCGGAAATGGACGGGCTGACCGCGACGCGCGAAATCCGCAAGAACGCCTGGGGCGCAAAACTGCCGATCATCGCGCTCACCGCCAAGGCGATGGCGCGCGATCAGCAGGATTGCCTCGACGCGGGCGCCAACGACTATCTTGCCAAGCCGCTGGACGTCGACAAGCTGCTCAGCCTCGCCCGCGTCTGGATGCCGCGATGAACGACCCCGTTTTCCTGCCCCATGAGGAGATCGAGCTCGACCTCCTGCTCGAGGCAATCTGGCGGCATTATCATTACGACTTCCGGGGCTATTCGCGCGGATCGCTGCATAGACGCATGGCCCGCGCGCAGCAGCGGCATGGCTTTGACAGCCTCTCCCAGCTCCAGCACCGCCTGCTGCGCGATCCGGCGCTGTTCGCCGACCTCATGGGCTTTCTTACCATCCAGGTGAGCGAGATGTTCCGCGACCCTGCTTATTTCCGCGAATTGCGCGAACAGGTAGTGCCACACCTGCGCACCTATCCCTCGCTCAAGGTCTGGATCGCTGGCTGCGCCAATGGCGAGGAATTTTATTCGCTCGCCATCCTTTTCCGCGAAGAGGGGCTTGAGGATCGGACGATCTTCTACTGCACCGACATCAGCCCCGCTGCGCTCGAAAAGGCGCAGGCCGGCATATACGACCTCGACCGCATCCAGCAGTTCACGGAAAATCATCGCCAGTCGGGCGGCACGCGTTCGTTGTCGGACTATTATACCGCCGCCTATGGCGCGGCCGTGTTCGACAAGACGCTGCGCAAGCGCGCCGTCTTTGCCGAACATAATCTGGCAAGCGACCAGGTCTTTGCCGAAGTCCAACTCGTCTCCAGCCGCAATGTCCTCATCTATTTCGACCGCGACCTGCAGGACCGCGCGCTTGGCCTATTCGGCGAATCGCTGGTGCGCGGTGGGTTTCTCGGTTTAGGATCTAAAGAGACGCTGCGCTTCTCCCGCCATTCGGACGGTTTTGCCGATTTCGATGAGGGAGAGAAAATCTATCGCCGCAATCTGGTGAAGCTCCAGGACGCCGATCATGTCTCCTGAATTGCCCAAAATTCTCGCGGTCGATGATGTCGAGGAAAATCTCACCGCGCTCGAAGCACTGCTCAAGGATGAGGGCGTCGAACTGCTGAAGGCGCGCTCGGGGGTTCAGGCGCTCGAACTGCTGCTGGTCAACGATGTCGCGCTCGCCCTGCTCGACGTCCAGAT
>Ga0233380_1000588_pt1 | contig 18458 bp, 18 predicted proteins | sample ElkDunMinimDraft_9_FD_191541 | JGI IMG/M metagenome (GOLD analysis project Ga0233380, IMG submission 191541) | Fecal eukaryotic communites from dung pellets of Tule Elk in California, USA - Elk Dung F36 | ecosystem: Host-associated > Mammals > Digestive system > Large intestine > Fecal | place... | reverse complement strand
ATGTTAATTTTTTCAGGTTGTGTATATGGCGCAAAACGTTTAACAGGATTTCCATGTGCATCAATTAAAAATTTTGCAAAGTTCCATTTTATAGCATTCGTGAAGCAACCGGGTAAACTCTTTTTTAGATACTTAAATAGTGGGTGTGCGTTTTTTCCGTTTACATCTATTTTTTCAAAAACCGGAAAAGATACTCCGTAATTAATCAAACAGTTATTTTCTATTGTTGAAGAATCTCCAGGTTCTTGATTATTAAACTGATTGCACGGAAATGCTAAAATCACTAAACCTTGATCTTTGTATTGTTGATACAATTTTTCTAACCCTTTGTATTGGGGTGTAAAACCACATTTGCTAGCTGTGTTAACAATTAAAATTGTTTTATTCCTGAAATCGTTAAAATCAATTTCTTTTCCTTGCAATGTTTTTATTTTAAAATTATAGATCGATTCCATATAAATTGAAAAATTAAAATGCATCATTACTGATGCATTTTAAAGTTATTTTTTTAAATGTGTGATAAAATAATCGGCAATTTTAGCATTCAAATGCACTCTGTCTTTTCCTGAAACATTGTGCTCATGTGTTGGATACAAGAAATAATCTACTTGCTTACCTTCTTTAATACATTGTTCAATAAACGCCATACTATGTTGTTGCACAACCACAGGATCTTGTGCTCCATGAATCATCAACAACCTTCCTTTTAAATTTTTCACTTTATTTAAGGTTGATGTTTTTTCATATCCTTCAGCGTTTTCTTCAGGTGTATCCATATAACGTTCACCATACATAACCTCGTACCATTTCCAATCGATAACTGGTCCGCCGGCAACACCAACTTTAAATGTATCAGGATAATTAAGCATAAGACTTGTAGTCATAAATCCACCGTAAGACCAACCGTATACTCCAATTTTATCAGCATTAACAAACTTCTTCGACTTTAAAAACTCAACTCCTTTCATTTGATCAGCCATTTCATTCTGACCCAATTCTCTATGAATTACATGTTCAAAATCACGTCCGCGGTTTTCGCTTCCTCTGTTATCCAAAGTAAAAACTACAAAGCCTTGTTGTGCCATATAGTAATCAAAACCACCAGCACCTGCGCCAAAACGGTTAGAAACTAATTGTGCATGAGGTCCGCCGTAAACGTACACCATTACAGGATATTTTTCGTTTTCGTTAAAATTTGCAGGATATAAAATTCTTCCGTTCAAGTTTGTTTTACCGTCTGCAGCTTTTATGGTAACAAGTTCTACTTTTGGCAACACCGTTTTACCTTCGTATGGGTTTGGTGCATTCAATAATTCTAGTGTAGACTTGCCATTCACTGCGTTTAAAGATATATTGTTTGGTGTAGTAAAATTGGTATATTGTGCATAATACCACGTTTTATCTTTATTCATTTCTACATTATAAGTCGCGGAGTTTTTAGTAACAGGAATGGTTTTCCCTGATTTTAAATCAACCTTGTACAACAACTTATCCATGCCTTTGTTGGCTGTACCCATGTAGTAAATTTCTTTTGGCGAAACATCTACAAAACCTTTAAAAAGAACATCTTTATAAACGTAACTATTTAATTGCTTACCGTTGGTGTTATAGCGATACATTTGGCGGTATCCATCTTTCTCTGATACATAAATAAACTCTTTATCGTTTAAAAACTTTAAAGGTGTATTTGGTTCAACGTAGGTTTTACTTTTTTCTTCAAACAATTGTTTTTCAAAATTTCCTGTAGATGCCGTATATCTTTGCAATTTTAAATGGTTTTGACCACGATTTAAAACACCAACATAAACCGATTCGCTGTTTGGTGACCAAGATGGCATTGTTAAAAATTGTTCTTTATCACCTTCGATATTTAGTACAGTTGTTTTTTTAGTATCGATATCATAAATGTGCAAACTTACCTCTTCGGATTTTAAGCCAGCCATTGGATATTTTATATCCTTAACCTCGGCTACTCTTGCTCCAAAATCAACCAGCGGATAGTTTTTAACCATACGCTCGTCTTTTTTATAGAACAAAATTTTCTTACTGTCTGGGCTAACCCACATTCCACGATCAATACCAAATTCATTTCTATGCGTATTACTGCTACCGTTTATAACATGATCGGGATCATTAGTAACTTTAACAACATCGCCATTTGTAAAAATAATTTCTACATTATTTTTGCTTAAATATACAATGTAATTTTTATTTGGTGCGATGATTTCTTCTGATGCAGCAGCATTGAATTTTATAGCTTTTGATACTTTTTTTGTATCGATATTATAAACAACAAAATATTTGTCGTTTTCACCTTGATAAGTAAACGACAACTCTTTTTCGTTATCCCAATGATAATCAAAAGGAATGGTTCTAAAAGAAACCTTTTCGTTTATTGCTTCGGCAACTGCACTTTCTAGATCGGCAGTGGTAACAAAATTTTCAACCGTTTTATCATGAATATTTTTTTCTACTAAAGCTTTGTAAGATGCATCGATATAAGTAAGTTCATTAGCTGTTCGCCATTGTGCGCCGTAAAGAGATTTGGTACCAAAGCCTTTTTGTGCCGCCAAAGTTGCCTCTTCTATAGTTAAATTATTTTGTGCTTGCGCAAAAAAACCGGCTAAGACAAAAGCGTATAAAGTAAGTTTCTTCATATATAATATATTTGTGCTAATTTATTAGATTTAATGAAAATAGCAATAACTGTTTTAAAGTAATTTTTGAATTTGATTTTCTAAATCGGTTATATTTTTAAAATATTCAAACTCAAGATTCATTTTATTTTTTTTAAGTACTTTAATAATATCTAAAATTAAATCAAGCGGATCGGCTTCTATACCTTCCATTTGTTCGTTAAAATCTATGCCTGCAATAAAACTTTCATTGTAAACATTTACTAAATAATCTTCTATAAAAGTAGCTATACAGATTTCTTGCGGCTTGTAATTTTGCCAATCATCAATACAACATTTACTTGCAGCTTGTTTACTTGACCAAAAACACACAACATTTACCGGATTATTGGCATCGTCTTTAAAAAGTAAAGATTGCGAAATGGCAATGTCTTCTTTAAATTCAATTACAAACACCTTATTGTTCTTCGTTATATTCTGTATAAAATCTTCTATCACTTCTTTAGTTTATTAAGTTAAACAACAAATTTACCATCGCTCATTACCAATTTACGATCGGCTAAATTTGCCAGTTCTTCGTTGTGTGTCACAATTACAAAAGTTTGTCCAAAGGTATCACGCAACTTAAAAAACAACTCATGTAAATTTTCTGCCGTATTAGTATCTAGGTTACCCGAAGGTTCATCGGCAAAAATTACTGCTGGTTTGTTTATCAGTGCCCGGGCAACAGCAACCCTTTGTTGTTCTCCTCCCGATAATTCGCTTGGAAAATGATTAATTCTATGACTTAACCCCAAATAATCTAAAAGTTCTTTTGCTTCTTTTTCTGCTTCGGCTTTGGTTTTTCCTAAAATAAATGCCGGAATACACACGTTTTCTAAAGCGGTAAATTCTGGCAATAACTGATGAAACTGAAAAATAAAACCTAAATTTTTATTTCTAAAAGCAGCTAATTGTTTGTCTTTTAAATCTAAAACATTAATATCATTTATTGTTAATTTAACATCGGTATTTTTTTCAGGTGCATCTAAAACACCTAAAATTTGAAGCAAGGTCGTTTTTCCTGCACCCGATGAACCAACAATAGCTACAACTTCGCCCTTTTTAATTTCTAAAGAAACATTCTTTAAAACCTGCAAACCGTTAAACTGTTTACTTATATTTTCGGCTTTAATCATACTTTTAAATTTATAAACGAAATTACTTAAACTTTTAGTTAAATAATATAAAACCCCTATTTTTTAATTGTAATTTTAATTTGCTAATTGAAAATTATAAAAAGAAAATGAATTTGACTGAAATTGAAACTGCTATTTTTGCCAACGGATGCTTTTGGTGTTCCGAAGCAATTTTTCAGAAAATTAACGGAGTTAAAGAGGTTAAACCCGGATATATTGGTGGTAAAACCGAAAACCCAACGTATGAAGACGTTTGCACTGGCACAACAGAGCATGCAGAAGCTATTGAAATTGTTTTTGATAACAGTTTAGTAACCTATCAAGAATTATTAGAAGTGTTTTTTGCTACCCACGACCCTACTACGTTAAACCGACAAGGAAATGATGTAGGAACTCAATACCGAAGTGAGATTTTTTACACTACTAAAGATCAAAAAGATCAGGCAGAACTTTTTGTAAAAATTTTAAACCAAGAAAATATTTTTGACAAACCAGTGGTTACAAAAGTAAGTAAGGCATCTACTTTTTATTTTGCCGAAAATTATCATAGAGATTATTTTAACAACAACCCAGAAAAAAGTTATTGTGCTATGGTTATTTCTCCGAAAGTAAAAAAGTTTGAGAAGTTTTTTCAGGAATATGTCACTAAATAATTGGCACGTAGTTTGTTAACTATATACTAATTAGTTAATTTAATAAAAATGAATGAAATTGTAGTACAACCAGAAATCAAGGTTACAGATAAGAATAAATACCGCTTACTGTTTCTAGGTTTATTGTTTGATTTTATTGGAACGCTTTCTTTTGCAATTCCATTGCTTGGTGAGTTTTCCGATATAATTTGGGCACCTATTTCGGCTATATTGCTAAAAACAATGTATAAAGGAAAAGTAGGAACAATTGGTGGTATTGTATCTTTTGTAGAAGAAGCTTTACCTGGTTTAGATTTTATACCAACCTTTACACTTACTTGGATTTATACCTACGTACTTAAAAAAAATCAATAAAAAAAGCTGCCAGTGGCAGCTTTTTACTATTTGTTGTAAACTTTCAACGCTTCTTTTATAATTTCGGCAGATTTTATTAAATCTTCTTTATTAAGTACGTATGCTAAACGCACTTCGTTTAAACCAACTCCGGGTGTTGAATAAAAACCAGCCGCAGGTGCAACCATAACTGTTTCACCGTTTAAATCATATTCTTCTAACAACCATTTTGCAAAATCTTCTGCATTGGTTACAGGCAATTTAGCAATACAGTAAAACGCACCTTTAGGCATAGCTACTTGTACGCCGTCTATAGCGTTTAAAGCATTTACTAAAGTATCACGGCGTTCTTTATATTCTGTAATAACATCATCAAAATAAGATTGAGGGGTATCTAAAGCTGCTTCTGAAGCAATTTGTGCATAAGTTGGTGGCGATAAACGTGCTTGTGCAAACTTCATTGCAGTAGTCATAAGTTCTTTGTTTTTAGAAACAATACAACCAATACGCGCGCCACACATACTAAATCTTTTAGAAACTGAATCAATCATTATGGCGTTTTCAGCAATGCTTTCTTCGTTCATTACCGAAAAATGTTCAAAACCATCATAAGCAAATTCTCTGTAAACTTCATCGGCAATTAAAAACAAATCGTGTTTTTTAACCAATGCAGCCAATTGTTGAATTTCTTCTTTACTATACATATATCCTGTTGGATTACCAGGATTACATATTAAAATCGCCTTAGTTCGTGAAGTAATTAGTTTTTCAAAATCGGCAATAGGCGGCAATGCAAAACCTGTTTCAATACCAGACATTACAGGTACAACCTTTACACCATTTTGAGTAGAAAAACCGTTGTAATTTGCATAAAAAGGTTCTGGAATAATGATTTCATCACCTTCATCCATGGTAGATCCCATAGCAAAAATCAACGCTTCAGATCCACCTGTTGTAATAATAATATCTTCTTTATTAATTGGCAATCCTTGTTTTTGATAATAAGCTGCTAATTTTTCGCGGTACGAATCAAATCCTGCAGAATGACTGTATTCTAAAACAGTAATATCGGCATTTTTAACTGCGTTTAAAGCTACTTCAGGTGTTTTAATATCGGGCTGACCAATGTTTAAATGAAATACTTTATTTCCTTTTTTCTTTGCTGTTTCTGCAAATGGCACCAATTTACGTATTGGCGATTCGGGCATTTGTAAACCTTTATGTGAAATTTTAGGCATTATTGTATCTTTTTATTTAAAATACAAATGTAGTTTTTTCTATTAAATCACAATGACTTTTTATTTGTTTAAATTAAGTTAAAAACACAGCCAAGCCATTTAATTTAAGTACTTTTGGGAAATTTCTAAGTACACAACAACTATTTACTATGAGCAAAATTATCTCTTTTTTGTCATCTACCCGGTTAATGGCTGTTTTATTCATTGTTTTTGCAGCCGTAATGGGTCTTGCAACGTTTATAGAAAATGAATACAACACCGATACAGCACGAATTTTAGTTTACAACACCAAATGGTTTGAAGCAATTATGTTAATTTTTGTTTTTAACTTTATTGGAAACATTAAACGATACAACTTATTTAGTAAAGCTAAATGGGACACTTTAATACTACACCTTTCTTTTATTTTGATATTAATTGGTGCGTTTGTTACCCGATATATTAGTTTTGAAGGAATGATGCCTATTAGAGAAACCGAAACTGTAAACCAGTTTTTTTCTGATAAAACATTTTTAACCGTTATGGTTGATGGTGAATTAGAAGGCGAAATGAAACGCAGAACTTTTGAAGACCAACGTTTGTTTTCGGGTGCTTTAGATAAAGATAATTTTATAAGCACATTTGCATCAAACCATTTTAAACTTAAAAAAGATTTTAATAACATTCCTTTCGAAGTTGAGTTTAAAGACTTTATAATGGGTGCCGAAGAAGTTATTGAAGAAACTAATCACGGTAAAAGCTTTTTAAAATTAGTAGAATCCGATCATGGTGAACGTCATGAACATTTTATTGAAGAAGGAACTATTGAAAGCATTCATGGTGTTTTATATTCTTATAATAAGGTAACAGAAGGTGCTATTAATTTTTATACCAATGAAAGCGGTGAAATGCAAATTAGCACACCATTTGCAGGAAGTTACCGTGTAATGGCAACACAAGCAACTGGTGAAGTTGTTGCAAATACACCTGCCCCACTAAACTATCGTTCTATGTACGATTTGCAAGGTGTTCAGTTTGTTATGGATCGACCTATAATTGGTAAAAAAGTTCTAAAATCGAATGGTGATTTTAAAGCTAAAAATACCAGCGATGCTTTGGTATTAACGGTACGTTCACAAGGTAAAGAAGAAGAAGTTACCTTAATGGGTTCGCAAGGACAAATGGGTGTACCACAATCTTTTATCATTGGCGATTTAGAATTTACTTTAATTTACGGATCTAAAGTTTACACAACCCCATTCCAAGTAAAACTGAACGATTTTATTGCAGAGAAATATCCTGGAACCGAAAAAAGTTACTCTTCCTTTGAAAGTCAGGTTACTATCATTGATCCAGATAAATCATTCGATTACAGAATTTACATGAACCACGTTTTAGATCATAAAGGTTATCGTTTCTTCCAGGCATCTTATGATCCAGACGAAAAAGGAACCCACTTATCTGTGAACCACGATTTCTGGGGAACTTGGATAACTTACATTGGTTACACCTTACTTTATATTGCCATGTTGTGTATTTTATTTAACAAAAACACGCGTTTTAGCGATTTACGCAAAAAATTAAACAAAATTCACGCTAAAAAAGCAGCTTTAACTATTATAGGTTTGTTGTTTGGCTTGTTTTCTGCAACTGCACAACACGCGCATAACAAACCAACAAGTACGCAAATAGATTCGTTATTAGTTAAAACAACTGTTACCCAAGAACACGCCGATTTGTTTGGATCTATTATTGTTCAGGATATTAGCGGACGTATGAAACCAATTAATACGTTTTCGTCTGAATTACTTCGTAAAGTAAGTAAAGACGATCATTTCCGTGGTATGGATTCTGATCAGGTAATGTTGTCTATAACGCAATTTCCGCAATTGTGGTACCATGTTCCGATAATTAACCTTCCAAGAGGAAACGACAGTATTCGTTCTATTATAGGTATTCCTTCTGATAATAAATACGCATCGTTAGCAGACTTTTTTGATGATAAAGGGAATTATAAATTAGTTGATTTTTTAGACGAAGCACATCAAGCATCAGTTAAAAATAAGTTTCAAACAGATTTTATTTCAGCAGATGAAAAAGTAAACCTTTTATATTCTGCCATTAGCGGAAAAATTTTACAAATATTTCCTATACCGGGGCACGAAAACAATAAATGGGTTTCGTATTTAGAATTAAACGAATCTGGTTTAAAAGGCATGGATTCTATCTATACCAAAAACATCTTGCCAATGTACACCACATCGCTTTTAAAATCAATTGAAACAAAAGATTTTAAAGCATCAGACGAGTTATTAGAATCAATAAAAAACTTTCAAAAGAAGTACGGTAGTAAAGTTATACCTAGTGAACAAAAAGTTAAAGCAGAGATCTTATACAATAAATACGATGTCTTTAAAAAACTTTATTCATACTATATGTTTGTATCGGTTTTGATGTTTATTGTAGTTATTACCCGCATTTTTAAAGACAACAAGGTATTAAAATTTGCGACTAAATTTTTTATCGGTATTAATATTTTTCTTTTTGCATTACACACAGGTGGTTTAATTGCACGTTGGTATGTTTCGGGACATGCCCCATGGTCTAATGCTTACGAATCTATGATTTTTGTTGCGTGGGCAACCATGTTGTTTGGATTTATTTTTGGAAGAAAATCTAATATAACAACTGCATCTACAGCCTTTGTTGTGGGAATGATTTTATTCTCTGCTCATTTGAATTGGACAGATCCATCTATTGGAACATTAGCTGCAGTTTTAGATTCGTATTGGTTAATGATTCACGTATCAATTATTGTTGGTAGTTACGGTCCACTTACTTTAGGTATGATGTTAGGTATTGTTGCTTTATTTTTAATGATTTTTACAACCAAAAGCAATAAAGCCAAAATGGAATTAAACCTTAAAGAAATTACTTATATTAACGAAATGGCTTTAACCGTTGGTTTGGTTATGCTTACAATTGGTAATTTCATGGGTGGTCAATGGGCTAACGAAAGCTGGGGACGTTACTGGGGATGGGATCCTAAAGAAACTTGGGCGTTAATATCAATTATGGTGTATGCCTTTGTAATTCACATGCGTTTTGTACCTGCGTTACGTGGTTTATGGATATACAACCTTATGTCGGTTTTGGCTTTTTACAGCATTATGATGACCTATTTTGGTGTTAACTTCTACCTATCTGGTTTACATTCTTACGCTAAAGGCGATCAAGTAGTAACTCCCTCTTTTATATGGATATCTGTAGGAACAATTGCACTACTTGCTTCATTAGCATTTTACAAATACAAAAAGTATTATAAAAAATAGTAAAAAAGCTTTCCGAATTGGAAAGCTTTTTTTTGCATAAATATGAAATTAACAATAACTTTATTGTTTATAACTAAACTAGTTTAACAGAAAGCAATATATGAAATTTATTTTAATAACAACCGCAATTTTAGCCCTAGGTTGCTCAAAAAACAAACCTATAACAGATAAACCCGAAGTTATCATGGAACAACAAAAAAATATAGACCCAATTTATCAATTTAAAGTAAAAGATATTACTGGTAGTGACTTTAATCTTGCCGACTTAAAAGGAAAAAAAGTGTTAATTGTAAACACAGCATCTAAATGCGGGTTAACACCACAGTTTGAAGAATTAGAAAAATTGTATCAACAGTATAAAGATCAAAATTTTGTAATCATTGGATTTCCCACAAACGATTTTATGAGTCAGGATCCGGGAACAAACGAAGAAATTGCAGAATTTTGTAAATTGAATTACGGTGTTACTTTTCCTATGATGAGTAAAATTGAAGTAAAAGGTGATGCAATGGAACCTTTATATCAATACTTAACTCAAAAAAGTAAAAACGGTTTGGGAGATTTCGTTGTAGAATGGAATTTTCAAAAATTCCTGATTAACGAAGAAGGAAAATTAGCAAATGTGATTGGTCCGAAAGTTTCGCCTACCGATAGCGAAATTACTAATTGGATTGAAGGAAAATAAGATACACTAAAATGTTATACATTTTCAGATCTCACAGGTTTAAAAAACCTGTGAGGTCTTTTTGTAAATACTAGACTTTTCAACGATAAAATTCATACTTTTAAGGATAGTTCGTATCTTTGAATAATTAATTTTTAGAAATGAATTATCCTGAAATACCTTTGGCTCAAAGTATTTTACAACTTTTTAAAGCAAAGGGAATCCAACATATCATTATTTCACCCGGTTCACGCAATGCTCCTTTAACCATTGGTTTTACAAACGATTCGTATTTTACTTGTTACAGTATTGTAGACGAACGTTGTGCTGCCTTTTTTGCAATGGGTATTGCCCAGCAAACCAATCAGCCAAGTGCCGTTTTATGTACTTCGGGTTCGGCGTTGTTGAATTATTATCCAGCAGTTGCCGAGGCTTTTTACAGTCAAATTCCGTTGATTGTTGTTTCTGCAGACAGACCTACTTCTAAAATTGATATTGGCGACGGACAAACCATTCGTCAGCGAAATGTTTTTGAAAATCACTCGTTGTTTAATGCGAATTTATCTGATGAAGCTTCAGCTGAAAACGATGAACTGATTCAGAAAGCCATTACTACATCAAAAAATAAAAAAGGTCCGGTGCATATTAATGTTCCTTTCGAAGAGCCTTTGTACAACATTGTAAGCGAATATAGTTACCATCCCGTTTTATTGAATGATGAATTAGAAGTTAAAGTTCAGGAAGAATTTGATACAACGATTGTTCAAAATGCAGAGAAAATTGTTGTTTTGATTGGATCACAGAATCCGGATATCATTTCAAAAGAAAATATTGATTACTTGGCATCATTACCAAATGTGGTGATTCTTACCGAAATCAATTCAAACATTCATCATAAAAATATTGTTGCAAATATTGATACGTTGATTTCTACTTTTTCTGAAGAAAATTTTAAGGATTTTCAACCTGATTTGTTGTTGACTTTTGGTGGAATGATCGTATCGAAACGTGTAAAGGCGTTATTCAGAAATTATCCTCCACAAAATCATTGGCATATTGATGAATTACGCGCTTACGATACTTTTTCATCGCTAACTAAGCACATTACTGTTACGCCAGATCATTTTATCAGTCAGACAAAAGAACAGACTACAGTTTTAAATTCCGATTTTTCAGAGAAAATTCAAACAATAATGCAAAATCGAAAAAAAGGACATGAAACCTATATGGATACCATTCCTTTTTCAGATTTAAAATCGTTTCACATCATCTGGAACAATCTTCCGCAAAACATTCAACTGCAAATTAGCAATAGTGCCGTTATTAGATATGCACAATTGTTTGAAACCGATAAAAGCATTGATGTTTACTGCAATCGTGGTACAAGCGGTATCGATGGATCAACATCGACAGCTATTGGTGCAGCCGTAATTGTAAACAAACCTACCGTTTTAGTTTCGGGCGATATTAGTTTCTTTTACGACAGTAATGCGTTATGGAACAATTATATACCAAAAAATTTTAAAATTATAATTATAAACAACAGTGGCGGTGGTATTTTTAGAATTTTACCTGGTCATGTTGAAAACAAAACCTTTAATACGTTTTTTGAAACAGAACATAATTTAACCGCCGAGCATTTGGCAAAAATGTATCAGTTTAATTATTTAACCGCCGATACCGAAGAAAATTTAAACGTGGCATTAAAATTGTTATTCTCACAAAACGATCAACCACAAATTTTAGAAGTTTTTACTCCAAGTAAAATTAACCGCGATTTATTACGAAATTATTTCACAAGTATATCATAAATAAAAATTTAGTATGAAAAAAATGATCATTCCAATTACAATTGTTTCATTAATGCTGTCAAGCTGTACAAGTGCACAGTTACAACAAGCTGCTAGCCAATTACCACAAATTTTAGAAGGTTCTGGTGTAGGGCAAACTCAGATTGCTGCAGGTTTAAAAGAAGCATTACAGCAAGGTATCGACAAACAGGTAGTAAACCTTACAAAAACCGATGGTTTTTACAATAATTCTTTAGTTAGAATTGGTTTACCAAGTGAATTGCAAAAAGTAGAAAAAACTTTGCGCGATGTTGGCTTAGGAAGTTTGGCAGATGAAGGAATTAAATCTTTAAATAAAGCAGCAAGTAATGCGGTTAAAGAAGCTACACCTATTTTTGTTGATGCTATTACGGGGATGAGTATTTCTGATGCGACAAATATTTTAATGGGCAATAAAAATGCTGCGACACAATATTTACAAAAATCTACCAAAACATCATTGTACAGTAAATTTAATCCGGTGATAAAATCGTCGTTCACTAAAGTAGGTGCCGATAAAGTTTGGAGCAACATTATTACAAAATATAATGCCATACCAATGGTTAAAAAAATCAATCCAGATTTAACAGATTACGTAACGCAGCAAGCATTAACCGGCGTTTACACTATGATTGAAAAAGAAGAAGCAAATATTAGAACAAATGTTTCTGCACGTTCTACTAACTTATTAAAATCTGTCTTTGCAATGCAAGATAAAAAGTAATTATACGAAAAACGCTTTCATGACGAAAGCGTTTTTTTCTATAAGACTTCTAACAATTCTACTTCAAAAATCAATGTGCTTTGTGGACCAATTTCTTTTGAAATTTGCTGATCGCCATAAGCAGCATCCGGTGGAATTACAATTTTAGCTTTTGATCCAACTTTTAGAAGCGGCATTACTTCTTGCCAACCTTTTATTAATTTGCTTATTTGAAAATCGGCTGGTTTTCCGCGTTCTACAGAACTGTCAAACACTTCGCCGTAAATATTTGTTCCGTGGTAGTGGCATTGAACCTTACTATCCATAGTTGGTAAAATACCCGACCCACGTTCAATTATTCTATACAATACACCGCTTTCTAACTTAACAACATTGATTTCCAGCTCAAAATTCGTTCTAAAAACTTCTCCTTCATTTACATTTTTTGCAGTTAATTCTTGCTTACGTTTTAATAATAATTCTGCTACTCCCATTTGGTATTTTATATCGTTTAAAAATCAAATATACTAATTCTTTAAGCCGTCTATTTTGATTTTCCGCATCTTTTTTTGTAACTTTAAAAGAAAAAATCATGCAAAGAAAGAAAATTTTATTAACAGCAGGTGCCGTAGGTATTGGATCTCTCGCCTATTTAGCATTAAAAAACAGGAAAAAAAACGAAGATATTACCGTTGTTACTCCGTTTGATACCATGAGATATCTTGGACGTTGGTACGAAATTGCCCGTTTAGATTTTAGTTTTGAAAAAAACCTGAACAATACCACAGCGCATTACAGTTTAAATAAAGACAATTCTATTAAAGTAGTGAACCAAGGTTGGAACTATGTAAAAGAAGAATGGGAAATTGCAGAAGGCAAAGCAAAACTTCGTAAAAAGAATACAGGTGCTTTAAAAGTCTCTTTTTGGGGACCTTTTTATGATGAATACAATGTGGTTGAAATTACAAATGACTACAAATATGCGCTTGTTTTTGGTAGAAATACCGATTATATGTGGATACTTTCTAGAGAAAAAACAATGCCCGAAATAGTTAGACAATATTTTGTTTTAAAAGCAGAAAGTTTTGGATACAATACCGATAAATTGGTTTGGCCAGAACATGATTAAAAACAAAAAACTGAATCCCGTAACAGATTCAGTTTTTTTATTCTTCTATTCTTTTTTGTAAGGCTTTAAAATACTGGAACGCTTTAAATAAACGGGTTCCGTACCAGGAAAACATTTCGCCATCTACAAAAACAGTTTTGGCATGATGTGTAACTCGACCAATTTCAAACGCGTGCTCTTCTTTGAACGGATAAGGTTCAGACGATAGTAAAACCAAATCGGGATCGCCTTGAATACGCATTTTTCTGATTTCAACTTCGGGATATCTTCCTTCAAAATCTTCGTAAATATTATTAAACCTATTTAGCTTTAACATTTCATTGATAAACGTGTCATTTCCAGCCGCCATATAAGGCTCACGCCAAATTAAATACGCTGCTTTTTGCCATTGTTTGGCTTCCATGAAACGTTCAAAATCATTGTTTGCAAACTTAATTTTTTCGACCCATTTTTTAGCATCGGTAGTACGTTTAAAAATTATTCCTAAATCGGTTATTGTTTTCAACGTATCTTCTACCGTAACAATATCAGTTACAAAAACAGGGCAAATATCTTTAAGGCTTTCAACAATTTCCAGCGTATTTTCTTCTTTATTGGCAATAATAATATCTGGATTAAGCGCCTTAATTTTTTCGATATGAACCTTTTTAGTGCCACCAATATTTATTTTAACCGATTTTAAATGATACGGATGCACACAAAACTTTGTTATACCAATTATTTGATCTTCTAAACCTAATTCGTATAAAGTTTCGGTTAACGAAGGCACCAATGAAATGATACGCTTTGGTGTTTGGTTAAAGATATGTTGCGATCCTAAATCGTCTGAAATTGTAAGCATTTTAGTTTTGTTCTAAAATTATTTCCATTGCTTTTTGAAGTTTTAACGCTTCGGTTCGTGCAGCTTCTGCAAAATCTTTTTGGTTTGTTGCATAAATGATTCCCCGCGATGAATTTATTAACAAACCAACTTGTTTATTCATTCCGTATTTGCAAACATCCTCTAAGCTTCCGCCTTGTGCGCCTACTCCTGGAACTAATAAAAATGAATCAGGAACAATGTTGCGAATTTCTTTAAAATATTCTGCTTTGGTTGCCCCGACAACGTACATTAAATTTTCGCTGTTTTTCCAGGTTTTCGATGTTTCTAATACCGTTTGATACAGTGGTTTATCGTTTACTTGTTGCGTTTGAAAATCAAATGCACCTTCATTTGATGTTAATGCCAGCAAAATAGTATGTTTGTTTTCAAAAGCTAAAAAAGGCTCAACAGAATCTTTACCCATATAAGGTGCAACGGTAACCGAATCGAAATTTAGATCTTCTAAAAAAGCTTTGGCGTACATGGTTGACGTATTACCGATATCGCCACGTTTGGCATCAGCTATCGTAAAAATATCCGGATAGTTTTCGTTGATGTAATTGATTGTTTTTTCTAAAGATTGCCAACCTTTTAAACCGTAAGCTTCGTAAAAAGCGGTGTTTGGTTTGTATGATACACATAAATCGTGTGTGGCATCGATAATTGCTTTGTTAAACTCGAAAATTGGATCTTCGGTTGCTAACAAATGCTGTGGAATTTTATTTAAATCAACATCTAAACCTACACATAGGAATGATTTTTTTTGCTGAATTTGGTTGTAAAGTTGTTTTGTAGTCATTTTTTTGAAACTTTAAAAACAGGCACTATGATTGTGTTTAGCCCCGATTGAGTGGATTAGCTTTTGTGAAACAAAACTATGAACGAAAGCGGGACTATGTAAAAAAAATGCCGAATGTTTATGCTTTAAAAATAGAAAAAAAAGCCTCTAAAAAAGAGGCTTTACAAATATATTAAATTAGAATACTTCTGATTCTTTTAACTTTTCGGTATTTGCTACAAGCTGTAATTCATCGATAAATTTCTGAATTTTCCCACTCATTACACCATCCATATCAAAAACGTCCATACCAATACGGTGATCGGTTACACGACCTTGCGGATAGTTATAGGTACGAATTTTAGCAGAACGGTCGCCCGATGAAACCTGAGAAGAACGTTTTGTTGCGTCTTCAGCTTGCTTTTTAGCTAATTCCATTTCGTATAAACGCGAACGTAAAACGATTAAGGCTTTATCTTTATTTTTATGTTGCGATTTTTGATCTTGACATTGCGCCACCAAACCTGTTGGAATGTGCGTTAAACGAACCGCAGATTTTGTGGTATTTACCGACTGACCCCCCGGACCCGATGAACAGAAAAAATCTACACGAACTTCGTTCATATCAATTTGAACATCGAACTCTTCTGCTTCCGGTAAAACCATTACGGTTGCTGCCGATGTGTGTACGCGACCTTGTGTTTCGGTTTGTGGAACACGTTGCACGCGGTGTACGCCCGCTTCGTATTTTAAAGATCCGTAAACATCTTCGCCAGAAACTTCAAAAATAACCTCTTTGAATCCGCCCGATGTTCCTTCGTTTAAATCTACAACTGAAGTTCTCCACCCCTTAGTTTCGCAAAATTTTGTGTACATACGAAACAAATCGCCTGCAAAAATAGAAGCTTCGTCTCCACCTGTTCCTGCACGAATTTCGACCATTACGTTTTTAGCGTCTTCCGGATCTTTAGGAATAAGCATAAACTTAATTTCTTCTTCTAATTCAGGTAAGCGTGTTTGTGCTTCGTCTAACTGCATTTTAGCCATTTCAACCATTTCTGCATCGCTTCCGTCTGCAATGATTTCTTTGGCTTCATCAATATTTCCAACGATATTTATATACTCTTCACGCTTTTCTACCAAGCCTTTTAAGTCTTTGTATTCTTTATTTAATTGTACGTAACGTTTTTGATCGGCAATAATATCTGGCTGAATAATCAAATCAGAAACCTCATCATAACGTTGTTTTACATATTGTAAACGATCTAACATCATAATTGAACATTTTCAGTTTGCAAATTTACAAAAAAAACACGTAAAATTATATTTTCTAAATAACAATCTGCAAAGTAAAATTTAATTAATACATGTACCAAAAATAACTTTTGCTGTAATGTATTGACCCTTTAAATTATTATCTACTTTATTCATTTCGTGGTAGTTAGCAATATTATATTGCAATTTAAATTGTAAGAAATAATTATTTTTCATTAAATACCGCGTACTAATGCCTGGATTTACTAAAAAACTGCCTTTACTAACATCAATTTCGGCACTTGGGTTATAAAAACTTATTTCACCATGACCTAAACCTGTAATTGCTTCAAATGAAAAACGATTGTTTTGATAAAATTCTCTTCCATAATTAAAGGTGATATTTACACCTGCATACGAAGTTTTGTCGTTTATAATTTGATCTTTATAACGAACAGATAAAGGTTCTTTTGTTTTTAAAAAAAGTAAATCAAAACTAAAACCAAAAGAGTTTTTTTTACTTTTTAAATCAGTATTGAAACTTATAAAAATGGGCGTTTTCAATGGATTTTCGTTATTAGTAGGCATCCAAGTTCCTGTACCTAATCCTAAATAAATACCATCTTTTTCATAACATAGTTTTTCTTGCGCTTGTGCACTTTTTAGGAAAAAGAAACCTGCTATACATATTGCTGTTTTTATATATTTCATAGCGATTTTTCTTTTAAAGGTACTTTTTATCGGACAACAATGAATCTAAATTTATTTTGTTGCCTAAAGAATGTTGTTTATTGTTGTTTAATAATGTTTGCCAGCTTTTTTTATGTTCTTGTTCGGTATTGAAAAACAAGCTTAATGTTTCACCAAAATCTATACGTGTACATATAAACGCATTGTCTATATGGGGTGTAGGAGTATTTTTAACTTCTAACATTAACATTAGATAATTAATATGACTACTAAGTAAAATATGATAAGCCGATTCGCAACTATTACCATCTCCGCTAGATAAGAAAGCGTTCATCATTCCCGCATTTATGTAGGTCCATTTTAATGCAGTATCATTATCTTTCTTTAATCCATAGAGATACGATAACATTGTTACAGCATAAAGATTTAATGGGTTTTAGATAATTCTTCATGACTAATTTTTATGTATTCATTGTAATTAAAGTTATTAAGTGAAGCCTCTTTTATACGGTTCATATATTTTAGGGTTTCGTTATTAATTTTTAAGGGATTTTGATAGGTTTCTTGAAATGCAAATCCGTAATATAAATGATGAAAATCTGATGTTGTTAGTGTGGTATCCGCGTTGTGTAACCGTTTTAGCAATTTTGGATAGAAATAATTTGATGTTGAATTTGTAACTTGAGATTGGATATTTAAAAAATTAGGCACATTAAATTTTTTTTCTTGTGCATAAAGATTAAACCCTAAAAACAGAAAGCCCAGTATTAGATATTTTTTCATTCTTTTTTTATAAATATAATAAAAAAGGAACTTAATTAAAAGTTCCTTTTTATCTTTAAAATCATATTCATTATCCGCATTTAGACGATCCACAGTCTTTACACGTTAAACAACCTTCTTGATACATTAAGTTGGTTGAATTACAGTTGCTGCATTTTTGCCCAGTAGCTTCGGTACCGTCTGGAACAAATCGTTTTAACGCTCTGGCAACTCCGTTTTTCCAAGTGTTGATCGATTCGTTATCTAATTGCAGAGAATTAATTAAATCTACCACGTTTTCAATTTTCATTGCGTGACGTAAAGTTCCAGAAATTAATTTGGCATAGTTCCAAAACTCTGGATCAAAACGATACGATAAACCTTCAATGGTTGTTTTATAACCGCGTTGGTTTACGTATTGAAAATCGTAACGTGTGT
>Ga0233380_1000587_pt1 | contig 18487 bp, 13 predicted proteins | sample ElkDunMinimDraft_9_FD_191541 | JGI IMG/M metagenome (GOLD analysis project Ga0233380, IMG submission 191541) | Fecal eukaryotic communites from dung pellets of Tule Elk in California, USA - Elk Dung F36 | ecosystem: Host-associated > Mammals > Digestive system > Large intestine > Fecal | place... | reverse complement strand
CGGCTTCATAACTACTTACCTGCTGCTTAAGCAACTGTAATTCCGGATGATTTAAGTTATTATCTGCAAGTAATTGTTCGCTGTTTATCTCACTGATAATTTCACCTTCCGGCTGATAAGGTTCAGTAGCATTTAATAATAGCTGAAATTTTAACAGCGTGATATCGTATACCGTTCTTAGTTCTTTCAGTTGGATTTTTATTTGTGAACGCTGCAAATCGGCCGATGCTTTTTCCATTACATTTGCTTCGCCATGTGTTAAGCGATTAGATGTTTTCTCTAAAAAATCGACAAAAAGACTGTCGACACGTTGTAATAACTGCTGTTTTTGGGTAAGAATCAATAATCGGTAAAAAACTTCGGTCACTTCTTTTTCCAAATTAGCTGCCGTAATTTTTTCGTTGACCAAAGCTTCTTTCCATTGTTGGTTTAAAAAGTCTTTTTTTCGATTATAAACCGTAGGAAAAGAAATTTCCTGACTAATGCCAATTTTGTAGTCATTTGATAAACTGTTGATCCTGCCAAATTCGCCCGAGACAGCAGTTTGAGGAATATCTAAATAACTTTCTTTTAATTTTTGCTGGTACTGCGTTTGCAATGTACTGTTTTTTACAACTAAACTGTTTTCATTAGCGATGGTTAAAGCTTGCTGTAACGTAACTTTTTGTTGTGCAAAACTTGACACACTACATAGCAAAAGAATTATCACGGCTAAAGACTTCGTTGTTTTTCTACGTTTTTTAGGTTTTGATATTTTTTCGAATAAAATATAAAGTATAGGTAGTACAAATAAGGTTAAAAAAGTTGCCAGCATTAAGCCGCCAATTACTACGGTTGCCAGCGGACGCTGCACTTCGGCACCAGAACCTGTGCTTATAGCCATAGGTAAAAAGCCTAACGATGCGACAAAAGCCGTCATTAATACAGGGCGCAGCCTTACTTTTGTTCCCAACAGCACTATACGTGTTGTATTGGCAATTCCGCTGTCTTTTAACCTGTTAAATTCGGCAATCAGCACAATACCATTTAGTACTGCCACACCAAATAATGCAATAAAACCAACACCTGCACTTATACTGAACGGCATGCCGCGCAATGCTAAGAAATATACACCGCCAATTGCCGATAACGGAATAGCCGTGTAAATTAACAGACTGTATTTTACCGACCTGAAGGCAAAGTACAACAACAGAAAAATTAATGCCAGCGATACCGGTACAGCAATTCCCAAACGAGCTTTTGCCTGATTTAGATTTTCAAACGCTCCACCATATGAAATGGTATAGCCTGTTGGCAATTTAATTTCGGCATCTACTTTACTTTGTAGTTCTTCTACAATACTTTGTACATCACGGTTTCGTACATTAAAACCTACCACTATTCGGCGTTTTGTATCTTCTCTCTGTATTTGGTTGGGGCTGTTTTTTAATTCAACCTTGGCAAGTTGCGCCAACGGTATCTGTGTTCCATTGTTCGTGGGAATCAATATATTTCTGATGTCATCGATATTTTTACGTTTGGCATCATCCAATCGAACAACCAGATTAAACCTGCGTTCGCCTTCGAATACCATTCCCGTACTTTGACCGGCTAATGCTGTATTTATAATACGGTTCACATCGGCAATATCTAGATTGTAGCGGGCAATTGCGTTGCGATCCATCTCTATGACAACCTGTGGCATACCGCTTACCGGTTCTATATACAGATCTTGTGCACCTTGAACGGTTTGAATGATCGCTCCAAGCTTTTGAGCATTTAATGCCAGCGAATCTAAATCTTCTCCAAATATCTTACAAACAACATCCTGACGTGCGCCGGTCATTAATTCGTTAAAACGCATCTGCACGGGAAATTGAAAACCTGCCGTTAGTCCGGGAATGGTATGGATTGCCTTGCTCATCTTCTCTGATAGCTCAGGAAATGTATTAGCCGATGTCCATTCTTTCTTGGGTTTTAATACAATAATCATATCACCGGCATCCATAGGCATTGGTTCGGTAGGTATTTCGGCACTTCCAATTTTTGTTACCACTTTTTCAACTTCTGGAAACTGATCTTTAAGGATTTTTGCCGCCTTACTGGTATATTCAATGGTAGTATTAATATTGCTTCCGGGTAAAATACGAGCCTCTACCGCAAAATCGCCTTCTTCTAAAGATGGGATAAACTCGCCCCCCATTCCAGACAATACTGCAACCGCACCCACAAACAATGCCCCTACTACCCCTAATATCAACTTTGGAATGCGAAGCGCTTTTATAAGATACTTTTGATGGAAGTTTTCTACCCTGCTCATAACCCTGTCTGAAAAGTTTGGTCGTTCTTTTTTCTTCTTGCTTAAAATAAGCGAACTCATCATGGGAACATACGTTAGCGATAAAATAAAGGCACCAATTAAAGCAAAGGCAACTGTTTGCGCCATAGGCTTGAACATTTTACCTTCGATACCGCTTAATGTAAATATGGGCAGATACACTATTAAAATAATGATTTGACCAAAGACCGCACTATTAACCATTTTTGTTGCAGATGAAACTACCTGATTGTCCATGTCAGCGTTGCTGAGGCGGTTATTTAACCCGAACTTTTTACGATGCGCCAACTGATGCATGACGGCTTCGACAATAATAACGGCACCATCTACAATCAAACCAAAATCTAAAGCTCCCAGACTCATAAGGTTACCACCCACGCCAAACATATTCATCATGATTATGGCAAACAGCATAGATAAAGGAATTACAGATGCTACCAGAAAACCTGCACGGAAATTACCCAAAAAGACAACCAATACAAAAACCACAATCAGCGCACCTTCTGCCAGGTTTGTTTTAACGGTACTTATGGTATTATCTACCATTTTTGCCCTATCTAAAAAGGGTTCTATTACCACGCCTTCGGGTAGTGTTTTCTGAATCTCTGCCAAGCGTTCTTTTATATTCTGAACCACATCGTTACTGTTGGCTCCTTTAAGCATCATTACTATTGCACCTGAAACTTCACCCTGATCATTATAAGTCATAGCACCATAACGTATAGCAAAACCAATGTTTACTTTGGCAACATCTCGAACAAAAACAGGTGTTCCAGAATTTGACTGTTGAACCTTAATATTTTCTATGTCATGGATAGATCCTATTAAACCTTCGCTGCGGATAAACAATACCGCTGGACCTTTTTCTATATAAGCCCCACCTGTATTTTGGTTGTTTTTTTCTAAAGCGTTAAAAACATCGTTTATTGTGAGGTTATGTGCCTGTAACTGTTGCGGATTTATCGATATTTCGTATTGTTTTAATTTTCCGCCAAAACTATTTACATCGGCAACACCTTTTACGCCCAGTAACTGTCGTCTTACAACCCAATCCTGTATGGTGCGTAATTCTGTTTCATCGTATTTATGTTCATAGCCTTCTTTAGCACGAACTACATACTGATAAATTTCTCCTAATCCGGTAGAAATCGGTCCCATTTCCGGTGCTCCAATACCATCTGGTATCTGATCTTTTACCTGTTGTAAACGTTCGGCTACCTGTTGGCGCGCCCAGTATATATCGGTATCATCATCAAAGACAATGGTTACCAACGATAAACCGAAACGAGAAAAACTGCGTATTTCTTCAATACCGCTTATATTGCTGTTTGCCTGTTCTACCGGAAAAGTTACCAAGCGTTCTATATCCAGCGCACCAAAAGACGGTGCTACCGTAATAACCTGTACCTGATTGTTGGTAATATCGGGTTGTGCATCAATTGGTAGCTTTGTAGTTTCATAAGTACCAAAAAACACTAAGGCTAAGGTAAACAGCCCTATAATGAGTTTGTTCCGTACGGAAAACTCAATTATTTTATTAAGCATTAAAATCTTATTTAAATTATTATTAATCAAAAACATATAGCATTACACCCTATCTTTTGGATAGGATACATACTTTCAATAAAAATTGATTAACAACGTTTTGGCGGTTGCCAAATAGAAGATAGATAAGAATTAGGAATTATTCCTTGACGATAAAAAACAATTGTCTTAAAGTGTGTATCAACAGTTATTTTATCGGGTAAGTTTAAGTTTTCGGCAGGTATAACCACTATGTTCAAAAGATCCGAATGCTGCATAAACGGAAGTTTCATATCGGTTTCCCAATCGGCATCTTTTTCATGACCGCCGTAGTGATGCACGATATAATCCATAAAAGTCATGCTATTATCTTCTTCTGCATGTTCAACGAAGTGATTGATCAGCACAGGTACTTTCAACAACTGAACCAATTCTGTTGTTGAAAAAAAATAGGCTGCAATTATAAATAGTACCAGAAACTTCTTCACTTTCGCAAAGCTACTAATTTTATTGTTTTTTGAGTAAACTAACTCATTAAAATAATATTAAAACCTTGTTACGTTCAATTACCTGCTAGAGTGCATGGTTTGTTTTATAAAGAAAGAAGTTTTTAAAATTAAAAGGATATAATATAAGAGAAAATTTTTGATAAATACCAAAGTTTGGCACCAGTGATTAGAGGATTCAATTAGTTATTATGTAGTAGAATGAGCAAACGGGAATCAGTTTTTGGGATGCTCGCACTACCCTATCTGTGATCAGACGTTTAAAAGTATCGCTATTTTAGAGGACAGTATTTTATGCAGTGGGTGTATTAGCGGGTATATCTTTCAGATAAACAGAGAATTACTACCAAAAAAGAACAGGACAAAAGAAAGTAAATTTCATTTGTCCTGTTTAGTAGCGAAGACGGGAGTTGAACCCGTGACCTCAGGGTTATGAATCCTGCGCTCTAACCGACTGAGCTACCTCGCCATTGGTTATTTATTTCGATTGCAAATGTAGGAGTATTTTTGATATCTACAAAACAAAAAATGCATTTAAAACATCTTTTTTTTTAATAGTTTTCTACCCTTCTGTTTATGAACCAATTAAAATTATTGTTTTATAACTTTACCTGCTCCATTTTCTGTTACATTCACTGTTTTTGTTACTCTGTAGTATAAATTACCTGTTCCATCTAAGCTTCCGTCAATTCCATTTACTGTATTTGTATAGATATTCCCCGAACCTGTTGATTTTATTTCGGTAAAAAATGCCGACAATTCTTTTGCATTAACATCACCCGATCCTTTACTATTTATTTTAACCGTATTGGCATTGCCTTCTACAGTAATTGATGCGTTATTATCGGTATTTAATAACAAATCTTCGGTTTTAACTCTTAACTCCATCTTACCACTACCTGTGTTGGTTAAGGTTAACTGCGGAATTTCTATAGCTCCCATATTTGTTACCGATCCATTATCACCAGTCATGGTAATTTCGGTTAAATCTTTAGTTGCCAATGTTACAATCAATGGTTCTGTTTGATTTACGATTACAAACCCGGGTTTTCGTTTCAGTGTCAACACCTCGTTTACAACACTTACCTGTACCAACTGATGTAAATTGGCATCACCCGATGTTCTAATGGTATTTTTAAATGGATTATTCAAAATTTCGACCGTTACCTCGCCTTCTACCACCAGCTTAGTGTATTTTTGAACTTTACGGTTTTTTTCTTGAACTACTCCGTTTCCTTTAATCTTTCTTTCTTGTGCATAACTTGTTACCGTTAGTAGGGAAACAAAAAATAATGCTAAAAATTTTCTCATGATGCTTCTATATTATTTGTTGAAAATACATCTTCCGGAAATGCATCGAAAACATTCTCGGTAAAATCTAACACTTCTGAACTAATGAAGTTTTTTAGTAAATCGTTCATACCTTTTTCCATTAAAAGTGGGGTTGTAAACTTTCTGCTTACTCCTAAAATATGATCGTTTAAATTCACCTTAAAAAACATTTTTCCAGAAGGCGTTTTATAATGTATAAACTTTATTATTGAAAAATTGCGTTTAATAACATTTATCTCGCTTAAACAATGCGCTTTAGAAAGGTAACTGTTGCTTGTAAAAATTACATTTCCTTTGCGGTTGTTATACGTATATTTATACTTGTTATTTTCTTTTAAACTAATTACTAAAGTGCCCATTTTTATTTAACTACACACAAAGCTATCTATAAAATTAGTGAAATGAAACTTGGTTTTCTTCTTTTTTTTAGTACGGATTGATACTGCCGATACCCGATATCTGCTTTACAATTTTAAGACCCTCATAGTCTTTGTATTCTAAATTGCCAACACCTGAAATTTTCACATTGATTTCTTCGGATGTATTGATCTTTGCATTTCCGGCTCCGGTAATTTCAATATTTGCCAATTTGTTGGTCAACGCTTCAGAATTTAGATTTCCCGCACCAGACATATTTGCCTTCACTTCGTTACTAATTCCGCGCAAACGCACATCGCCCGCACCCGAAACAAAAATGTTTGTAATATTATTAAACAGCTTTACGTTGATTTCTCCCGCACCCGAAATATGAAAATCTATATCTTTTGTAAGTGTGATGTTATTTGTAGCAACAGAGCCTGCACCTGCAATTACCACTTTTTGCAAATTAGGATTGTTCATTTTAATAATTAGCGGAGAATTGTTTGAATTAAAAGAAATGGATTTTTTATTGGATATATTAATCTGTCCATTTTCATTATTTACTTCCAAATTATCTACCAAAGTTTTATCGCCAGTTATTGAAATTTCGTTTACACCAACCGATGAATCCAGTTCAATACTTGCCGATGAACTATTTGAAACGGCATTGTACGATTCTACTTGTTTTGTTTGGCTGATGATTTCACCAGACAAATCTACTTTTTTATTACAAGCTACAACAACAAGCGTTATAAAGGTAATAATTATTAGTTTTTTCATATTTTTTCTTTAAAACTACAAAAAAGTATTTACATTTTATAATTGTAGCGTGTTATTAATATGCCAAAGATGTGTAGTTTTAGTAATATAATTAATACAAGTTTGATGCCAAAAGACATTGTATTGATTTTTTTAGTTCTCGACTTAGCCTGTCTTGAGCTTGTCGAAAAGGCTTGAACTGACATGTTGTTATAAACTCTCAACAAGGAGCTTTAACTGACGTGTAGAATGAGATTCCTCCTCCGTCGGAATGACAAAATATGTGAAAATATTTTATGAAAAGAAAACCCTTTCGTGTGAAAGGGTTGTGTGTTTAAACGGTTAAAGCCAAGCGCTTCATTAAGTTTTTATCTAATGCGTGTTTAACGAAATCTTTATCTAGTTCAAATTCCGTAGTATCAGAACCCGGAAGATCGTACATAGGATCGGTTAAAACAGCTTCACATAATGAACGTAGTCCGCGTGCACCTAGTTTATATTCTAAAGCTTTGTCTACAATATACCACAAGGCATCTTCGGTAAAGGTCAAGGCAACACCATCCATTTCAAACAATTTCTGATATTGCTTTACCAATGCATTTTTGGGTTCGGTTAAGATAGAACGCAACGTATCGCGATCTAACGGATCCATGTGTGTTAATACCGGTAAACGACCAATAATTTCTGGAATCAATCCAAAATCTTTTAAATCTTTTGGTATAATGTACTGCAACAAATTGCTTTTATCTGCTTTTTCGTTGTCTTTAGATGATCCAAAACCAACGGCATGAAAGTTCAAACGTTTGGTTATGATTCTTTCAATACCATCAAAAGCGCCACCTGCAATAAACAAAATATCCTGCGTATTTACTTCGATAAATTTTTGATCTGGATGCTTTCTTCCTCCTTTTGGCGGAACATTCACAACAGAACCTTCTAAAAGCTTCAACAACGCTTGCTGTACACCTTCGCCACTTACGTCGCGCGTGATTGACGGGTTATCGCTTTTACGGGCAATTTTATCAATTTCATCGATAAAAATAATACCGCGTTGTGCTTTATCTACATCGTAATCTGCAGCCTGCAACAATTTGGTTAAAATACCTTCTACGTCTTCACCCACATAACCTGCTTCGGTTAACACAGTGGCATCAACAATAGCTAATGGTACGTTTAACATACGTGCAATGGTTTTTGCAACCAATGTTTTACCAGTTCCAGTTTGACCTACAACAATGATGTTACTTTTCTCAATTTCAACATCGTTCTTTAAATCAACTTGTAACAAGCGTTTGTAATGGTTGTAAACGGCTACCGAAAGTACTTTTTTGGTTTGATCCTGACCAATTACATATTGATCTAAAAACGCTCTGATTTCCTGTGGTTTCTTTAATAAAACCTCATCTGACAATCCTGATTCGTTTTGCGATTTTAATTCTTCAATTACAATTCCGTGTGCTTGTTCTACACAATGATCGCAAATATGTGCATCTACACCGGCAATTAAAATATTGGTTTCGGCTTTTGGCCTCCCGCAAAAAGAACAGTTAAATCCTTCCTTCATTATACTTATTCTCTTGTTAAAACTTCATCAATCATTCCGTATTCCTTCGCTTCATCTGCACGCATCCAATAATCACGCTCAGAATCTTTGTATACTTTGTCGTAAGAATTTTTAGAATGTTTTGCTATAATTTGATAAAGTTCTTCTTTTAACTTCAACATTTCTTTTAGGTTGATTTCCATATCGGTTGCAACACCTTGCGCACCACCAGATGGCTGATGAATCATTACGCGTGAGTGTGGTAACGCCGAACGTTTACCTTCTGCACCTGCACACAATAACACCGCACCCATTGATGCTGCCATACCTGTACAGATTGTAGCTACATCGGGTTTAACAAACTGCATGGTATCATAAATACCTAATCCTGCATACACGCTACCGCCTGGTGAATTGATATAGATTGAAATATCTTTAGAAGCATCTACACTTTCTAAAAACAATAATTGTGCTTGAATAATGTTTGCTACATAATCATCTACCCCTGAACCAAGGAAAATAATGCGATCCATCATTAAACGCGAGAAAACATCCATAGACGCAATGTTCATTGGACGTTCTTCAATAATATAAGGCGTCATACTGCCTTTAGGTGTCATACTACCTACAATTTTATCGTAGTACATATTGTTAACCTTGTGGTGCTTAGTAGCGTATTTTTTAAATTCTTTTCCGTAATTCATATTTTTACTTTCTATAAGTTATAAAAAAACAAGCGTCGAAACAAACCGTTCGACGCTCAAATATACTTAAATTTTCGCAGAAAATTATTCTCCGTAAACCTCTTTAACGAAATCTTTGTAAGTTACTTCTTTAGTATCAGCAGCAACTTTTTCAGAGAACAATTTCATCATTTTATCATTCATTAACTGCTCTGAAATACGTTTTACTTCTTCTTGGTTTGATAAAACGCGAGATACGATATTTGTTACATCGTCTTCTGATGGTTCTAACTGACCAAACTGTGCCATTTGATCTTTGATTAAACCTGAAGTGTAGTCTTTAATCTCGTCAAAAGTAATTTGTAAACCGTTATCGGTAATAATTTTACCTTCGATTAATTGGTAACGTAAACCTTTTTCAGATTTTGTGTACTCTTCTTCTGCCTGCTCTGCTGTTAATGCAGTTTCGCCAGCAGTTTGCAACCATTTAATTAAAAATTCTTTCGGTAAATCAAATTTTGTATTGTCAACCAATGCTTCAACAGCATCGTTCATGAATTTTTGATCTGCTTGTTGTGCGAATTGTTTTTCGGCATCTTCTTTAATACGTGCTTTTAACTCGTCTTCTGAAGTTACTTTACCTTCACCAAACAATTTATCAAAAAACTCTTGGTTTAATTCTGCTTTTTCTTTTGTTGATATTTCTTCGATTGTAAAAGTTACTTCTACTTCTAAACCATGTGCTTTATCATGATCAACCTTTAAAACATCCATTAATTTATGATCGTCTTCAAACAAACCTTTGGTAGAAATAGTAATCTCATCGTTTACTTTTTTACCTATAAATTTCTTTTGATTTGTTTTTGTACGGATATCTGCAACGTTGATTGTAGTTTCGTTTTCAATACCCTCTTCTTGGTTTACAACCTTTACACGGATATCGTCACCTTCTTCTACTTTTTCTTTAGAAATTAACTTTCCGTATTGTTTTTGAATGTATTCAACCTGCTCGTTAACCATTTCCTCATCGGCAACGATTTTATATTTTGCAGCCGTTTTAGCAGCTTCTAAATTCACTGTAAATTCTGGCGCTAAACCTAACTCAAAATCAAAACTTAATGAATCAGCATCCCAATCAATGTCTTTTGCAACAGGTAACGGATTTCCTAAAATATCCAATTTTTCTTCGTTTAAGTAGTTGTTTAAACTTTCTTGCAAAAGTTTATTCACTTCATCAAACATAATTGCTTGTCCGTACTGTTTTTTTACTAATGCAGCAGGTACCTGTCCTTTTCTAAATCCAGGTATGTTAGCGTTCTTTCTGTAATCTTTAAGAACTTTTTCTACGTTTTCTGCAAAATCTTGCTTTGCTAAATCAATTGTAATAACTGCGTTTAAAGCATCTACATTATTTCTTGTGATATTCATTGTAAATTGTTTCTAACTAAAATTGGCTTGCAAAAATACATTATTTTTACAAGCCAATCAAATTTTTAAATAATTGAATATTAATTATTAGTAAAAATTAATCTTCTTTTGTGAATCCACCTACGATTGACTGTACAATAGATAAAACCAAACTGAATAATAATGCCGGCCAGAAACCATCTACATGAAAGCCACCAACAATATAACCGCACAACATTATTATTAAAGCATTGATAACAAATAGGAACAAACCTAATGTTAATATGGTTATTGGTATAGATATTAATTGCAATATTGGTTTAACCAAGAAGTTAAGTAATGCTAATACAATTACTACAATTATAGAAGATCCAAAGCTATCTACATTTATACCTGGCAGAAAATTAGCAAGCAAATATACAATTACAGCTGTTATTATTAAGTTGATTAATATTCTCATAATTACATTTTTAGTTTGATGATTTTATAGTTACACCTGGATAATTTCCTGGCACCAACATTGGCAATTGTGCGTTGTAGTGTTCGTTTATAACTTTTACAATTTCGTTAGCAACAAAGGCATAACCGCGCGGGTTAGGGTGCACACCATCTAGAGAAAACAACACTTTGTTCATATTTGCCGTTCCTTTAAAGTAATCTGCCGTGTACCATTGACCGTCGCTTAAACGAATACCACCTGTTAAATAACGCATTATTGCATTCATATCTGCAATAGCAAGTTTTTTAGATCTGGCCGCTGTCCAAATAATATCGTTAAATTGATCGGTTGCGGTTTTAATTTCGTTTTGTTCAAAAGGAATCAATACATATTTATCTTCTAAAGGAAAAGTTACGCCTATTTTACTAAACAACTCTTTATAAGGCGATGGCAAATTTGTAAAGATTGGATCTGTTGATGTTGTACCAATAACCGAACTTGTACCTAATACAAATAAATCATTTCTTGTTGCATGACGCACTTGCCCGTACAATTGACCTAACAAATTAGCTAATGGTGCTAATTGAGGGTTCTGCGAAGCAACAAATGTAATTTGCTGCGATAAATCGGTTAATGTTTCGTCTTTAATTAAAAGCGCATTTGCTTCTGTTTTAGAAAACGAATTGATACGATTACCTTCGCCTAAAGCAGTAAGGATTTGCTTTAAAGGACCAAGTAGTTGTGAATTTAATTGATCTACCGTAGCACTACCTCCTAAAGCTTCTGCTGTTAATGGGTTAAAAGGTACGGTTGTAAAATGCGGAATTGAAGTTACATAAGGAATAGTTGCTACAACTCCTTTTGCTCCATTACTAGTCAATGTATTGGTGATAGTTGAATAAACAGAAGCAAAAACTTGTGGATCTGTAATATCATCACTACCATAAGTTGATGGATCTAGATTTCCTTTTTGGTTTACCCCTACACCGCCAGACAATGCATAAGCCAACACGTCGTTAGAACCAATCCAGTTTGTAAAAAATGTTGGATTCAATGCCATAGCATCACTTAAAATAGTGGTATTTGGCGATGTTGCATGACGCACGAAGTAAGGATTTGCCTTACCTAATGGTACATTAGACAAATTACCATAACCCGATGCTAACAAATGAAATGACTTGGCACCTGGCACCCCCATATTATTATAAGCTTTTGCTTGTAATTTACTAACTTCTATTGTTGGTGTTCCTTTTAAATTTTGTGGTCCGCCGGTTGCCATATTAAGTATTAAGCGGGTTGCCGCTGCAGGTTGCCCCATTACCAATAATCCACCTAAATCATTGGTATCATCGTCAAACGAAGGTTGCGTAAATGCACCACCGCCCACTACAGCAAACTGCTTTGCTAATAAATTAGGAAATGAATATTGTTGACCTGAACGATACATAGTACCATCCATATAGCCCGATGTTAAAGAGTTTCCTAAAGAAACATAGGTTGAAAAGTTTGCTTCACCACTAGAATATGATTCATTAGTTACTTCGTTTTCAAATTCTGGTTCGCAAGCAACAAAGCTAAATGCACATGCTGCCAAAAGTATTGATTGGTATTTTTTCATAATGATCGATTAAAAGTTGTAAGATAAACCTAAGCCTAAAGAATAAGCAGAAGAACGATAATCACCACCAAAAGAAACATGATTCCCATCTTCTATATAATGATCGTACGAATTTTTAGTTTCTTTAAAGTGAAGTGTACTTGCAGCAAAATCAACTCCTAATTTAGGTGTAATTTGATATGTAAAACCTACTGTTCCAGCCAAAGCATCGTTACGTGGTGTTTCTGGTGCAAAATATCCGTCTTGTACCGGCGAAATATCATAGTAACCACCTACACGTGCAGAGAATTTAGCTGAAGGCGCAAATTGCAAACCTCCGCGCAATGTTCCACTGCTTTTATAATTACGAGGGTTTACTGATGTTGGTATTGCAGGATTATCAAATTCTATCACTAAGTTATCATACGCTTTCCAGAATGCGTAATTGTAATCAACCGCTGCTAACCATTTTTGATTAATTTGGTAAGAGAAACCTATAGTTAACTCTGCAGGTAATGGCATTGTTGCATTAAACTTTCCGTTGGTATATGTTCCACCCAAAAAACTAGGCATATCGTTAAAAATAGCATCGCCACCTTCAACTTTCATATCAATTTGTGAGCGGTAGTTTACACCAAATGTAACATGATCGTCCAAACGGGCAGTAACACCTACGTTATACCCCCATGCGCTTACACCAGCTGCATCAATGGTAACATCAGAACGGTTTCCGTTTTCATCTACCATACTTCTTGAAAGGTTTCTATTAAATGTAACGCCACCGTTTACATAAATTAAACCTGCACCCACACTAATATTATCGGTGATTTTATAAGATATGGTTGGTTGAACAAAAATAGCTTGCAAATCAATATTATTTACTAAATGCGAACCTGCCCAATCTGTATCCCATTCTACCGAACTTCCGTAAGGTGTATAAACAGCCAAACCAACAGAAAAACGATCAGATGCCTGATAATTTCCGTAGAAATAAAAAGGCGTTCCCATGTTTGTGGTAGAATTAGACCAATTGTATAAAGAATTTTGAAATTTTACGTTAGATACCAACGCTGTTGCACCCGCAGAAAAACTCCATTTATCTTTTAAAAAAGTACCACTTGCAGGGTTAAAGAATAAACTTTCGGCATTTTGACCAATTACGGCTACACCTGTATGCCCCATAGCCAGTTGGCGTTGCCCCTGCATGCTTATGCGGTAACCACCGGCAAATGCATTAGTAGCTAATAGGGATAATAAAGAAATAGATAAAATTTTCTTCATAACTAAACTTTTATTTATGTTAGTATTCCAAATATAGGATAATTTATAAAAGTTAAAAAACTTGTAAAGAAAATTATGTAATTATTAATTATTTGCTAAGAATTGCTAAATAAATTTAGTATGCATGCATATTATTTTAAAAAATCAATCGATTTCTCAAAGAATTCACTTGGATTATCGGCATGAAGCCAATGTCCTGAATTAGAAATTGCTTTAATTACAGCCTTTGGAAAATGTTTTTTTATTAAATCGACATCACTTTCTGCTATATAGTTAGAATTACTTCCCCTTAAAAATAAAGTTGATCCATTAAAAACATCGGTATCACTTAAAGCCATTCCAATAGCTTCTTCATCGTTATTAAAGGCATTTAAATTAAAGCGAAAACCTAATTGTTGCGGCGTGATTCGGTATACATTTTTCATTAAAAACTGCACAACACCCGGCTCACTTACATGTTTTTCTATTGTTTCTTGCACTTCGTTGCGCGACGGATTGGTAGAAAAATCTACTGCATTTAGCGCTTGCATTACATCTTGATGGTGCGGCGGGTAATATTTAGGTGCGATATCGGCAACAATTAACCTGTTAACCAATGCCGGAAAATTTACCGCTAAATTCATAGCGACCTTACCACCCATTGAATGCCCAATAATATCTACTTTATCCAGATTATTTGCTTTACAGTAAGCAACAACATCATTTACCATTGCTTTGTAGTTAAAAACATCGGAATGAAAACTACGCCCGTGATTGCGCAAATCTAGCAAATGAGTTTGAAAACCACTTTCTGCATACTTTGCTCCCAAGGTTTTCCAATTATCGCTCATTCCCAAAAAACCGTGTAACACAAGCAATGGTTTTCCCGAGCCTTCAATTTTGGCGTATAATAAATCGTTCATTATCGTAATTTTATTTTACAAATTTACTTTTTATATATGAATTTGGAATATTTATTCGCAAAAGACAAAATTAAAAGTCTTGAAATTTAAAAATAAAATACGTTTTTAACTTTTTTGTTTTATATTTAACAAATATTAACACACTTAACACTTAAAAAAATGAATAAGAAACTATTTTTTATAGCATTACTTTTCTTTCTAAGTTTGCAAGGAAAAGCCCAAGAGCAAAGAATAAATGAATATTACATTATTCCAGAAGACGAAATAACAATAGACTTTAATCAAGTTGGAGACAGAATAATTCTCAATTCTTCCGCCACTTCAATAAACAATTTTTTTAATAATAGTGTAATTATTAATAATGTTGAAAAGGCATTCCCCACTTCCCAAACAAAGTACTTGCAAAAAATTTATTTGATTACTTTAAGCGAGCCCTATAATCTCGAAAACATAAAAAATATAAAAGGTATTAAAGATGCATATTTAAGAGAAGAATCCATAGAACTTTCAACACCAGACGACTATATTGATTTTGACAACAGCAAAAGAAATACAGCATTAGAGTTAGTAAGAGCACCTTTAGCTTGGAGTATAACCAATGGAGATCCAAATATAGCAATTGGTATATCAGACTGGCAGTTTGATAAAAATCACGAAGAACTTGTAGGAAAAATTATCTTTGATAATAACACTTCATACTCAACTATATCTAACCATGGAAGTAGAGTTGCAGCTTTTGCTGCGGGCAATACAAATAATGGGTTAGGTTCATCATGGATAGGCTATAATTCCAAATTAGCCATTTCTGATCATAGTTATAATAATGTACTTTTATTATCACAAGTACCGGGTGTACGAGTAATAAATATCAGTATGTTAGAAAGTTGTCAATATAATCCAATTGCAGCAGCTATTTACAAAGAAGTTTGGGAAGGCAACGCCCTTTATCCGCCAGTTGTAATAGTTGCAGCCTCTGGTAATGGAAGTTCTGCAGCCCATATTAATTATCAAGGCTGGTGTGCAGAAAATGATAATAATGGAAATTTAATTAGCTGGAATGGCTATGTATATCCAGCGTCTTATGATCATGTTATTTCAGTTGGTTCAATAAGTCATCTTGTTCAAAGATATGTTAATGACCCTGTACATGGAAATTCTAATTGGGAAGACCTAATATTGAATAATGTTTCTAATCAATATTCCTATACAACTCTCAATGACAAAGTAGATATTTTTGCACCAGGTTTTAAAGTATTAGTAGCGGGTAAAACTATAAATAATGTTGACCAGTTAAATGGTTACACAAGAGATGGAGGAACATCCTTTGCATCCCCTATGGTAGCAGGCGCAGCCGCACTCATTTTAAGCGCAAACCCTAATTTGACACCTAATGAGGTGAGAGATATTTTAGTTAATACCGCCGACCCTATCTACCAACACCCTGAAAATGCTACTTTTATCGACGAAAACGGACCAGGTAGGCTCAATGCTTTCAGAGCTGTTTTAACTGCCAAATGCATAGCACAGCCAAGTACAGAATTAGATTTAATGGTGCGTGACAATTTCGACGATTTTGGTCAAGAGCCCAATGTAAGCACTAATGAACATTGGGAAAGTGTTGATATGTGGGTTAGAAATCAAAATGATGGAAAAGATATTAGAACTAATGAAAATCCCAAATATACTGGTCCAGGATCAAAAGCGTTTATTTATGTTAGGGTTACAAACAAAAGTTGTGTAACATCAACAGGAAATGAAGATTTAGAACTTTATTGGGCTAAAGCTTCAACAACTTTAGATTGGCCTGTGAGCTGGAACGGTAATTTAATTTTAAACGGAAAAGAAATGGGAAATCAAGTAGGTACTATTAAAATTCCTTCATTAGAACCGGGTGAAGATACTATTATAGAATTTGAATGGGATATACCAAATCCGGATGACTATAACTTTCTAAATAATGAACCATGGCATTATTGTTTATTGTCAAGAATTAATACAGTTGATGATCCTATGACAGTAGCTGAAACCACCAATACTCCCGAAAATGTTAAAAATAATAATAATATTGGTTGGAAAAATATTTCTATCATTAAAGTGAATGCTGAACTTATTGGTGCTGATATAGCACAAAGTGCTGTTATTTCGGTAGGAAATCTAGTTCCTTACAAAAGAAAGATGAGATTAAATATATGGGAGAAAAGAAAAGCTAGCGATGTGCCTTTATTTCAACAGGCAGAATTAAAAATTAAATTAAGCCCTGAATTAACTGCTTTTATTAAGCCTACCACAATCTTTAACAATTTACAATACAATGAATATGATAATACTTATTTAGTTAAAGGCGATAATTCTTTTATTGAAAATTTAGAATTAGACGGCAATGTTATAGGTACAGTTACTCTTAGCGTTAATTTTTTGGCAGATAATGTAACTGATAAAAATGATTTCGATATTAAAATAACTCAATATGTCGATGGAAATAATCTTTTAGGAGGAGAAACTTTTTTAATAAGCAAAGATTATAATAGAGAAATTGAATCAATGATCGATACTGTAAATTCAGGAAGCAGTACGGTTCTAAAATCAAGCAATATTTACCCTAATACCGTTTATAACTGGTATGATTCGCAAAATCAATTATTATATTCGGGATCAGATTTTACAATTAATTCATCTGTTTCAGCATTATACAAATTAGAGGTATTATCCTTAGAAGATGGGTTTAAAGATTATTCTGAAATAGTAATTACAGGTAGTACTAACAATACCCTGAATGTTTATCCAAACCCTACGAATTCTGTTTTAAATGTTGATTATGATTTACAAGGAGGATCGGGCTATATAAACATCACTAAAATTGATAATAGCGTTTCAAATAATTATATTTTGAACAATATGAATAATACTATTGCAATAGATGTAAGCAATTATGCTAATGGATATTATAATGTAGCAGTTGTTAAAAATGGCAATGTTTACAAATCAGCAATATTTATAAAAAATTAGATTATGAAAAACACAATAATTTTATTTGCATTTTTTGTAGTAAGTCAACTACAAGCACAAACACCTTTAATAGGTACAGATTGGTATTTAACCAAAATAGAAGAAAACAACCAGGTTGATACTGTACCTATTTCGGGTAACAGCACAACAAGTGGAGATTGGCTTTTACACATTTCACCACCTAACTCACAAGAAGACGAATCGGTTCTAGTAACTTCTTACTGCTCTAGCTTTTTAGGTCCAGTTAATGTAACTTCCACTGACTTTACTTTTTTTTTGGGACAGATATCTCTAACACTGAACTTACCTTGTGAATGGATGACAAATGAAGAAATTCAGTATTTCAGTAAATATTATGATTTTTTTGAGAATTACCGGAATGATACTTTTACGTATCTTATTCAGAATAACGAGTTAGTTATAACAAACAATGCAGGAGACAAAGCGTATTACAGTAACGTGCCTTTAAGCAATAAAACTTTTGAAAAGTTAGATAAAGAAATAATTCTTTACCCTAATCCTGCAACGAGTGAATTATTGATTAAACTGCCTGAAAGCGAACAATTAAGTTCAGTAAGAATTTTTAATATTGAAGGTAAAGAGGTAAGAAAAGTAAATTCAACCTTATTGAATATTTCTGATTTAAGTGTGGGAATGTACTATTTAGAAATAAATATTAACGACGTTAAATACAAACGTAAATTCATAAAAAAATAGAAACAAAATAAAAGCCTGTATCAAATTACAGGCTTTTATATTTTTAATGTTATCCTCTCAACTTTTGATTATACAAACAAACTACATTTTCCAATCCTAAATAAATAGCTTCGG
>Ga0233380_1000585_pt1 | contig 18517 bp, 17 predicted proteins | sample ElkDunMinimDraft_9_FD_191541 | JGI IMG/M metagenome (GOLD analysis project Ga0233380, IMG submission 191541) | Fecal eukaryotic communites from dung pellets of Tule Elk in California, USA - Elk Dung F36 | ecosystem: Host-associated > Mammals > Digestive system > Large intestine > Fecal | place... | reverse complement strand
GACGGTCAAGGAGGGCCGTATGGATGTGGGTATGCCGGCCTTCCAGGGCCAGCTAACGGATGGCGAAATACGTCAGCTTTATGCGTATATCCGCGCCCGTGCCCGTGAGGCGTTGGGACTGCGTGAGCCGGCCAAGCCCGGCAATGCCTCGGTCCCGCCAACCGGCTCGTCGTCTCACAAAGTTGGTCTGTGACAAGGATGCAGAAAACCCCGGCCAGCGACCCGGATCGACGCCGATGATCGGCTTCAGCCGCCTTGCCCGCGAGGTGCTCAAGCTCGCGGGCAACGAGGCGGGCGGTAGCGGAATGACCGCCGATCTGATGGTGAGGACCTGCCGGAAGAATCACTGCTCTTCCGGCAGGTCAGAACGCGGCGGCTTGCTCGGGACTATATCGCCCGTCGCTCGCCTCGCCGAAGTTCGGCGCGAATCTCCAGATTCTCCATCGCGTCGGGTCCTACGCCCTGCTGAGCCTGTTCCCGGCATCAGGGATCCTGAAGGCGGCTGGGAGATCACCGCGTTTGCAAAGAATGTCCTGTGCGAGCAGAAGTTGCTGGTGGTCGGATTGCCTGTCGCGCGATATCGCTCTCACCAAGGGAGTACATCTATAAGGGTTTGCAGACCAGCGCTTGGTCAATTGCTGGCGTCAACCGCTACCGGATGATGGCGACGCCTCAACCTTCTTTGCTTGCCCGCGCTGGGCTGGGCTTCGTCCCTTGCGGCGGGGTATGGTTCGCCTAGCGGGCCTTCGCAGACACAGACCTCGAAAGCAGCCACTCGTAAGAGTGTGGAATATATTCGATCAAAATCGATCGACCACCAACAGTTTTGTCTGTTTGACTCGCCGCAAGGAAACCGCGGGTTCGACGATCTCGCTGCCGGAAAAGCCCCCATGGGCTTACCTCGTCTGATCGAAATATTCACCGAGCGTTCGCGTCGATGGGAAGCGCGGAACGAGCTCTTCGGGCTCGTCGATTCAGCGGCTCGCGAACTCGGCTTTTCCAAGCTGGCGTTGGTGCATGGACTCTCGTTCCGTCGCCCGGACCGGAACCTGATCCGCATGGACAATTTCGGTGAGTGGGCGGACATTTTCGTCGGACGTCGATACTATCAGGACGATCCGGCGCTCCTCGCGTGCCAGCGCGCGAATACGGCGACCTCATTCCTTTTACCGAACGGCAGGACCGTGTCGTTCGCGAAGCACAGCGGCATGGGCTGCGAGACGGCTACACGCTGCCGATTGGCGTGGTGGGTGAACCTGCGGGCTGCTGCTCCTTTGTTACCAATGGTTCGAAGCTGCTGCGCCCCGAATATTATCGCGCCGCCTCGCTGCTCGGCGCTGAAGCCTTCTCCCAAGCCCGCTGGCTTCACGGTTTCCCTGCCCGGGCATCCGCCCTGCCGCGGCTCAGCCGGCGCAAACTCGAATGCCTGCGCTATCTCGTGATCGGCAAGACCGATGCGAAATCGCGACGATCCTCGGGCTCAGCCAAGCCACGGTGCGGACCTATATGACGATGCTGCGCCGCGACTTCGATGTAGTGAGCCGGGCCCAACTCGTGGCTTCCGCGCTGCGCTTCGGACTCCTCAGTTTTGACGATGCAATACCATCATTCTGACGAATAGGCGGCCTTGCCTCGCTGGCCGCGTGCCATCACGGCCAGGACGGAACAGAGCACTGGCTCTTCAGCGATGGACTGCGGCAATATCCGCCTCGATGTCGCCACCGGCACGCTCATGACCGGGCCAGTGCTCCTCGAATACCGCATGTCCGGGCTTTCAGCGGCGCTGCTGCAACTTGCCACGCTCAATCGCCTTATCGGGCTGTCGCGGACGGGCCGAATGGCACCGTCTCTGTTTCCGCTCGAGAGGCGCGCGAAGCGTTGGGCGCTCGTGCTGCGCACCTGGGATGCGCTGGCCGCCGGTATGGGGCTGATGCAGTTGATGCCGGAGACATGGACTACCATGCGCCGCCAGCTCGGTCTCGGTGGCAATCCCCACAATCCGCGCGACAACATCCTCGCAGGATCGCTCTACCTGCGCTTGATGTATGATAAATTCGGCTAGCGGCCGGTGCTTGTACGAAGTCGCAGTCGGCCATCGTCATCGCGTTGGCTGGGAGCCAAGCCGATTTCACTGATCTTTTCCGGATCACGGCGCTGATAAGAGAATTCGGTGGTGTCCTGCAGAACAAGGATGAGCCCATCAAGGGCAGAGACACGGGACTGCGTCGCCTGAAAATGGCCGCCCAGTAGCTCGCCTTCGTACACCGAGCTATTTGACAGAAATCGGTAGGCAGCCGTGTTATGGCCCAGTCCTGACACGCCATCGGAATCGGCGCACCGATCGAACCTGCCATTTGCTCCAGCATCGTTCGAAGCCGCGCGCCCAAACGCTTGTCGTGAAATGCGCCGGGATCAACTTCCCCATCAGCCCATCCGGCTGCATCGAAAACAGGATTTCCCATTGCGCACCTCGTCGCCCATTCTAGGTGCAAGGGAATGAATCATGGACGATTCCAGCCGAGCAACACTCGTGCGACCAACGGAATCATGCCCGCGACGACTTGTGGGCAACTGAAAGCATCCGACCCCGCTTACGAAGGTTAACCATGCTCATATATTCAAGAGCCGGAAGGGGTACGCTGCCCGGCTCTTGCTCTGCCTTTGGGGTGTAGCGGCGAACTCGAGCTCTGACAGGACGGCTGGGCTCTCCGTTGCCCGGGTAAGCTGGATCTTCAGTTAGCTCATGGCTGCGGACGGAACGTGAAGCGTAGCCACACGGATCGGCCCGTATCCGTGTAGCACCCAGACTCAGCGAACCCGGCCTGCCCCGATGACGTACCGCCCGTGATCGGGCTGCCAAGAACTAGCCCGCCGGCTAAGTTGGAGGCCCCGCAGTTCGAAGCGGTCAGTCTGTCGGTGATGTTCTTGCCAATCAGAGCAACCTCCCAACGGTCGTCCTCGCCCTTGAGGGCGACGCTTGCATCAATCTTTATGAAACCGTCCTGGAAATTGTCCTCGTCGGGTCGCCCAAGCGCTAGGAACCGCGCAAATCGCGAGGATATCTGATTATTGTTGGTGAATTGCACTCGCATGCCCTTGCCGACCGGCATTTCGTAATTGAAGCCGAAGTTGGCCGTCCATTCAGGCGCCCGGATCATTGGAGTCCCCGACAAATCCTGACCCGTATTGTAGCCAGAAAGGCCGCCTACCACGATTGCGCCAGGGCTAGGACTGGCTTGGCTCGGTTGACCGGGCGCCGCAGTAGCCGGAAATGGGGCAAAGAAGGTGGTGCAACCCTGCGTAACGGTTTGACCGCTGTAGCACGGGATGTTGTTGAGCTCTTTATAGCGTGCCCGGTTCCAGTTTACCGAGGCGTTGAGATCCAGTCCTCCGACCGACGGTGGCCGGTAGGTAAGATCAATGTCAACGCCATAGGTCCGAGCTTTACCGGCGTTGACCGTTCTAATAATGGGCACGCCGCCGACCGTCGGCTCGATACCGCCGACCTGCAGCCCCTTGTAGCGATAATCGTAGAACGCGACATTCGCGAGCAGACTGCGGTCGAGCAACCGGGATTTGACCCCGATCTCGTACCCTTCAACATACTCATCGTCGAAGGAGTTGTCGGATGCGCCGATGATAGCACCCGTCGCAGGGTCCCGTATTGCCGCAGGCGCCGTAGCAACGGAGAAAGAGCCCGATTTGAATCCTTTCTTGTATGAGCCAAATACCGTGAGATCATCTGTCGGCGTGTACGTGATCGTTGCTTCCGGCGAAAACGTGCTGGAGCTCACGCGCGAGCGGGGTAAGAATGGCGTGAGATCTACGTCGTTCTGGAAGTCGAACACGCTGAGCGAGCGAGCCTCGTCTGTCCATCGAACGCCGCCGGCAAGTTCCACTTGGGGCGTGATTTCAAAGCGCGCCTGTCCGAATAGCGAGTAGGTCTTGATATTGACGGTTGAAGAACGGTCATCATTCAGGATGTCCGCGCCTACTACCGCTGGAGAAAGAAACCCATAGGCGGTGTTGCGGATGAAGCGAACGCGATCATAAAGCCGGCCATCCTGATAGAACCCACCTAAGGTGAAGTTATTGGCTGTGTTTCGCGATCGTTCGGTGGCCGAGCACCGGTACTGAGAACAGGCTTGGCAAAATTACGGAAATAGCCCTCTCCTCTCGAGTAAGTGGTCGCCAGGCGCAGGCCCAATCCGTCGGATATAGGTCCGGATACGATCAGCTCGCCGCGCGGTTGCCGAGCCTCAAATTCGTAACCGACGCGGGCAATGAATTCCGCCTCGCTGCCGGGATCGGCCGTGCGGAGCGAAATTACGCCGCCCGGGCTGCTTTTGCCGTAGAACAGTGCCTGTGGGCCTTTCAGCACTTCGACTTGCGCCACATCGAACATGCCACTGCCGAACGCCAGGCCCTGGGCGAACTCGGCATTATTTCGTATGGCGTGACCCCCATGTTGGCAAAGCTCATCCTGCCACACGCCGGCGCGCAATCGCTAAAACAAAGGCCGGACGTGTGTTCGCGCGTGACGATCGAGCAGGCTTCCACCCTGCTCGACGATCTCATCTGGGACCGTCTCGAATTTGTCGTTTGTCCGATCATTGTGCCTTCTCAGTTCAATGAGCTTGATTTCGAAAGGATCGGCCGATTTCAAAGCATGCACTACGTTCGCGCTAACCACCCACTGACATCGCGCGGCAGACTGCGGATGGACGATATGCTCGGATTTCCTGTGGTCGCTGCTGTGGAAGTCTCAAGTCAGGCACATGCCAACGGAGCCGGGGATTTCATTTGCGACAACTACGACATTCTCAGGCACCTCGCCTTGGCGAGCGATGCGATCCTTTATTCAGGAACGAGCCTTACTGCGCAAGACATCGAGGATGGCATCCTGCGGAAGCTCGAGCTGGAGGACTTTAAATATTACGATAACGAGATATTCATAGCCCGCAGGCGGGGCCGCGCGGTGTCCCCGCTCGCAACTTTCGTCTGCAACCAGATCGTGGCGGCTTTTGCCGCCGCCACCTTGCCGGAAGGCGTCACCCCCACTTAGTCTGGCGGCCGGGGCACTGCAGGAAACGCACCAGATAACTTGGGTGCACCGGAGCGTCAGAATCATATTGGATTCAGCAAGAGTTGGTCCGCTAACCGGTCCCATGGGATGAACAGTGTTCCCTGGAATTTCTTGTAGTGGTCGTGCCTCGGCCCAGTAGCCCGCGCAAGTGGCTGTCGCCACGCCTGGAGATGTGCCCGTCATAGTCTATTTGCAGTTGGCAGGCCTCACTGCGCCTCGCGTCCGCCAGCAACTTACGCCCTAGTTCGGCCGCCCGCAAACGAACGGCATGCCAAGCCTCCAGCAGCGGGCGGATGATCTCATTCAAATCGGCATTGTGCGTGGCGGGTCGATTACAACGAGGTACGTCCGCATAGCTCCCTCGGCAACCAAACCCCGATGGAGCGGGCTTTTGGATCAGGGCAGGCAGGCATGCCCTGATCCAAAAAGAAGCCGGCTTTTCTCACAAAGGCCGGGCCAGAGATGGGGTGAGGGTCATCGTGGTCCAGACTATCATAGTCTCTGGGCCACTCAGCGGGGGGCAGATCACTCTGTCTGAGTGCCGTGCCCGCGACACCCCGCCGCCGTCGCGCCCGACCGCCAGCCTTCACGTCGCGGAGCGCCCGGTCGATCGTTGCAGCGCTCATGTTGACCAGCTGCGTCTTCACCCCCGGCGCCAAGTCCAGGTGCCCATGACGCTCCATCGCCTCAAGGAGAATCGGAATAAGCGGTCGCAGTCGCTTCCCGCAAAGGCGATCGGCGGCTTCCAAAGCACGATCAGCTCCGTGCGCGTCGTCATACTGACCTTCCTCATCGTTCGCTCCTGAAAAATCCCGGGAGCATTTTAGATGAGGCAACAGCCCGGTCGTCAGGAGCAAATCAGGTGAGGCAATGCGCTTCCAACTCCAGATTGCCACGGAAGGTCTTCCTCTCGTAGGCAGTTCGATAGATTCCGCGGCGCTGCAGAAGCGGGACGACCTGATCGATGAAATCCTCCATAGAAGAAGGGTTGATTGTCGGCGTCACATTAAAACCATGGCAGCCGGTTTCACGCCAGATTTCTTCGATCTGATCTGCGATCTGTTCCGGTGTCCCGATAAGTTGAGGCATTCCCATAGCTAGCGCGTAATGCATGGCCGCTTGCCGCAAGGTGAAACTGTCGCCATCCATCATAGATGTCATGGCCTTCATCAGGCCTTGAGATGCATCGGTCGAGACTTCCTTAAGCGGTGCGTCCAGATCATGGCCAGCGAAGTCGATGCCAAGCGTCCCACCGAGACGAGTCAGTGCGACCTCAATCGGAATGCGATCCTCGTAGGCCTGAAGCTTTGCATGTGCCTCTTCCTCCGTGCCGCCTATAATGGGCTGGATACCGAAGGACACAGGCGTCTCCTTACCGGTCTCAGCCCGCGATACCTCCTGGAACTGGACCATGAACTTTTTCATCCCCGCAAGCTTGGGCTGCACAGCAAAAACAACGTCGGCATGCTTGGCGGCGAACTGCTGCCCACGTCCGGAACTGCCGGCTTGAAACAGCACCGGCCGTCTTTGCGGCGACGGCCAGGCCGGACTGACCGTCCAACTCTCGAAATATTTTCCAGAATGCTTGATGCGCTGAATTTTAGCGGGATCGGCAAACTGCCCGCTTTGTTTATCCGCCAGGATCGCCCCATCGCCTATACTGTTCCAGAGTGCGTGGCAGACCTCCATATACTCTTCTGCGCGCTCATAGCGTTCGTCGTGCGCCAGCTCGGCGAGGCCATAGGCGCGGTGCTCCCCGCGAAGATGACCCGTAACGATGTTCCAGCCGATCCGGCCGCCACTGATGAAGTCCAACGTCGAGAGTTGTCGTACCAGTCCATAAGGATGATTGGGTCCGGTAGACACCGTAACAGCGAAACCAAGGTTGCTTGTCGCCGCTATCAAGGCGCTGAGCAGCACCGTTGGATCATGGTTGGGCCAGCAAACCCCATGGCGCAGGGCATAGTCCGTAGTATCACCATAGCGATCGAGCACGCCAGGCGTGTCGGCGAAGAACAGTCCATCAAACAGTCCACGCTCGAGTAGCCGAGCGTAGTCCTGCCACAGATGCACATCGCCCATCATCTCAAGGCGTCGATCACCTGGGTCCGTCCAGCTCATGTTGAGATGGTTGACGGGCGAGTGGATGAGAAAGCTTACAAGATGGATTTTCTTGGCCATGATCTGCTCCGGTCTCGGCGTTACCGCTGAAATTTTCAGGGCGCGCATCGCAAATGGATGGAAACGCGCTTTTCTCGATTGTCCTGCCTCGCCGTTCGGAACGAGATGCCGAGACAGCAAAAACCTGGCTCGCGTTAGCGGAGATAGAGTTGGCGTCCCGGCACTGTCACATCCGCTCGCAGAACCGTCCCTGTTTTGGATTCCGTGATGAAGAGGGTTCGCCCTTCTTCGCCGCCAAACGCACAATTGGTCGTGAAAATTCCCCTTGGCGAATTGATGCGGAGGATCGGCTCTCCTACGATCGCACTGAACATCCAAACTGCACCGAACCCATTGTGACACACGACAAGATTGTCCTCGTCATCGATCGCCAGCCCATCTGGACCGCTCGTGCCGCCCGAAAGCTGGACGAAGATACCCACTTTACGCATCGTGCCATCGGGCATGATCGGACACTTCCACACCGCATTCGCACGTGTGCATGCTAGATAGAGCACATTCTCACTCTTGTTCAGCACCAGCCCATTCGGGCTGGGCAAATTGTCGAGCAGGCATTCGAGCTTGCCGTCAAGCGAGAGCCGGTAGAGCCTGCCATTCGGGTTTTGCAATCCCGAAAGCCCCATGTCCGTGAAGTAGACATCGCCGTTCCTCGCCACGGTGAGATCGTTGATGCCCAAAAACGGCTCCAGCAAGTCACGTGTGAGATACGGCTCGACTGAACCGCGCTTCGGATCGAACAGCATCAAACCATTGTGGCCGTCCGCAATGAGCGCGCGTCCGTCAGCCAGGAATTTCAGCCCGTTGGGATGCCCGTCATATTCCGCTTCGAGCGACACTTCGCCCGATGGTAGGATCTTAAAGATACGGCCCCAAGGGATATCGACGATCCACAGATTACCCGCTGCGTCAAAGCAGGGGCCTTCGAGGAAGGTTGGGATCTCCAGCCCCGGGAACTGCACGTCGATCCAATGAGAGTGCGCGCCGCGCTTGCGATACTTCTCTGGGATTTCGGCGAATACTTCGGCCATCACGGCGGGAGGTGCTGCAAACATGTCTACTCCAGTGTGTGATTGATATTGCGCGGCCGCAGGTCAACGTACGATACGCACTTATCAAGGCCGCGCGGCTAGGCGCAAAGTTGGGCAGACCTTGCCTCAGACATGACGTAGATGAAGCTCTCTCCCGGGCGCGGGCATCGGCGCACGAAGGATCGAACCGGAGCCAGATTCCGTGATAAAGAGTGATCGCCTGTCGGGGCCGCCATAGGCACAATTGGTAACCTTCAAGCCTTCTGGCGCACGAATACGCAGGATCGGTTCTCCAATGCGGTCAAACAGCCAGACGCACCCCATGCCGACATGGCAGACCGCGAGATTATCCTCCTCGTCCATAGCCACGCCGTCCGGGCCGTTACCGCCGCTCATATTTATGAACGTGCCGACTTTGGTGACCCCGCCGTCTGCGGTCAGCGGGACGCGCCAGATCGCATTGGCACGCGTAACGGCAACCATAAGCGCGTTTTCCGCCTTGTTCAGCACAAGCCCATTGGGACTGGGTATGCCGTCAAGCACCACGTCAAGCCTGCCATCGACGCGCAGGCGATAAACCCGCCCGTAAGGAGCATGGAGGCCCGACATTCCCTGATCGGTAAAATAGAGATCACCATTGCTCGCCACGGTCAGATCGTTGCAGCCGTGGAAAGGCTCCAGCAGCCGGCGCGTCAGATAGGGTTCGACCGCGCCGGTCGCAGGGTCGAACACCATCAGGCCATTTTTGAAGTCGGCGATCACCCCGCGCCCGTCGGCCAGAAACTTCAGGCCGTTGGGCAGGCCATCATATTCCGCGCCGACCGAGACCTCACCGTCCGGCGCGACCTTAAGCAGGCGGCCCCAGGGGATGTCAGTCACCCAGAGGTTGCCGAAGGCGTCGAAACACGGCCCCTCAAGATAGGTAGGGGTCGAGGCGCCGTTGATCTGGGCATCCGCCCAATCCGATCGCCGATTGCCGTATCCGATGGCCTCGGGAATGATCGCAAAAACTTCAGCGGTGATGCTGGGAGGGGCCGCGTACATGTCTCGCTCCTGACGTTGCCGGCTATCTGTTGGCTTCAAGCCAATCAAGCAGGATGCCGTTGAACAGTTCGGGATATTCCACCATGGGCGTATGGCGTGCGTTCGGAAGCTCAACGTAGCGCGCGCGCGGGATGGCTTCCGCAATCTGCCGGTTGCCCGCCGGCGGCGTACCAGTATCGCCGTCCCCGCATAGCACCAGAGTTGGCGCGGTGATCGCCGGGAGCCGGTCCAGCACATCGAAGGTGTCGATCGCCAACGCCCCGCCCCGATAACCGGATGGAGACGTGTTGCAGACCGTTCGGTGGACCTGCAACCAGCGCTCTGGCCGGCGTTCACGAAATGCGTCGGTAACCCAACGCTCCATTGTCGCGTCAGCCAGCGGCTCCAGCGAACCGGCCTGAGCGATTGCCTCAAACCGCGGCGTCCACAGTTGCTCCATTCCGCCGTCCAGCGCCTTTGGCGCGGTGCCGCAGAGCATGAGCGACAGGACACGTTCGGAGTGCTCGATGCCAAAGACCTGCCCGATCATCCCGCCTATTGAAACACCAACGAAATGGACTTTCGAGATATCCAGCGCGTCCAATATGCTGGCTGCATCCTGCGCAAGCATGCTCATGGTGCAGTCTTCCGGTCCGGCATCGCTGCCGCCGTGCCCCCGCATATCGAGGCGCAGAACCCGCCATCCGGCGGCGAGGAGCGGTGGCACCTGCTCTGCCCAGACTCCGCTGTCGAATGACAGGCAGTGGGCCATGCAAACGACCGGCCCGGCCTCATCGCCGAGGATGTCGTACCGCAGGTTGCGGCCGTCGATGTTTACGAGCATCGGTTCACTGCCGCATGTAGGCGTCGTCGCCGTCGATCCAGTCGCGGCGAGGCGGACAGAAGATGTCGAGTTCGAAGGTATCCTCATCCGCGCTTGCGCTGTGCAGAAGGTCTGACGGGATCAACACGATCTCGCCCGCGCCGACCACGACCTCTTCGTCCTGTTCCTCGCCGAACAGAAAGCGCAGCGCTCCGCTTATGACGTAAGTATATTGTTCGTTGTCGTGGCGGTGCGCCGGAACGCTGTCACCCTTGTTAAAGTGGATCTGGCCGACCATCATCTTGTCCGAATGCACGAACCGCCGCGTGATGCCGCCGCGCATCTTGTCCAGCCTGACGTTGTCCCAGCGCGACACAACTGCTTTCACTTCGCTCATGCTTTCAGTTCCTCTTTCTCTTTTCAGGTCGCTGCCATCCGGACAGAGACCGTGCCGAGCGCGCCGAAGTCGCCTTGAACATGGTCGCCCGGAGCAATCGCCATGGGAATGACACAGGTGCCGGTCGTAACGAGCTGACCGGCGGCCAGCGGGATGCCGAGCTGGGAAAGCTCGTTGGCCAGCCACTGCAGCGCCAGACGCGGGTCGCCGAGGACGTTGCTGCCGATACCTTCGACGACCCTGTCGTTTACCGATCCGTGGACGCGATACACGGCAAGTTCGCTATCGCGCCACGTATCGGGTGCTGCCGGGCCTTCCACGAAATAATGGGTGCAGGCATTATCGGCGATCAGTTGCGGGGCGCCGACTGTCTCGAAGACATTGAAGCGCGAATCCGGAACTTCGATGGACGGATGCAGAGTAGTCACCGCATCCAGAACCTCGTCAACGCTATAAGCCGCGGCGCGGGGGGAAAGCGTGGTGCCCATGCGAAAGGCAAATTCAATTTCGGCCACCCGCATGTGATTGCTTCCGAACGGGCATTCGCCGCCATTGGGGATCACCCGTTCCGCCAGCAGGCGTCCGGCGAGCGGACCATCTACGCCGATATGCGCCTGACCGGCGGGGCTGGTCGCGGCGATCTTCCATCCGAACAGCGGCGCGGCGCTGCGCTCCTCAAGCCGGGCCTGAATCGCATAACCTTCGGCACGGCTTGCTGGCCTGATACCTTCGGGTAACTGGTCCAGCCGCGTCCCTTTGGCCCAGTGCTGCGTGAGCAGGCGTGACGCGGCAAGATCGGGCGGCATGGGCTGCATCTCCGACATCACGGAACCAGCACGATGCCGCCGGGGCTCTGCCGGGCTTCAAGCAGGCGGTGCGCTTCGGCGGCCTGCTCAAGCGGCAGGACCGTCGGCTCGATTGGCTGGATAACACCCTTCGCAAATGCCTCAAAAACGGCTGCCGCCATCCCGGCCAGCATCTCTGGCGTGCGCAGGTAGTGGAAGACGATAGGCCGGCTGACCGTGAGCGAGCGCGAGGCGAGCAGGGCCATTCCGAAGGGCGGCACCGGGCCGGATGCCTGGCCATAGGCGACCAGATGCCCTTGGAACCCAAGCGCGGCGACGCTGCCGTCAAAGGTATCCGCGCCGACGGCATCATACGCCGCCGCCGCCCCTGCGCCGTCGGTGATTGCAGCTACGCGCGCGGCCACATCTTCCTCGCGATAGAGGATAATGTGCTCGGCCCCGTGCGACCGCGCGATGGCAGCCTTTCCCTCTGTGCCAACCGTGCCGATGACCGTCGCGCCAAGGTGGCGTGCCCAACTGCACAAAAGCTGTCCAACACCACCCGCCGCTGCATGGACGAGGATCGTTTGCCCGTGTTCAACCCGGTGAACCTGCCCGACAAGCATGGCGACCGTGAAGGCCTTCATCAGCGTTGCCGCTGCCTGAACGTCCGTGATGTTGGACGGGATCCTGACGGCAAGCGCGGCATCGAGATTCCGCGCCTCGGCATAGCAGCCATATTGCCCGGTGATGTAGCCGATACGGTCGCCGGGGGAGACATTCGTCACTCCGGGGCCGATCTCTTCCACGATGCCGATGGCCTCGATTCCCGGCACGCCCGGGGGTGTCAGCGTCTGGTAGAGGCCCGAACGCACATAGACGTCGTGGTAATTTACCCCAATCGCCACCTGCCGCAGCCGCAGTTCACCCGGACCGGGCGGAGGCAATTCGACATGCGCCAGCCGAAGCACCTCGGGCCCGCCATATTCCGCCAGTTCGATAACCCGGGTCATGCGATCTTCCTTTGTCGTGTGACGATCGGGGCCGCATTCACTGGTGATCTTCCCAAGTACCCGTGACCTGTTCGATCCCCGCGTTCTCGATAATCGAGCGCAGGCCCAGAATATCGAGCGGAAGCTCGCCCGCCGCAATGCGGGCACGAACTTTGACCTCGTTGGCCGCGCGGGCCTCGGCACCGGCGATGGTCTGCGCCAGCAGCGCACGCGGGATGACGACGGCGCCATCGGCGTCCGCTGCGATGATGTCGCCCGGTTCTACCAAGACGCCGTCCACCACGATCGGCACGTTGACTGCCGCAGGGCCGCGCTTGTCCGGCTGCTCAACTGAGACATGCGTCGACCATACCGGAAAGCCCATGTCGCGGATCGCGTCAGTATCGCGGCAGGCACCATGGACCACCGCACCGGCAACACCCTTTTTGACCGCAAAGCCGCAGGCAACGTCTCCCCACAGCGCTCCCTGATGGCCGCCGCCGTTGGTGAAGACCAGCACATCGCCTGCCTGCGCCGTGTGTAGCGCGGCGTGGATGGCCAGGTTATCTCCGGGGTAGTTCCAGGCAGTGATCGCCGGTCCGCAAAGGCGCTGTCCCGACGCGATTGGCCGCATGTTCGGGCTCATCAGGCACATACGGCCCGCAACGGTGCCCAGTGCGCCGTGAAGATCGGCAACGCCAAATTCGGCAGCGCGCGCGATGAGCGCGGCATCGGGACGGGGAATGTCGCTATAGATAACGGATTTCAGCGGTTTCACTGGAAAGCCTCCGGATTAAGCAAGTTGGCGGGGTGCCCGCCGGAAATGATCGTATCGATGGCATCGGCGCAGGCTGTGGCCATGCCCTTCATGCCGCTTTCCGTTACACCGGCAACATGCGGCGCAAGAACGACATTGGGCAGGGCAAACAGCGGGTCGTCTTTCGGCGGTGGTTCCGCTTCGAAGACGTCAAGGCCGGCCCCGCCGATGCGGCCGGCGACAAGCGCCTCGGCCAATGAGGCCTCGTCGATGATGCCGCCGCGTGAACAGTTCACGATAAGCGCGGTGCTGCGCATCCGGGCAAGTTCGGCGCTGCCAATAAGGTTACGGGTTCCCTCGATCAAAGGCACATGGATCGAAATGACATCCGCCCAGCCGAGCAACGCAGGCAGATCCATCGGCGTCACACCCGCAGCTGAGACGTCTTCGGCCGACAGCATCGGATCATAGGCGGCGACCTCTGCGTCGAAACCCTTTGCGCAGATCTTGGCCGTACAGCGCGCGATGCGGCCAAAGCCGATCAGGCCAACGCGTGCGCCGGTGAGGTCGCCCAGACGCGTAGTCCAGCGCTCGTCCCAGCGGTTCTCGCGCACGATTGCATCCATCTCACGCACACGGCGGAGCAATGCCAGCATCAGCGCAACGGCGCCCTCGGCAACGGCGGTCGAATTGTTTCCCCCCGGAGTGTTGGCGACCATGATGCCGCGCGTAGTAGCAAAGGGGATCGGGATATTGTCGACGCCGGCTCCGTGCTTCACGATTGCCTTGAGGCCCGGCATCCGCGCGATGAGAGCTTCGGGCAGTTCCGTCGTGCGAATGACGATGTGCGTAACCGCCTCGATGCGCGGATCACTCACCCCCTGTTCGGGCGAGATCACGTCATAGGCTGCGGCAAGCCGGTCCGCGCCCACCGGATGGATCGGATCAACGATATAGATGAGAGGATGAGCGGAACTCATGCAACCTCCAGATTTTCGCGGAAGGTGCGGCCTTCGTACTCGGTTCGATACACGCCCCGCTTCTGCAGAATCGGCACGACCTGATCAACAAAGTCCTCCACCGACGAAGGCATGACATGCGGCGTTATATTGAAGCCGTGGCAACCGGTTTCATGCCACATCGTCTCGATCTGATCCGCCACCTGTTCCGGGCTGCCGATCACCTGCGGCATACCCACGGCAAGGCCCCAGCGGATCGCAACATCGCGCAGCGTCAGCCGTTCGCCCTCGGCCCGACTGAAAGCCTTCATCAGCCCCTGCGAGCCCTGCGTCTGCATCTCGGCCAGCGGTTGGTCCAGTTCCATGCCGCTGAAATCGATGCCCATGGAGCCCGACAGCCGCGCAATCGATGCTTCCGGTGGCATGCGCTCGATCAACCCGTTCAGTTTTGCCTTCGCCTCCTCTTCGGTGCCGCCGATGATCGGCTGAATCCCGAAGGTTACGCCCGGAACGCGAGCAGATCCGATTTCGGCAGCCGTTGCGCGAAATTCCGTCATGAACTTCTGCATCGAAGCAAGGTTGGGCTGGATCGCGAAGACCACCTCGGCATGCTTCATGGCAAAGCGCTGCCCCCGTCCCGATGAACCCGCCTGAAAGAGCACTGGTCGCCGCTGCGGCGAAGGCCATGTTGGCGACGGCGTATTGCAGCGGAAATATTCACCCGCGTGATCAACAATCCTGATCTTGTCCGGGTCGGCGAACTGGCCACTGACCTTATCCGCGATTATCGCACCGTCCGCCACGCTGTCCCAAAGCTGGTAGCAGACCTCCATATATTCCTCACCGCGTTCGTAGCGCTGGTCATGCTCAAGCTGCGGCAGGCCGAAGGCCCTGTGCTCGCCGCGCAAATGCCCGGTAACGATGTTCCAGCCCACCCGGCCACTCGTCAGGTAGTCCAATGTCGAAAGCGAGCGGACAAGCGCGTAGGGATGATGCGCCCCGGTTGAGACCGTCGCAGTCAGGCCGAGATGCTCGGTCGCGGCGCCTATGATGCCCAACAGCGGCACGGGATCATGTGTCGGCCAGCAGACGCCGTAACGCAGCGATTCGTCGAGCCGATCCTTGTAGCGATCGAACACACCGGGCGTATCGGCGAAGAAAATCGCGTCAAACCGGCCGCGCTCCAGCGTGCGCCCCAGTTCCTGCCAAAGCTTCATATCGCCCATCGCTTGCAGGCGATTATCCTGCGGATCGGCCCAGCTCAGGACCGTGTGGTTGATTGGCGAATTAATCAGGAAGCTGACAAAGTGAATGTACTTTCCCACTGCGGTCCTCTCCGGGCGTTCTGTTGTTGACCCCGCCCTTGCATAATAAATCTTGTCAGACAAGATGCGGGCGATGACGCGAGAAGGCTCCTGCGGCCGCATGCGTAAGAGCGTCCTGCCGTCGGAGTGGACCAATATTCACCGGCCATGCTAGCTACCGCCTCGTGAAGGACACAAGCACGCCGTTGAAACCTGCCGTAGACTCGGCTGAGACCGTGACGATCCACTACGTCCTTGCACGGCATATCGGTTCCGCAATTTTGTCAGGTGAGCTGAAGCCCGGCGAACGCGTAGGCGGAGAGAATTCTCAAGCCCTCAAATTCGGGGTTTCTCGCCCGGCGTACCGCGAAGCAATTCGCAAGCTTCTCGCCAAGGGACTGCTGGAGACACGGCCAAAGTCAGGCTCGCACGTCGCGCCTCGGCGACGGTGGAACTTGCTCGACCCTGAAGTGATCGCCTGGACATTTTCGGGAAGTCCCGACCCGAAGTTTGTGCGGGACCTCCTTGAACTTCGTATCCTGATCGAACCTGCAGCAGCTGCCCTTGCAGCCGCCCGCCGCAGTGACAATGAGCTTCAGGCAATGCAGTCCGCCGTTCAGGAAATGATCGAACATGGCCTTCAGTCGCCCGTCGGACGCGAGGCTGATCGCCGCTTCCACAATTGCATGCTCGCCGCTAGCGGCAACGAAGCCTTCATGACCCTGTCGGGTTCAATCGAAGCGGCGGTAAAGTGGATCACCCTGTACAAGCAGCGCGTTGTACCCTGGGCCGGCGATCTGAACGATGAGCATCAAGCCGTTCTGGACGCCATTGCCGCACGTGATCCGAAGCTGGCCAGCACCCGGATGCGCGACCTTCTCGAAACCACGATGACACGTTTCGCACCGGAATTCCGACCAATCGTATAAACTGCCGACAGCGACAGTCGTATCGGAGGCCGATCGCCCTTGTTCAGGCCTGCTTCCAAGAAGCAGCCTTGCATCCACCCCGCGTTGCCGCGTCAATCATGCCGATTTGAGCGGCTCCGAATTGCTCCATGACTCGGCGCATCCATGATATAACTCACTCGCCACCACGAAATTTACCCACAATCCGTGCAGCGCAAATCGATAGAGGCGAAGATCTTCAAGCGGACCCGCTTCGGAAAGATCGCGCGATCCGGCATATCGCTGCTTTCAGGCTGATAGAACTGACTTCGATAAACGCATTGGCCAAAACCGCGACCTTTTGGCCAATCGCAAGAGATCGCGCCGATATCATCAAGTCTTGCATTCGCCCCAAGCTTACCTCGCGCTATGAGGTGCCTCCGGGAGGGCGGGGCGCACGGTCAATCGCTCAAGGTACTGGGCCACTTGCATGACCGGAACAGGGTGCTGCTGGCGCAGCCACCACGCGAGAATCTCGACAGTGCCCGCCATGCCCCAGACCGCGCAGAGATCAAGGGGCAGGTCGGCCGCATCGCCGTCGCCGAGCAGGACCCCCCGCGTTTGAGCTAGGTGCGCAAACCTCCGGCGCATCACGCCTTCTGCGCCCCCCATCAGCAGCACGCTCCAAAGGCGTTTGTTCTCGTTCACATATTCGGCGACGGCCAAGCTGCCGGCTAGCGGGTCGGTGCGTGAGAAACGAGGAAAGACGATGTCGAGGAGACGATCGATCTCGTCGGTCCCGATCTCTTCCACCAACTGCTCCTTGGTGGAGTAATGGCGATAAAAGGTTGCCCGGCTCACGCCGGCGCGCAAGACAATAGTGTCGATCGTCAATCGCTCGAGAGGCTGATCCTGGATCAGATCGATCAATGCGACATGCAAGGCGCGCATCGTCTTCAAGCCCCGTGCATCACGCAGGCGCATGGAGCGGACGCCCTCTCGCTTGGCTTCCGACTGCGTCCGTCCGGCCGGTGGTTGTCGCGCGTCCTCGATCTTCTCCGGGGCCCTCATGTCCTTCCTATAAGAGCACAAGACGGGCGCTTACAAGCTATTCTCATCCGCATCTCGCCGCCCGGGCGGGAGGGATTTGCGGCTTGACGGCGGCCAGCTTGTGAGACAAATCGTCTCACAATTAAGGTCGGCGTACAGGCCCGCTGTTCCGGCCAGGACCATGGAGAGAATGATGTTGCGACTTGAAGACCGGGACTTCTTCACCGATCCCGAGATCCTCGTAGACCCTTATCAGTATTTCGAGGCCATGCGCCAACATGGTCCGATCTACCAGCCGGCCGGCAAGGATTACCTGATCGTCACAGGCTTCGCCGAAGCGCTCGAAATCTTCAAGAACTCGACAGACTTCTCGTCCTCGATCGCCCTCCAGAGCGCCGCGCCCCCTCTGACGTTCGTGCCTGAAGGACCGGACATCAGCGCGCAGCTTGAAGCGCACCGCTCCGACATCATCGGCCATGACCTGCTGGTCAACCTCGATGACAGCGCCCACACCAATTTGCGCGCACTGGTGAACCGCCTGTTCGTGCCCTCGCGGCTGAAGGCTAATGAAGAGTACATGGACACGCTGTCCGAGGAGATGATCAGCGAGATTGTCGCCAATGGCGGTTGCGAGCTGATCCTGGAGATCGCCGCGCCGTTCGTCACTGCGGTGGTCGCCGATCTGCTCGGCGTGCCGCGCGAGGATCGCCAGTTCTTTATGGACATCATCCAGGCCGCTCCTCCTCCCGGAAGCCTGGACAGCAGCGAGAACGACTACCACAGCAGCGAAAATCATCCCATGATCATCATGGGCGGCTATTTCGCTAAGTACATCCAGGAGCGGATCGACAGTCCACGCGAGGATATCATGAGCGAGCTGGCTCACTCGATGTATCCCGACGGCTCGAAGCCGAAGCTGGAGGAACTCGTCAACCTGTCGACCTTCATGTTCGGGGCGGGACAGGACACCAGTGCAAAGCTGATCGGCAATGCCATGCGCTACATCGTCGATGAGCCGGGGTTGCAGGACAAGCTGCGCGCCGACCAGTCGCTGATCCCGCTATTCCTGGAGGAAGTCCTGCGACTAGAGGGTTCGTCGAAGATTACCGCGCGGCTAACACGCAAGGACACTGTCGTCGGCGGCATCCCGATCCCGGCCGGAACCAAGATCGCCATTGCACTCGCCGCGATCAGCCGGGATCCGCGCCGGTGGGACGACCCCAACACCTTCATCCTCAACCGTCC
>Ga0233380_1000584_pt1 | contig 18533 bp, 8 predicted proteins | sample ElkDunMinimDraft_9_FD_191541 | JGI IMG/M metagenome (GOLD analysis project Ga0233380, IMG submission 191541) | Fecal eukaryotic communites from dung pellets of Tule Elk in California, USA - Elk Dung F36 | ecosystem: Host-associated > Mammals > Digestive system > Large intestine > Fecal | place... | reverse complement strand
GGGATCATATGCGGCATGGCCTCGCCGCGAACTGCTCGATCGACGTTCCGAGCCCATGCCGATTGCTGGCGTTGTGATTCCTGCCCGGCACTCGGCAACGTGGCGGCTGTGTCGTGGAGCACGATCTTGCCCGCCGCGATCATGCGGCCGATCGCGGTTCCCAGCCGGGTTTCGGCGAGGTGCTGGCGAAGGGCCTTGGTGGAGGTGAAGCCGCCCCGGGCTGGCGTGCCGATGGACTGCGCAGCCGCGCCCTCCTCGGTTCTCGCCTTCTCGTCCGCCTTCACCAGCTCGGGCGCTTCGAAGCCGCGCTCTTCGTACAGGTTGATGCCCTGGCTGTCCTTGGCCTCCATGTAGGGGATGGTGACGGAGCCGCGATCGTCCTGCGCGACGACAAACCAGCCGTCAGCGGTCCAGCGATGGCCGGTGACGGTCAGCTCCTTGCCGTGCCAGAACACGCCGGTGTCGACCGGGGCGCCGGCGCGCAGCCACGCGGGTGGCGGCACCGGGTTTGCGGCAATGTCCTCTTCAAGGTCCGTCAGGGCCTTCTCGTACCGGGCCAGCTCGCCGGCGAGGTGGAAGGGGTCGGCCGCGACCGCCTTGAGGCGCTCTGCCGATGCCTCCATTTCGGCGATCTGCTTGGCTTTGCGCTCCACGTCGGAGGCGAATTTTCGCAGTGAAGTTTCAATCCCCTGCATCGTGGAGCCGTTGAACGCCTTGCCGTCGATGACCATGCGCAGGAGCGGGCGCTGTTCTTTCGAGGGCCAGCCCATCAGGAGGTCATGCCCCCCGAACGAGCCCACGCGCTGCGGCTCGTCGCCCACACGCATGTTGAACGCGGCCCAGCCCTGCATGGCTTCGTCCGCATCCTTGCGGCTCTCGATCGTCTTGCCGTGGAACTCGATCGAGAACGCCTTGCCGGCGTTGTCGCTGATGATCTTGCCGATCGTTGCGACGGTCCCGCGCTCGCGGATCTCGGCCAGCTCGGCTTGCGTCGCGCCGATGACGCTCTGGATCGAGCGGGCCTGACGCAGCGCGTTCGCAACGCCCTGGGTGTGGAGGCGCTCGCGGCGCTGGGCCCCGTCGAGCTGCTTGCGTAGCTTCTCGCGGATCAGGATGCGCGGATCGCCGGCGGCCTCTGCGAACGACTGGAGAATATCGCTCTGTTCGTCCGCCGCTGCCTCGCCCTCGATGACGCGGGCGCTGTCGTCCGCCTTGAGGAACGCGGTGATGAAGCGCTGCTTGATGGCAAGCACCTGCCAGCGGCGGCCGTCCAGCCGGTCAGTGAGGTAGCGGTACTCAAGGACCGTGTTCCACTGGTTGCCCTGGCGCTGGCCCCGCCCGTTTCGCTGCTCAAGGTCGCCGGGCATCCACGGGGCGTCGAGATGGTGCATGGCGCGCAGGTTGCGCTGCATGTTCACGCCCACGCCCAGGGTGGCGGTGGAGCCGATGACCACGCGCACCTTGCCGGTGTTCATGGCCCGGGCGATCTCCTTCCGGTTCTCCTTGGACGTGCTGCCGTCCACGAGCGCGATTTCGTGCTTGGGGATGCCGGCCGCTTCCAGCCGCGCGACAATATCGCGGATGGTGGAGAACTGCGGCTGGCTCTTCGTGGTCTTCTTCCCGTCCTCGTTGCGGCCGAGGCTGCGCGTGACGCGGGTTGAGAAGCCCTGCTCGGAGAAGATCACCTGCGTTGCGAGCGGGTGGCTGTCGTAGATGTCCTTGACGTTGGCGATGACGCGCGAAGCCTTGGAGCCTGGGTCATCGTAGGCTTGGCCTTCCTGGCCGGCGAGCGCTTCGCCGTCGTAGAGCCGGACGTCGAACGACGCCTTGGCGGCTAGGCCCTCGGTGACGATCGGCGATTCCGGCGAGCCGGCCGCCATCGCGTCCTTCTTCTCCTTGCCGGTCATCGCGCGCCAGCGGCGGGCGTAGCCGCGCAGCTCTTCAAAGATCACCTTCTGCTGCGGCGTCAGGTCCGACGTGACGTTGATGACCTTCTTGTACGGCCGATCCTTGGCGCCTTCGGTGCGGCCGTTGAGAAGCTCGGCGCGCTCGGCCTCCGTCAGCTCGTCGGCCATCGTCTTGCCGCTCGACGTCCGGCGCGGCTGCATCTCGGGCATGTCCTCGGCGAACACGACGTCCATGTACTGCCCGATCATGCGGCGCAGCTCGGGCACGTTGATGAAGCCGGCGAGACGGGTAACAGCCTCGTACTCGGCCGCCGCGTTCTGCTCGACGTCCATCACCTCGCGGGCGAAGCTGCCGAACCAGCCGTCCCACTGATCGACGCCGGCGGCCTGCATTTCCTCCTGCATGATGTAGCGCATCATGTGGAACACCTCTGTCAGGGTGTTCGTGACCGGCGTGCCGGTGAAGAGGTGGACGTTGCCGCCGGCGTTGTTGGCGCGCACGTAGCGGGTCAGGAACGAGAGCGCGATCGAGCGGTCGGAGGTCCCGGTGTTGAGCCCCTTCATCTTCATGCGGGTGCTGATGGGCGGCTTTTTGAACTCGTGGGCCTCGTCCACCATGAGCATGTCCACGCCCAGCTCTTCAAAGCTGATGGCGCCCTCGCGCGACGAGCGGTTCGACTGCTTGCGGATCGTCTCAATGATCCGCTGGCGCATCTTGACCAGCTCCTTCGCCGTAGGGGAGCGCAGCTTCTTCAACGCCTCCGGATCGTCCCACATTGCGTCGTCGATCGTGGCGCCGTCGTCGTCGGCGGCCGCGTAGGCTTCTTCCTCGATGGCGGCGATTTCCTCGCGCGCCATCTCCATCAGCGTCTCTTCGGTGAAGGAGAAGCGGTCGATCAGGCTGTGCGGGACAATGATCGCGTCCCAATCGTCGTTGGCGATCTGACGCATCTTCACGTCGATCGTCTGGGGCGTGAGGTTGTCGATGTAGAGGACCTTGGCGGCCGGGTACATCATCTCGAACTCGGCCGCGACACTCTTGCTGTTGGCGTTGTGGGCGAAGATCAGGGGCTTGCGGGCGATGCCGTAGCGGCGGCTCTCCACGGCAATGCCGGCCATGGTGAACGTCTTGCCGGTGCCTACCTCGTGCGCGTTCAGCGAGCGGCGCGAGACGAGCGCACGCCAGATGGCGTCCTGCTGATGCTTGCGCAGATCAAAGGGACCGTCGCCCAGGCTGAGCGCCATGCCCTCGAAGCGCAGGAACGAGCCGTCGAACTTGGGCGTGGCGAAGGCGTTGCGCACCTCGTTGTACTCAGCCTCGACGGCCACGCGGCGTTCGGGGTCGCTCCACAGCCACTCGCCGAACTTGGTCCGCATTTCGGAGATCTTGCCGTTCACCTCTTCGGTCGCGGCGTTGTCCACGTACTGCTTGCCGTCGCTGTCACGCCGGCGGATCGTGACCGACTGGTTCGAGAAGGCCGCGTTCACGAGGCGCTGGAACGGGTATTCGTCCGTGCCGTAGCCGGTGCGGGCCTCGGGCCGGTTCTTTGCGCGATCGTCGATGCGGACGGTCCAGCGGCCGCCGTTGTAGCGTACCTCGATGCCCATGGCGTCGGACAGCCCGAGCATTTCGCCCACGAACTGCGCGTAGATTTCGGGCGAAACCCACGTCGCGCCGAGCTGCGTCTCGATCTTGAAGTACGGGACATCGGCCGGGACCACGGAGGCGAGCGCATCCACGTTGCGCTGCAAGTGGGTCTGCCCCTCTTCGACGGCGGCCCGGGCTTGCCGGAGCTTCTCGCGCACGTTGCCCGAGAGGTACATATCGGAGGGGATGATGTCTCCGCTCGGCAGCTCGAACACGGCGCCGGAGCTGAGAAGCTCTGCCTTCACGGCATCGGCTGGCTTGCCTGCCCTGGCGGCGATCGCTGCGAGGGAGGGGTTCACCGCCGAGTTACGCTCGAGCACGAACGCCTCGGCGATCGTGGGATTGTCGATCGAGGGCGCTGAGCGCGTCGTGCTGCGCGAGAGGATGGCGGCGGGCCTGCCGTCGATCTCCAGCGCGGCGAGCGACGAATGGAACGGATCGTCGATCTTCTTGAGGTAGCCTAGCCCGAAGCTGTCGGTGAGCGGGCCATGCTGCTTGGTGAAGTCCCGGTATGCCTTGGCGAGCGCCTTGCGGGGCGCATCCGGGTTGCCGGCGCGCTCCGCCTCGATCAGGGCGGCGTACTTCCTGCGCATGTCCACCAGCCGCTCAAGCTGATCGACGCGAGCCGCCGTCACCCTGGCGTCCTTGATGGCATAGCTCGCCACCTGGGCGGCCGGCGCCAAGTGCTCGCCCCGAACCACGAACAGTCCATCCTTGGTGACGGTGAGCGCGCCCTCCCGATCGGCCGTGTGGTTGGCGACATAGGAGACGTGCTTGGCGCGGTTCTCGGGGGTGTAGGCGCCCTCGGGCACGTAATCGACCACGCGCTTGAGCTGCTCGGCCATGTCGGCGGGTCGGTGGACGATCATGCCTGCCCGGCCGCGCGTGGTGCCCGAGCCGAAGTCGATCGTGCCGATCACGTGGTTGGGGTGGGCGACGAAGTATTCGTTGATGAACACTTCGCCGTTTGGCGTCGTGTAAGGGACCGAGTTCACCCAACCTTCGTTGTCGGCGAGGCTGATGGGTTCGGCGCGCTTTTTCAGGATGATGATGTCGGTGACGACGTTGGTGCCGGCGTATTCCGCGAAGGCCCCGGAGGGCAGGCGGAACGCGGCGACCAGCTCGGCCTTCTTCGCCAGCTCGCGCCGGATGCCGGTCGCCTTCTTGTCCATCGAGCCCGACGACGTGATGCCCATGACGATGCCGCCGGCGCGCACCTGATCGAGGGCTTTCAGGAAGAAGTAATCGTGCAGGAGCGGGGAGAGGCGATCATACCGGCGATCGGCGATCACGGTGTTTTCAAAGGGCCAGTTGCCGATTGCGAGGTCGTAGAAGCCATCGGGCGTCTTGGACTGCTGGTAGGGCATCACGCGGACGTTGGCGTCGGGATAGAGAAGCTGGGCCATCCCGCCCGTCATGCTGTCCATTTCGATGCCGGAGAGCTGCGAGCGCGCGGCCAGCTCGGCCGGCATCATGCCGAAGAAGTTGCCGATGCCCATGGCGGGCTCAAGCACGCGGCCGCCGGCGAAGCCCATGCGCTGCATCATGGCCCACATCGCCATGACGGTCGGCGGATCGGTGTAGTGGGCATTGGTGATCGAGCGCTGGGCGCTCTCCCACTCGTCCCGGCCCATGTGGTCGCGCAGCCACTTCCCGCGCTCGTCCCAGCCATCCTTGTGCATGGGCCGGTCCCACGTGCCCTGGAACAGCTCCTGGCCGAAGCTGCCCCAACCGATGTAGCCGGCGAGCACGCGCTGCTCCTCCGCCGTGGCGGCGCGGCCCTCGTCGCGGATGGCGTTGTACGTCTCGATCGCCTTGCGGTTGCGATCGAACCGGGCGACGGGGCCGCCGCCCACGATTTCGAGAGGGTTGGCTAGGAGGAAGTTGCCCGGCCCCTTGCGCTCGGGGCTGGCTGCGCTGGGTGCGGCAGGCTCGGCCTTCTCGGCGACGTCGCCGGCTTGGTCTACTCGTCCAGGTTCGCGAGCTGCTCCATCTGCGCCCGCCAGCGATCCTTGAGGTTCTGCGGGGCGTCCTGCAGCACGCTCGGCAGATCGCTGTCGTCCGGTTCCGGCGTCTCCGGCTCCATCATCAGCTCTTCGCGCTCCGCCACTTCCCTCGCGTCCGTCACCGGATACCCGAGCTTCATCAGCTCCGCGTCCCGGCGCCACATATTTTCCTGCGCCACGAACGCCATCTTCTCCGTCACGCCCAGGCGTTGCAGGTTCGCCCACATGCGCGGGCTCTCCAGCTCCCAGGCTTTCAGGATTCGCGCGTGCAGCTCGCGGTTGTGGATCAGATCCTCGTCCGCCTTCATCTGCCGGTACTCCGCCTCGATCCACGCTTTGAGGCTCAGATCCTCGGGTGTCAGGTCGGACATGATCGCGTACAAGCTCCGGTGCGATGCCTCCCGCCTCCTGGGCGATCAGGTCGGCGAGGTCGGCCGCTGCTAGGTCAACGGGTGCCCAGCGATTTACACCCTTGGTCGCGAGCTTGTCGCCGGCTTTCTTCGAGACGCGGTACATGACGGCCACGCCCGCGCGAGTGGTGGGCACAGCGCCGCGCATGGCGCTGGCGCCGATGGAAACATAGGCGTTCGCGCCGGTGACGGGGTGCGTCATGGACAGCGAGACATCGCCCGACACGGCGGGCCCTGCGTCATTTCGGGACACGGGGTTGCCGGTCTTGCCGTTCCTGCCCGGGTGAGCTTCGAAGCCAGCCGCCGTGAGGGTCGCGGCGACCGCGCGCAGATAGGCCACGGTGTCGGACAGGAACGCGTCCTTGATCCCGCCTTTCAGCCCGTAGTCGGTCGGGGTGTTGGCGCCGCCCTCGATCTCGGCCCAGCCGTCGATGTGGTCGGCCGGCCAGTCGGTGCGCAGGGTGCGCCTGCCGGCCGGCTTGGCGGGCTCCCTCGTCCGCTTCGCCTTGGGTGGGGCAACCTCCGTGCCGAGGGCGGGGGCTTCCTCGGCGGGCAAGCCCTCGGCCAAGAGCGCGGCGTGCAGTCGCGCCGATTCCTCGCGATCGGTCATGCCCTGCGTATCGAGCCCCGGGTAGTTTCGGGCGCCCTCCCAGAACGAGAGCAGGTAGGGCGTGATCTTCTTGCCGAAGTCCGCGCGCATGGCGCCCGCGAACTCGGCGAAGTTGCGCACGCCAGCCTCGATGTAGGCGCCGGCGATCGTCATGCCGTCCACCAGCACCTCGGGATCAATCCCGCTGTTGAGCTGGCTCATCTTAGAGCGCAGGCGGGCCCGGGCGGCTTCCACCTTGTCGGCCGTGAACAGCTTGTTGCCCGCGAAGCGATCGCCGGTTTCTTGATCGGGTTTTGACGCAGCGGCTGTTTCGGGCGCGGAAGTGGCGGTTTTCTGCGCGTCCTGCTTTTGATCGGCTGGCGCGCGAGCGGCCTTCGGAGCGGTGGCGGGTTCCTCGCGGGGCTCGATCGACAAGTGCCCGTCGCGGATGGGGCGCTGGATCTCCCAATTCTTGAGCGATGATCTGCCGCCGGTCGCGTCGTTGACGAACCACGCCTCGCCCTTGAACGCGCTCTCCACCGTGTAGGTGTCGGCCGGATTGCCGCCGAGGTAGCCTACCTGTTGGGAGAACCGCGCCTTGTCACCCTGGCGCGCGTAGGGGTTCGGGTTCTTCTTGTCCGTCGGGCGCCGGAACGCGGGCTTGCCGGCCGGCTTCGCGGTCGCGGCCGCGTCCTTCACCCAGGTCTGGAAGTCATCGAAGGCCATGGGTGTGATGTCGCCAAGGCCGGTCCAGCCCTTCTCGTAGTTGGCGAGATAGCCGGCGCGGGCGTCCGCCTCGCTGTCGAAGCCCACCATAACCTTGTGCTCGTCGAACGAGCCGTCCTCGTTGATCTGATCGACGAGGTAGACGGGCCGGCTGGTGTCCTCTGCCTCGGGGCCCAGGAACACGTCCACATGATCGCCGTCGGCGCCCATGGAGCCCTTCACGTACCCGTAGGTGTGCTTGAGCGGGGGCCACTCGGGGCGCCGGCGGGTGCCAGCCGGGTTCTCGATCGAGAGATCGAGCGAGCCCACGCGCACGTGGCCCTTCTTGTAGTTGCCGGCCTCCTTCTGCGCCTCGGTCGGCTCGGGCAGATCGTTGGCGGGCGACATCGCGGCCTCGGCCTCAGCCTGGGCGATGGTTTCGGGGCGGGGCAGCTCGCTCTTCGTGCTTTCGAGTACCAACTGCGGTTCGGCGCCGTTGGACATCGGCTCCGTGACGGATGCGGCGGGCGCTGCCTTCTGGGCATTGAGGGCGTCGATCGCGGCGCTGATGCGCTTCTTCTCGGCCGTCATGGCCTTGCTCCAGCCGCTGCCGGAGCGGGCCTGCGCGGACAGGTACTTGAGGCGTGCGCGCAGCTCCGCCTCGCTCTTTCCGGCGAGTGAAGCTCCATCAGAGGCGGTCGGCTGCGCTGCGGGTTTAGCCTTGGGCGCGGGTTCGGGCGCCGGCGCCTTCAACTCTGCCGGCGGCTCGATCGCGGGCGGCGCTGCCTGCACTTCGCCGGTTGCGGGGTCGAACGTCTCGGGGGTGAGTCCGGGCAGTGCGGTCGGATCGGCGGCCGCTGCGGGAACGTCGCCAACCTCAACGGGCGCTGGGGCGGGCTGCTCAACCGTCAAGTCATCCATGACAGTTGGCGCGGGCGTGGGCACGGGTGCCGGCGCGGCCGCCGGGCCGGTCTTTGCGCCCGGCTGGATCGGCTTGCCGCTGCGATCGTCGATGATCTGCACGGGCTTGCGAGCACCAATGTCGGCGTGCGGGATGCGTAGCTCTTCGCCGCTGTCAGTCCTGACCCACACGGCATCGTCGGTGTCGCCAAGCAGCTCGACGGATTGACGGGTGCCCCCGAATGCCAGGGTGACGGATCGGCCCCGCTTGCCCTCTTCCATGGGGAGGGGGACGCTGCGCGAGATTTCCGCTACGTCGTTAGCGGCCGGCGGCGGCATCGCCGGTGCAGCTTCCATGGCCCGGCCGAGCGGGCCCGAAGGGGTGGCCGGCGGCGGAGCGGCGGCGGCGGGCGAGGGCAGGGGCTCCGCAGGCGTTTCTGCGGCGTCTTCGCTCGCGGCGCCGTGGCCTCCGGTGGCGGCGCCGATGCCCCCGCCCATGATGCCGCCCAGCACGAGGCCGCCGGCCGTTTCGTTCGCAACGCCCTTCATCAGGCCGCGCTCGGGCTGGGCTGGCTGCAACGCATAGTTCTCGCCCATTTGGGAGAGGGCGCTTTGCGGGGCTTCCTCCAGCAAGCCTTCGCCGATCGCGCCGGCGGCGGCCGCGCGTGCGCGCCCCTCGATGGCGCCGGTAACGACCTTGGCAATGGCGCGGTCGCCCATGCCGCCGAAGATGCCGGTGGCAGCGCCCGCGATCGCGAACGCCTGAGTGGCCTGATCCTCGGCCAGGGCGCGCTGTGCGTCGGCTGGTTTCAGGCCATCAGCGAGAAGCGCTTGGTAGGCGTCGGACTTGGCGAGTTCCTCGGAAGGCATCGCCATGATTTCGTCGCGCACGGAGATGGCCGCGTGCGCGCCCCCGAACAGGCCCTCGCTCACGCCGCCGGCGACGGTAGCGACCCGCGCAGCGGAGAGGGCGGCGGCCTGTTTGCTGGCGCCACGGCCGAGTGCGAGGGCATACGCGCCCTTCGCCATGCGACCGGCGAAGCCCATCGTCACCGCCATTTCGGGCACTGATTCCAGAATGCCGGACGTGTAGGCGCGCGGGTCGCTCCAGGCCGGGCCGAAGCTGTACGCGGTCGCTTTCTGGCCGTTGCCGAGATCGTCGCCCGGCTCGATGACCCACGCCTTCTTGCGCGCCGCGCTGGTCTGCGGCGTGAACGCGGCATCCACTGCCTGCTTGTTCGCGTCGAAGATGTCCTGGGAGCCCTTGCCACTCAGGAAGCGATCCGCGCGATCGACGGCATCGACGATCGGGCGGCCGACGAATGGAATGCGGGCAATGATCTCGGGCAGGGCTTCGGCCGTGCTGTTGAAGCCACTCCAAAGCGCCACGCCCGCGTCCTTGGCCGCGCCGGCGGCTTTGGCACCGATGCTCTCGGGCGGCTGCTGGCTGGCGATCCACGCGTCCTCCCGGGCCCGCTGGTCCGCAAGTGACTTGGGCAGCGGCCGGGACATGATGCGATCGAGAGCGCTGCCGCCCTGGGCCTGATTCCGCTTGGCGTACTCGGGCGCCAGCTCTCCCTTGAGGCGGGCAGCTCGGCCGAGCACTTCTTCGCCGTATGCGCGCGTCTTGGGGCCCCACAGCTTCCGGTTGGGGCCGGCGTGATGCTCCATGACGGCATCGCGCATCGAGTAGCCCTTATCGAGCCGCTGCTTGATCTGTTTGGCGGCCGCGTCGATCGACTGCGCGGGGTTGTACGGGTTGATCCCCATGCCAGCCGCCGTGCTGTCGAGGTACTGCATGATGCCCTTGGCGCGGCCCCATTGGGTCGGCGTGCCCAGGGCGGCCGGGTTGTAGCGCGATTCCTGCTCGCCCAGCGCCATAAGGACGTTGACCGGGATGCCGTGCTTGATGGCCGCCTGCTCGAACATCGACTTGAACTGCGCAGGCATGGGCACCGATCGGCTGGTGCTGCCTTTGCCGCTGCCAGCCGGGACGCCGTAGCTGGGAGGTTCCGGCAGAACGAGCGGGTCAAATTTGGGGCCCGAGAGGGGGGCGATCGGCTCCGCCTCCGCCTCCGCAAGCGCGACGTCGTAGGGGTTCTGCTGGAAGATGCTCTTTGCCACGTGCGATGTCTCGGGAACTGGAGGTCAGTAAAGGGCGGGAGCGCCGGGGGCGGACACGGCGGAGCTGCCCCCGGGCGTGATCCCGCGCGCGGCCGCACGCTGGCGTTGGAGTTCGGCGACGGCGCGGGCCGTCTGCTCTTCCGGGGAGAGCTTGGAGAACCGCAGGTCCGTCTCGGCGAGGCGCTTAGTGATGCTCTCAAGCTGCTTGCGGGTCGCCGCCGGCGTCTCGTCGCCCTCGTCCTCGGCCCGATAGGCGGCCCGAACTGCGGCGCTGTTGTTGTCCTGCTCCATCTGATAGCCGTGCTGGAACGCGTCACGTCGCAGGGTGCGCTGGAACTGCCGATCGTCGAGCCGATCGTCGATGACCCCCTTGTTGTTCTGCTTGGCGATGTCGAACCCGAACTCGCGCTTGGCCTTGATCGCTTCGGCGCGCACCGCCTGGGCGGCCTTCACATCGGCCATGCCCTGCTGGAACACGGCCTCGGGGGACATGACCATGACGCCCTGCCGATAGACGTCCTCCATGCCCTGATATTCCTGGGCGTACTCCTTCCCGTCGGCGCCCTTGAACTTCATCCGGATGCCGGTGACGTTGCCGTCCTTGTCCTTGATCTCTTCGCCGCCGACGAGGTTCACGCCGTCATCGTAGTAGCCCGGGGTGTTGTACGCGGCCTGCATCGACTTGATGAACTGGCCGGTGTCGCCGCGAGAGGCGGCCCGGGCGGCCGTGGCCCAATGCTTCAAGCCCTGCTTGGCGCCGGCCGTTTCCATCCACGTCTGGTACTGCTGCGCCAACTGCGGCTTGCCGGCGCGCATGTAGCCATCGACGAGCTGGGGCACGGCCGTCTTCATGTAATACTCGGTGAAGGAGCCGACTTGCTTGGCTGCGGCATCGCGCGCGGCCTTGCTGTCAGTGCCGAAATCAGTGGCGCCCACCTTGTACGTCTGCCCGCCGGTGACGGGATCGAGCGTCGTGGTGATGCCCTTCGAAATGTCGGCCTCGCGGGCCGCGTCCGCCTCGCCGCGCGCGGTTTTCTCGACCTTGCGCATCTTGCGGTTGATCAGGCCGTCCTCGACCTGTGAACGGAGCTGCTGGCCCTGCTGCAAGCCCTGGCTGGCGCCCTGCAGAAACTGGCCCGAGCCGATGCCGAAACTAACCATGTGCGGGGGGCTCCGTTACGCGGCTTTGCGCGGGGTGGCGGGGCGGCTGGCGCCCTTGGATTTGCGGGTTGCGGGCTCGCGGGTAATGCCGCGCCCGGCGGGGAGGGCGGCCGCGAGCTGCTCCACCCTGCGGTCAAGCTCCTGCACGGCGCCCATGGTGACGCCGATGGCATCGACGATGGGAATCGAGTGCCCGTCGCCCTTGCCGGTCGCCCGCTGGAAGTCCTGCGCGTAGGGGCCGATGTGGCGGCCTTCGTCGCCGGCGCCCTCCTTGTAGGTCCATTCCTCGACGGGCATTTCGCGCACGGCATCGAGCACGCCCCGGGCGGGCGTCTTGTCCTCTTTCAGATCCTCGTCGGACAGGAAGGCGCCGGCGGCGGTGCCGGCGATCGAGCCGATCGTGCCCATGATCCCACCGCCCTTGTTCTGCTGGTTGATCTGATACGCCTGGAGCTGCTGGCCGTAGAGGTTGGAGAGGGTCTGGCCCTGACCGGCATAGCCTCCTGCGGCCGCGTCGTAGCCGCTGCGCAGCACGCCAAGCGCCTGGGTGTAGCCGGCATTTCCGCCTGCCTTGGTGCCGACGGCGGCGGAGCCGGCCTGCACGCCGAGCCCGAGCGCGGAGCCCGCCTGTGCCGGCAGGCCATTGCCCATGTTGATGGCATCGCCCTTGAGCGCGATCGCCTCCTTGCGGACCTGATTGCGGGCGTTGTTCTCGGCGCCGGCGGCTGCGAGCGCGGTGGTGGTGTCGGCCGCGCGCTCGATGCCGGCATAGCGGCCGCTGGTCGGGTCCACGCCCATGGCGGCCATGGAGCGCGAGCGCTGGGCCGCCGCGTCGGCCGCGTTGTTGATGACGCCGGCCCGGGCCTCGGCCGCCATCTTGCCCTGCCGCTCTTCGCTGTCCCAGCCCTGAGCGGTGTCGATGAACTCGTCCTGCATCGGCTGGAAGACGGACTTGTAGCGCTGGCGGTCCTCGGTCGCCCACTGCTGCGACTGCCGGGAGGCGTCGAGCTGGTGGCGGGAGACTTCATTCGCGACGGCCGCCAGCTCGTCGGCCCGCCTGTTCTCGATGCCGTACTGCTCTTTGGCGATCGCCAGCCAATCTTCGCCCAGCTTCGCCTGCATGAGCGCGGCCTTGCCGATGTTGGGATCTGCGCTCGGTGCTTTGCTACCCTTACCCACGATTACGCTCCTCGGTGCTCTTGGGGGAGGAAGCGACACTCACTGCGCAGCATTCCCATGATGATGATGTGTTCGCCGTCGTCGCCGGCGTGGCGCATCAGCCCCTCCTGCTTGAACCCCATGTGGAAGTTCAGGCGGAGGGCGTTTTCGTTGGACGCGGGGACGAGCCCGGTGAGCCGGCGCTTGCCCGCCAGCACGAACGGGAAGTGGTAGGCCGCAGCCAGGAAGGCGCGGGTGCCGAAGCGTCCTGAGCCATCGCTGGCCAAGTGAATATGGACGTCCTGTGTGGTCCAGCGATCGTAGATGACGGCGGCGCGGATGACTTCCTCGTTGCCCCAGCCGATCGCCCGTGCGTCGGGGAAGAAGGTGCTTCCAATCACCTTTTCGGCCCAAGGCACGAGGCGATCGTCTGAGTTAAGAAGAAGTCTGAACACTGCCGATTATCGCCCTGATCTAGCGGCAATGTTATGCCTGCTAGGCGGGCGGGGCGATAGGGCTAAACGAGGGCGTTGCGGATGGCGACCAGCGCCACGAAGATGCGCGAGACGTCTACATACATCGCGTTGAAATCGTCGGCCGTGGGCGGTGCCGTGATGCCGGCGGGGGCCTCAGGTGGCTCGAAAGTGACCTGCTGAACGACGCTCTTAATCGCTTCCAGCCGCCCAATCGCATCGGCTGAGTCCGTGGCGATGGCCTCGATCGCATCAGTGGCGTCACCCAGCGATGACTGGAGCGTGGCAAGGAGCTGTTGGGCGGCGGTGAGCCCCTCGGTAGCATCGCCGAGGCCGGCGCTCAGGATGCTCAAAGCCTGCTGGGTTTCCGTGACCGTCGCGACCATGCCTTTCAGCTCGGTCTGGACGTCGGCCGTGCCCTTGCGGAGCTGGGCGATGAACTCGCGCAGATCCTTGGCCTCCCCGCGCGTCATGGCGGCCTTGTTCTTGTCGCCGCGCTTGCCGGCGAGCTGCTCGGCCACTTCGCGCAGGATGCGAAAGTCCTGGCTGTTGGGTGCCTTGCCTGTGCTCATGCTGCCAGCTCCGAGGGCGAGGCGCCCATGCTGATCGCCGTGATCATCTGGTTGCCCCGCATCTCGATTTCCCAGGTCTGGGCGAGGAAGCCGCTGGGTAGGCGCACGGGCTCGTTGAGCGTGGCGACCTGGGCGACGGGCCGGCCGTCCGCGTAGACGGTCGCGGCGAACGTGGGCTCGTCCTCGTAGACCGGCGACAGGAGCGAACCGGCGAAGGTCACGAGCCCGAGCGGCATGGCGTTGATCGCGCCGCCGGTGGCGTCGGTGTCGATCAGCTCACGGTTGCGGCGGCGTGTCTCTGTCGCCCTGGCTTGAGCGGCGGCGCGCTGCTCGGCCGTCATGGTATCCTCGCCCTCGATCAGGATGGCGCCGAAGTTCGTGTGCTGGGGCAGGACCATCTTCTTGGATCGCCAGAGCATCTCCGCGTAGGGCGATGCCAGCGCGTCCCACTCGTAAATGTCCACCTCATTGCGCAGGATGAACAGCGCGCCGGTGCTGACGTCCGATGCCATGGCGTCCGCGTCGTCGCTGGCGCGCACGATGAACGGCTGATCGCCCGATAGGTCGATGATCAGCAGGCCGCGCCGTTCGACGTTCTGGGCGTCGGTATAGGCGTATGCGGTCATGTAGCGGCCGGCGAAGGAGCCGGCGATGAACGAGCCCGGGTTGAGGCGCTGCCAGTCGTCGCGGGTGATAAGCTGGCGCGTGACGACGTTGGTGCCGCCCTGGCTGACAAGGACCAGCCCGTCGGGTGAGGGGTAAGCGATCGCCATGCCCAGATCCACGATGCCGCGCGCGGAGAGGCAGGGCAGGTTCACCTCCAGCTTCTCCATGCTCATCGTCTCGGGGTGCGTGCCCGCTGCGATGTAAGGCTGGCCGGTGGTCAGGATGACGACGGACGCGCCGATCGCGCCGAGCCCGACGATCGGGTAATCTGTCGTCAGGATATACTTCTCGGGCCATGCGTGGGGCTTCCACGGCTCGCTGAAGTAGAGCTTCTTTCCGACGAACGCGGCCAACATGCCGTTCGGCATTGAGGTCAGGCCGGTGAGCCCCTCGGGCGGCTGGTTGTATTCCAGCGAGGGGAGCTGCTCTTGGATTTCGTTGGCGTCGGGATCGTCGATGAACGCGGCATTGGAGACGGCGCGCTCGGCGACGAAGTAGAACGCGATCTCGCCCAGCGCGCTCGTCTGCGACCGATAAATCCGCATCCGGTTTATGCGCCGGTCAGTGGGCGGGGTGACGAAGCCGCTCACGCGCACGGTGATACCCGGGCTCCACAGGAGGGCGGCGCTGGGCGGGGCTGGCTCCGATTCCTCGTCGAACTCCGTTACCCAGGTGTAGGTGTAGAGCACGGACTGTTCGAGGTCCTCGTCGGGCGGGCCGCCGTCCTCGATCGCGATGGACAAGGGGGTGGCCGGGGCGGGCACGGCCAGAGCGAAGGTGGAGCTGCCGACACGGATCTTGGGAGCGCCGTCGCCGGTGATGTAGAGGCGATCGTCGGCGATGGGACCGGGCACCGCGTAGACATTGCCCTCCCAGCCGAGCCACTGGCCTTGGTGCATGTGGATGGTCCCGGCCGCACGCTCCAGCCGCTGCACGTATCGGCCGCGCCGGATGGGCACGAGGGCCCCGCTCTCCAGCTTGATGTCCTGGGCGATCTGCGCTGCCGATTGCGGCAGCAACCGGGGCAGGATGCGCGGTAGCTCGCCGCTGAACGCGTTGAGGCGGATGGTCATTATGCTGTCCCCAGGACGCCGGCCGAAACGCTGGCGGCGGGCAGCACCACGCCGCCGCTGCCCATAAGCTCCTGCGTGGCGAGGGCCGTCAGGCGCAGCTCGATCGCATCGCCGGCGGTGTAGGCGAGCGGCTGGCTCCCCTCCTGGCCGCGCCGGACGGTCAGGGCATCGCCCGATCGGCCGATGCAGCGCAGGTACTCGATCTCGCCCAGCTCGTTCTCGAGCGCGAGGGGGAACCAGTCATCCGGATCAGTCAGGGTCGGGAAGCGCGAGCCATGGCCGGCGCGGACGCGAACGACTGTTTCGGCGGCCGTGACCGACGCGGACAGGAGCGAGCGGGCATTGTTCGAGAGCTTCAAGCCCATGTCAGTCTCCGGGGGGTGTAAGCGCGCCTACGGTCAGGCGCAGCTCAAGCGGGGTGCCGGCCGGCCACTCCCGCGCCTGGGTGCCTTCCGCGCCGCGCTGGAGCGTCAGGACCGTGCCAGTGCGCGCGGTGCATCGGCATATCTCCGTGCCCTCCATCCCGGCCCCGATCGTAACCGGAAACCAATCGCTGGCGGACGCGAGGATCGGGAACGGGGAGCCGGCCCCCACCGTCGCCTGGGTGGCGGCGGCAGGGAGCGGGGCGACCAGCGTGGTACGGGCGCCGTTGGTCAGCTTTACGGCCATCAGGCGTCGATCAGGTCGCCGAAGTATTTGTGCATCGCGCCGCAGGCGATGGCGTACTCAGCCTGCGCCCAGAAGCGGTGATAGGTGAACAGCGGGGGCGGGTTGTTCTCCGGGTCCTCGATGTAGGCTTGCACCTCGGGCCACTTGGGATCGTCCTTGAGGAACGTGCGGATCGAGACGAACGTGGAGCTGCTGTTCACCGGGTCGCCGTTGGGCATGGTGCCGGTGAAGTTCGACGGCACGTAGACCGGATCGGCCATGCGCTTGTAGTCGCCGCGCGGCTCGGTGGTGCAGATGCCCACGTCATCGCGGTGCTTGAGCCAGATTCGATCGAGCAGCTCGCGGGCGAGCAGGTACGCATCCTCGGGCGTGTGGGTGCTGAACGGCAAGGTCGTGGTGAACTTGCCCATGCGCCGCTTGGCCTCGGCGTAGTTGATCAGCAGGAGCACGAGGCTGGCGGCCACGCCGATGTCCGTGCCGCGATCGTGGATGACGCAGTGCAGGTTGGGATTGGGCACGCTGGAGGCGTTCCAGAACGTGGCATGGCTCCCCGTCCCGTCCCAGCTCATGGAAGGGAGGTACTCGTAGACGCCTTCGAGGTTGGGCTTGTTGGCGGTCTGGCCCGGCACTTCGACATCGGAAACCCAGCGCAGGTTGCCCGGCACGCTGAAATCGCCGTCCTCGGTCAGCTCCGTCTCTTCGAGGAACCAGTGAACCAGCTTGTCGAGGATCACCTCGCAGTTGGTCCGCAGGTTGGCCGCGAGCGTGGTGCTCTTGTCCGAAACCTCCAGGAACAGGTCAGCGGTACGCGCCTGCCCCCAAGCCTGGAAGCCCACCCAATTGTTCGACGGCGGGTCATGCCAGACCGGCGCGTAGACGTAGTACATGCCGTAGAAGGTCGCGTTCTCGCGGCCGTCGTTGGGGGTTTCGTACCGGGCGAAGTAGGAGTTCGAGACGCCGCCGGCGATCGGGCCCTCGGGCGACTGGAGCCAGCGGATCATTTCGAGCTGGCGGTAGACCGATCCCAGCCAAATATCGCCGGCGCTGGGCGAGAGCGGGGTGAAGCCGCCGCCGCCGGTCGCCATGAAGTAGGCCGTATCGGGCGCCTGATAGCCCTGGTGGCACTCGGACGAGCCGATGCGGTAGCTCCACGAGCCTTCCATCCCCGGCGCCGGCACCTCGCCGCCCCAGGCTGCGTACCAGTTGATGAGGAAGTGGCACGACTTGTAGGGCTCAAGCGCGGTTCCGCCCTGGGCGCGATTGGGCCCGATCTGGCGGAAATACTTATCGAAGAGGTTGTAGCGCATGTAGTCGCCCATCTTCTTCGCCTTGGCGGTCGAAGCCGAGATGGTGGCGCCCTTGCTCTGCGCGAGAGCGAAGCGGTCGGCGTAGAACGCCCACTGGATCGCGCGGGCCTCGGCGTCCGGCGCGTTCGTGTAGGACCACTTCTTGCCGTAATCGAACTGCGCGGCCGGGTAGAGCTGCTTGCCCTGGGTGAACAGGGGCTCGTAGCCGTAGGTGCCGCCGCCGTTGGTCCAGTCGTTCCAGGCCGGGTGCGTCACCGTCTCGAACGAGGACTCCTGCAAGCCGCGCTCGTAAGTATTGATGAAGACGTTGCGCGTGGCGCCGTCGCCGTTCTTGAACTGGTAGTCGCCCTCTACGTCGATGATCCAGTGCATGAGGTACATGCGCTTGTTGCCGTAGGTGGTCATCAGCTCGGTGTAGAGCGGGTCCACGCCCTTCGGGGCGCTCGGCTGGGACAGGCGCGGGTAGTCGCTCGGCAGGTTGCCCTCGGGCGTATAGTCGGCCGGCGAGGACGGATCGTAGACGCTGATCGGCTGGTTCGCGGCGCTCGGGACGTAATACTGGTCGATCTTGTTCCAGCAGTTGTTGTACCCGGTCCAGTCGCCGTGCAGCTCGCCCTGGAAAGCCTCAAGGCCCACCCAGAAGGATGCCGTTTCCGACACGGTTTCGCCGCCGTAATCCGGCGCCTCGTTGATGATGTACTCGGGCACGTGGCGCGGCAGCACGCGCTGCACCGGGCCGGTCGCGGGCCCAAAGTAGCCGTTGGCCGGGTTATGAACGGCCGCATAGATCCAGTCGAAGCGCTCGGCGTAGCCGGGAAGCTCGGGATCTTCGGGCTCGGTGGCGTTGCCCGGCAGAACGCCGGTGCCGCTCGGCTGGAGGATGGTGCAGCCCACGGGGTTGGCGATCTGCAGTGTGAAGCGCTCGGTCGGGGTGTCCTCCAGATCGTCGCGGACGGGCACGACGACGGGCTTGGAGATTTCGCCCGGTGCGAAGGTAAGGGTGCCGGAGACGGGGGTGTAGTCGTCCGGCGCGGTCGCGGTGCCATCGAGCGTGGCGTAGTCCACGGTGACGGGGGTGGCGCTCGCCTTGGACAGCGAGACAACGAAGGTCATGATGCGGGGCATGTGCGGTGTCCTTTAGGGAGCGATGGTGCCGACGGGGGTG
>Ga0233380_1000583_pt1 | contig 18543 bp, 19 predicted proteins | sample ElkDunMinimDraft_9_FD_191541 | JGI IMG/M metagenome (GOLD analysis project Ga0233380, IMG submission 191541) | Fecal eukaryotic communites from dung pellets of Tule Elk in California, USA - Elk Dung F36 | ecosystem: Host-associated > Mammals > Digestive system > Large intestine > Fecal | place... | reverse complement strand
ATTAGTTCTTTTAAAATTAATTTGTAACTTGCTTCTAAGTTGCTCATAATTGTATTTATTTGATAGTCAATACAATATACTGATTTTTAATCTTTTGAGCAACTTTTTCTATAATGCACTACGGGTTTTATTAATTAAATCAGTGATTCAACCACCAAATATACAAATCTATCTTTTACAATTAAATAAATCCATGCATCCGTGGAAAATCAAAACATAAAACCCAAAACCAAAAAAACGTATCTTTGCAAAAAAAATCCGCATGAATATTGTTAATGGTTTTTCTAAACTTACAAAAGAACAAAAAATAAACTGGCTGGTTGAAACTTACTTTAAGAACGATCAAACGGTGGTGCAATTGTTAAAACAGTATTGGAACAGCAACGAAGAACTGCAAAAACTGCACGATGAGTTTATAGAAAACACCATTACTAATTTTTATTTGCCAATGGGTATTGCGCCCAATTTTGTAATTAACGGCAAAACCTATACGGTGCCAATGGTTATCGAAGAAAGTTCGGTAGTTGCAGCTGCATCAAACGCAGCAAAATTCTGGAGTAAACGCGGTGGTTTTAAGGCAACCGTTTTATCTACCGAAAAAATTGGCAACGTACATTTTATGTTTGGCGGATCTAAACAAAATCTGACGCAGTTTATCGAAAAATTACAACCTGTTTTCAGATCTCGTACTTCAAACATTACCCGAAACATGGAAAAACGCGGCGGTGGAATTCTTGCTATTGTTTTAAAAGATAAAACTGCCGAACTTGAAAATTACTACCAACTGCACGCTACGTTTGATACAAAAGACAGCATGGGTGCTAATTTCATTAATTCGTGTTTAGAAGAATTTGCGAATGTTTTGCGTGAAGAAGTATCAAATTTTGATTTGTTTACTAATGATGAAAAAGAATCATTGCAGATTGTAATGTCGATCTTATCGAATTACGTTCCAAATTGTTTGGTTCGTGCCGAAGTTTCATGCAAAATCGACGATTTAAAATCAAAAGAAATAGAAAATCCGCAGGAGTTTGCCGAGAAATTTGTGCAGGCGGTTCGCATTGCCGAAATAGAAACGTATCGTGCCGTAACGCACAACAAAGGAATTATGAATGGGGTAGATGCAGTGGTTTTGGCAACCGGAAACGATTTTAGAGCGATTGAAGCCGGTGTACACGCATTTGCTGCAAAAGATGGAAAATACACATCGCTTTCTCATGCTGAAATTGTGGGTGATGAATTCCGTTTTTGGATGGATCTTCCGTTGGCATTAGGAACTGTAGGCGGATTAACAAATCTGCACCCAATGGTGAAATTCGCTATGAAGTTATTGGAAAAACCAAAAGCCGATGATTTAATGCAGATTATTGCAGTTGCCGGATTGGCACAGAATTTTGCAGCCATAAAATCATTAACAACAACAGGTATTCAAAAAGGACACATGAAAATGCACTTAATGAATATTTTGAATCAGTTTAATGCTTCGGTAGATGAAAAAGCGACTGTTTTACAACATTTCGCAGAAAAAACGGTTTCCCACAGCGCAGTTGTCGATTTTATTGAAAGTTTACGAAAGTAAATGCTTTGTGAGATACCACAGATGCACAGATTTATCTTAAAATGTTAGTAATAATAGATTTCGTCAGTTCGAGCTTGTGGTTGCTGAGCCCGCCGAAGTATCGAGAACTTAAATATAAAACTTCTCGATACAGAATTTAAAAAAAAATTACTCGAAGTGACGTAACACGTCAAGCTGAACTTGTTTCAGCTTCTCACAAGGAAAGTGTTTAAAAAAATAATTATGGAATTTTACAGCAACGGCAAACTGTTTATTTTAGGCGAATATTATGTGTTAGAAGGCGCTAAGGTTTTTGCATTACCTACAAAGTTCGGTCAATATTTAAGCGTTTTTCCTTTAAAGACCAAAACCTTAAGCTGGAAAAGTTACGATGCCGATGGATTGGTTTGGTACAACGATGAAATTGCTGTAAACGATATTATTTCAAACAATCAGTCAAGTGATGATAAAGTGCGAAGCACGCTGATTGATATTCTGCATCAGGCACATTTAATGAATCCTTCCATATTAGAAAATAACGGCTTTTTAGTTGAAACCAAATTGACATTTCCTCGAAATTGGGGCTTGGGAACATCATCTACTTTAATAAACAATATCGCACAATGGTTTCAAATTAATGCTTTTAAATTACTGCAAAAATCGTTTGGTGGCAGTGGTTTCGATATTGCCTGCGCGCAAAACAACACGCCTGTAACGTATCAGGTTGTAAATAATGAACCTATTGTTGAGCAGGTTTCTTTCGATCCTAGTTTCAAAGATCAAATTTATTTTGTGTATCTGAACAAAAAGCGCGACAGTAAAGATGCTATTGCAAATTTTAGAAAAAAACAGAAGAATTTATCTGATGAAATAAAGCAGGTTTCACAAATGACCAACGAATTATTGCACATTGAAGATTTGGAAACATTTGTATCTTTTTTTAAACGTTACGAACAAAACTTAAGTGAAATTTTAGAAACACCGACCATTCAAAAAGAACTTTTCCCAGATTTTAACGGATTGGTAAAAAGCCTTGGCGGTTGGGGTGGCGATTTTGTTATGGTTGCCAGTAAAGAAAATCCAGCAACTTATTTTAAAGAAAAAGGTTTTAAAACTATACGTTCTTACAAAGACATGATTTTATAAAAAAAACACCGATTATTCGGTGTTCTTCAAACGTGTTTGTTGTTTATATAAATTAGTTACGTTTATCTTTCAGGGCGTAATTTGTCGCTGTAAGTAATTTTATAAGGCTTAGCATCAGTAACATTTCCTTTCATAACATAAATAAATTTATGCTTACTAGCCTTATCTGTGTTTAAATAAATGGTTTTCTTGGTAGCTTTGTCATAAATACTGGTAACATCGGTATTAACAATACGCATGTTTTTTGCCAATCCCGTACTTTTATCAGTAAAAACCATGCCCTTGTAAAGGGTGTTTTTATCGTTTTTTACCACAACTTCTTCTCCGGTAAAACCTTGAGTAAAAAATAAAATAGAGTATTCTTTATCTGTTGCATTGTACGATTCTAAAAATTTTCTTTGGGCAGTTTCTGTAACCGATCTAAAATCGTTTTTAACTTGTTCTGTATAAAAAACTTCTTCTTTTTTATCAGATTTAATTAGTTCTCTTTTAGCGGTTGTTTCGTTCTGCTTTTCAGTATTTTTCTTCGTTGTTTTACAAGATGCAATAGTAAATACACAAAGTAGAAAAATTAAACTTTTTAATTTCATAATAATTTTAATGTAGAGATTATGATTCATTATCTTTGTAAGATACAAATTTTATAAGCATAAATCATTCCAAAAGTAAAATAATGTTTTAGTGCTTTTAAGAATGTTTATTTTACTATTTAATCCACATTTTGTAGAAAATTATTGTAGAACTATATGCACAATTTTGATGTTATTGTTGTAGGTGGCGGTGCGTCGGGTTTTTTTACCGCAATTAATTTAGCCGAACAACAACCTAATTTACGCATTGCAATTTTAGAACGAAGCAACGAAGTCTTGTCTAAAGTCAAAATTTCTGGTGGCGGTCGTTGCAATGTTACCCATGCTTGTTTTATTCCAAACGTTTTAACGAAGTTTTATCCGCGAGGCGAACGTGAATTAAGAGGTCCGTTTCATGCCTTTTGTACAGGCGATGTTATGGAATGGTTCAGCGAACGTGGTGTTTCATTAAAGATTGAAGAAGACGGGCGTGTTTTTCCTGAATCGGATAGTTCACAAACTATTATTGATTGTTTTTTAGACGAAGCTGAAAATTTTGATATAAAAATCATAAAACAAACTATTGTTCAGCAGCTTTCAAAAGAAGGCGATTTTTGGAAGATCGAAACATCAAAAGACACTTTTCAGGCAAAACAACTGGTTATGGCAACTGGTAGCAACGTTAAAATTTGGGATATGCTTAAAATGGTAAATCATTCCATTGTAAATCCGGTTCCTTCGTTATTTACTTTCAATATTAAAGATGATCGAATTAAAGATTTAATGGGTGTTTCAACCGAAATGGTTTCGTTAAAAGTTAAAGGATCAACTTTAAAAGCAAACGGACCTTTATTAATAACGCATTGGGGCTTGAGCGGGCCGGCAATTTTAAGACTTTCGGCTTGGGGTGCACGCGAATTGTTCGATAAAAATTATCATTTTCAGGTGCTAGTTAATTGGACAAACGATTTTGTTCTCGATGAGGTTCTGGAAGAATTAATGCAGCAAAAACAGCAGCATTCTAAAAAAACTATTATAAAGCATCCGTTGTACAGTCTTACACACCGTTTATGGCAGCAACTCGTTAAAGCATCAATGATTTCGGAAGATCTAACATGGGCAGATGTCTCTAAAAAACAGTTGGTGAAATTAGCAGAACAATTAACACAAGCAGAATTTAACGTGAACGGAAAAAGCACGTTTAAAGATGAATTTGTAACAGCCGGCGGAATTGATTTAAAAGAAGTGAATTTTAAAACAATGGAAAGCAAATTGCAGGATAATTTGTATTTTACCGGCGAAATTTTAAATATTGATGCCATTACCGGCGGTTTTAATTTTCAAAATGCCTGGACAACAGGTTTTCTGGCATCGAATGCCATTGCAGCAAAATATTAAATTATGACAACTTTAGATATATTCAAAACCAACAAGTGCTCAAAAATAGAAACCAAAAGTTCGTTTACCTATTCAGCACCAAGTAATATTGCTTTGGTAAAATATTGGGGCAAAAAAGAAAATCAAATCCCTGCAAATCCGTCGTTAAGTTTTACGTTGAATAATTGTAAAACAATTACTACTTTACAATTTGAACCAAAATCTGAAAAAGGTATTTCATTTGATTTATTGTTTGAAGGTCAGCCTAAAGAATCATTCCGACCAAAAATTCAGAAATATTTTGAACGCATTCAGGATTTGTGCCCGTACATTTTAGACTATCATTTTACAATCGATACTAAAAATACGTTTCCACACAGTTCGGGTATTGCTTCATCGGCATCGGGCATGGCGGCTTTGTCTGCAAACATCATTGCTTTGGAAAAATTGGTAAATCCAAATGAAACCGAAGATTATTACCTGCAAAAAGCTTCTATATTGGCTCGATTAGGATCAGGAAGTGCATGTAGAAGTATTAATGGAAACATTGTAGTTTGGGGCGAAACCGAAAGTATTGAAAATAGTTCTGATTTGTTCGGAGTTGAATTTCCGTATGAAGTAAACACTGTTTTCGAAAACTATCAGGACACTATTTTATTGGTTGATAAAGGCGAAAAACAGGTTTCTAGCACGGTTGGTCATGAGTTAATGCACAATCATCCGTTTGCAGAACGTCGTTTTCAACAAGCACATGAAAATATCGCAAAGCTGAAAGAAATTTTAAAATCGGGTAATTTAGAGCAATTTATTGCTTTGGTAGAAAGTGAAGCATTGACTTTACATGCCATGATGATGACTTCGATGCCGTATTTTATTTTAATGAAACCAAATACGTTGGAAATCATCAATCAAATTTGGAAATTCAGAGAAACAACCAGCATTCCGGTTTGTTTTACGTTAGATGCCGGTGCCAATGTGCATGTGCTGTATCCGAATAAATACAAAGCTGATGTTCAGAAATTTATTGCAGATGAATTAGCGAAATATTGTCAGAATAATCAATTTATACATGATGAAATGGGCTTTGGAACAGAAGTTTTATCCTAAAGATTAGACTTAATATGCAAAAAGAAAACTGTACCCATTGCCGCAAACCAATTGTTTGCAATGTAGATGATATATCAAATTGTGATTGTCAAAAAGTGGAATTATTAGACGAAACCGTTCAGTTTCTCTATGATAAAACACAACATGATTGTTTGTGTAACGATTGTTTAAAAAAGTTTGACGAGTTAACCAAATTCTCACTGACCAACAAATTCCCTAAAAGACCGACAGAAAAGGTTGAAGGTTTGCATTTTTACATGGAAAACGGATACTTTGTTTTTACCGAAACCTATCATTTTTTAAAAGGACGCTGTTGCAAAAACGGTTGCCGCCATTGTGTATACGGAATTCATAAATAATTTGTTAACGTATTATTATAATCATTACATTTGTTATACAAAATAAAACGATATGAAAGGACCGTTATTTTACTCGAAAATCTTGTTGTTCGGCGAATACGGAATCATTAAAGATTCTAAAGGCTTAGCAATTCCGTATAATTTTTACAACGGTGCATTAAAAATTGATGACAATCCGAGTGAAATTGCATTGAAATCAAACCAAAGTTTAAAAGCATTTGCTTCTTATTTAAATCAGTTAACGTTGAACGAAACCGAATTGGTGCAATTTGATATGGATGCTTTGAATAGAGATATTGATGCAGGTATGTACTTTGATTCTAGCATTCCACAAGGATACGGTGTTGGAAGCAGTGGTGCTTTGGTTGCAGCGATTTACGATAAATATGCTTCAGATAAAATCACGGTTTTAGAGAATTTAAATCGCGAAAAACTGTTGACCCTGAAAAAGATTTTCGGTAGAATGGAATCGTTTTTCCACGGAACATCTTCAGGATTGGATCCATTGAACAGTTATTTAAGTCTGCCAATTTTAATCAATTCAAAAGATCATATCGAACCAACGGGCATTCCGTCACAAAAAGAAGAAGGTACAGGAGCTGTTTTCTTGCTTGATTCTGAAATGGTTGGCGAAACTGCACCAATGGTCAATATTTTTATGGATAACTTAAAGAACGAAGGTTTCCGTAATATGATGAAGTCGCAATTTGCAAAATACACAGATGCAGCGGTAGAGAATTTCTTGAAAGGCGATTTTAAAACCCTTTATACAAATACTAAAGAACTTTCTAAAATAGCATTAAGTCATTTTAAACCAATGATTCCTGAAAAATTCCATAACGTTTGGCAACAAGGAATTGATAGCAACGATTATTATTTAAAATTGTGCGGATCGGGCGGTGGAGGCTACATTTTAGGTTTTGCCCCAGATTACAATAAAGCAAAAGAAGCGTTGAAAGATTACAAATTAGAATTGGTTTACAGATTTTAAAAAATGACACAGACACGACAACTTAAAAGAACTTTATTAAAATTTCTCAGTTTCTTTTCGGTAGTTCGTGGATACAATATCGCCGTTGTGGTGTTGGCACAATATCTCTCGGCAATCTTTATTTTTGGCTCTCAATCGCAATCGAGAGCCATTAGTGTTTTAACCGATGGCGGTTTGTTCTTGATTATTTTTAGCAGTTCGCTGGCAATTGCTTCGGGGTACATTATCAACAACTTTTACGATACCGAGAAAGACCTTATTAACCGACCATACAAATCAAATTTAGATAAAAAAATAAGTAAAGAAACGCAGTTTCGTGTGTATTTCTTCCTTAATTTTTTAAGTGTGGCTATTGCCTGGCTGGTTTCGTGGCGAGCGGCATTTTTCTACGCAGTTTATATATTTCTGCTTTGGTTTTATTCGCACAAATTAAAACGTTTTCCTATTGTTGGAAATATAACGGCTTCGCTACTAGTTTTGCTTCCGTTTTTCGGGATTTTGATGCACTTTCAAAATTTTAGTTGGGGAATTTTCGCACACGGATTTTACCTTTATTTAATACTTTTTATCAGAGAATCGGTTAAAGATCTGGAAAATTTAAAAGGCGATTTTGCTAATAATTATCAAACAATTCCCGTACGTTTTGGTACGAATGTTTCTAAAAGTTTAATTGCTTTTTTAGTGCTGTTAACCTTACTACCTGCATTTGCATTAATAACTTACTATAAAGTGGGGTATATGCAGTATTACTTTTATATAAGCAGCGGATTGTTGCTAGCGTTTTTAATATTCTTGTATCAGGCATCAACACAAACCGAATATAAAAAACTGCACATTCTTTTAAAACTGATTATTCTTTTTGGTGTACTTTCTATTGTATTGATTGATCCAAATGTGATCATTAACGGAACAAATCTGGTAATTCCTTATTTATAAGCAAGTGTTTTGTTGGTTGATCTCACCAAATATTTCCAGATCATTAAAAACGAAACCATAATTGTTCCCAGAAAATAGGCAAGACCAATATATAATAATCTTTGTGCATCGCTGTTAAAACTTTCAAACTCATTTACTTCAGATAATAGTGCCAAAATCATATACATAGATAAAAGTATCAACACGCAAGGTATCAATACACCGATAACATTATTTTTTAAAATAATCTGAAAGATTAAAACTACTAACAGTCCAATAGCAATCGGATTTAATAAGTTAGATGTTCCGTGCCAATAAAATAACACAGCAATAATCAGTAAATATTCTATTAAATTAGAAAGTAGAGAAATACTATTTTTCATAAAGCGCTTATTTATAATTATTAACGAATGTTTTACGAAAAATAGTATCTTGAAATTATAAATTGGTAGTTGTATCTGTCGGATTATCTTTTGAAAAATCTGTTGCAGGCACAACCATAGGTTTTGGTTTTACACGAGCAAAAAAGAAAAATAAACATGTAACAAACCAGCCTGCCCAAAATAAATATCCGCCTGTATGAAATTGGCTGTTCATGTATTTATGACTTGTAGATGTAAAATCGTAAAACGTATAAAGCAACCCAATTAACCCGATAACAATAAAAATAAGGTTTACCAAGCTAAAGTTTTTATAAGTTGTGGTACGTTTAACAACCCATAAAACGGCTATAAGTACTAACTGTACAATAAAAACAGCTGCAAAACCTTTATACCAATCTTTTAAAAAACCATATTCGGTATAAAAAGTTGATACGCCAATACGACCAATTAACGACATTTTTGAAAGTAAAATTCCGGCAACCAAACTAATTACTACCTGAATTAAAATAAGAATAATCCATTTATTTTTCATAACATTTTTACAATTTAAAACTTATGGTAAAGATGCTAAATATTCTGTTATCTTTGTAAAAATTTTTGAGAATGAATAAGCAAGGCGGAAACAGCGGCAATAGAAATAATAAAAAATCATCTTTTTCGAAAAAAGGGGCGTTTGATAAAAATAAACCGAATGAAAAATCGGCATCGGGATCAAACTTTAAAAAACCTTTTAAGAAAGACGATAAGCCGTTTAAGAAGTGGACGAATGATAAACCTGCACCATCAACATCAGCTGCAAAACCTGCAGTTTTAAAGAACGAAGATATTCGATTAAATAAATATGTATCTAATTCGGGCGTATGTTCACGTCGCGATGCCGATTTATACATTCAGTCTGGAAACGTTACAGTTAACGGGGAAGCAATCACAGAAATGGGTTACAAAGTAAAACCGGGCGATAAAGTAGTTTTCGACGGAGTTTTGTTGAATCCAGAAAAAAAGGTATATGTTTTGTTGAACAAACCTAAAGGTTTTTCTACAGCCGACGATGAAAATGTTTCAAGTGCCTATGATTTGGTTCGAAATGCATCAACATCAGTATTACGTCCTGTAGGTAGAATGGATAAAAGTACCGTTGGATTATTGTTGTTTACAAACGATAACGAAATGATACAGAAATTCACTAATACGGCACAACATTCGTCAAAGCTGTATCAGGTTTCGTTAGATAAAAACTTAAAATACGAAGATTTAGAAAAAGTTCAAACCGGTGTTTATATTAACGAACATAAAGTTTGGGTTGAAGAAATTTCGTATGTGGAAAATCAGCCAAAAAGTGAAGTAGGCGTTAAGCTAAAAACATCGAACGTAAAAGTAGTTCGTGCCATTTTTGAAAAATTAGGTTATAACGTTATAAAGTTAGACCGCGTAATGTATGCAGGTTTAACTAAATGGGGAATTGCCCGCGGACAGTGGCGTTTCCTTAACGAACAGGAAGTTATAAACTTAAAGAATTTAAAATAACAAAGAGCGTTTCAATTTTGAAACGCTTTTTTGTTATATTGCAATAAATTATAACCTTATGAACAAATATGTTTTAATGATCGCTTTGCTGAGTTTACAGTTTAGTTATGGTCAAAACCAAGAACAACAAGCAACAGAACAAAATATTGAAGTTTCTCAACCAAAAGAATTAGCAAGCTTTGTCGTTTTTAGTATTACCGATTATAGTAATGCAGAAGAATATCTTAAGTTTAAAGAAAAATACAACGTTGATATTAAGTTTGAAAGTTGTGCTGTTGATCTTTCTTTATTTGGTAGAGCTAAAAAAAGTAATAAAGAATTGGCTTCTGTTTTAACCGAAAAATACGGAACAGTTTGGATGGAAGAACTTCCTTGTACTTTAGTTGGTGTAGATTTGGAACAATAAATAACTTTTAAAAGAATAAAAAAGCTCGATTGTAAAATCGAGCTTTTTGTTTATTAATTCAATCCGCGTTTTTTCAACAATGGTTCAATTTTTGGATCAGCACCACGGAATTTTCTGTATAATTCTGCAGGATCTTCTGTTCCGCCTTTTTCTAAAACATATTTGCGGAACATCAATGCTTTTTCAGAATTAAACAAGCCTGCTGTTTTAAATGCTTCAAAAGCATCGGTATCTAAAACGGCACTCCAAATGTAGCTGTAATATCCTGCTGAATATCCGCCTGCAAAAATGTGACTGAAATAGGTGCTTCTGTAACGTGGAATAATTGCATCAATCAATCCCGCTTCTTTCATTGCGTTAATTTCAAACGTATTTATATCGTCTTTAATTTCTTCGGTTGCCGTGTGGTATTTCATATCTAAAAACGATGCTGCTAAATATTCTGTAGTAGCAAAACCTTGATCAAAAGTTCCCGCTTTTTTCATTTTTTCAATTAATGCATCAGGAATTACTTCACCTGTTTTGTAATGTTTTGCATACATTTTTAAAACTTCAGGTTCGGCAGCCCAATTTTCCATTATTTGTGATGGAAGTTCAACAAAATCTCTTGGGACATTTGTTCCTGCTAAGCTTCTGTAATTTACGTTTGATAACAATCCGTGCAACGCATGACCAAATTCATGGAAAAACGTCGTGGTTTCGTCAAAAGTTAATAATGACGGAGTGGTTGCGGTTGGTTTTGTGAAATTGCAAACAATAGAAATGACCGGATTTTTACGTTTACCGTTTTCCATTTGCTGGCTGCGGTACGATGTCATCCAAGCGCCACCACGTTTTGATTCGCGCGGATGCATATCCATATACAATAAACCTAATGATTTTTTATCGCCATCGAACACTTCCCAAACCGTAACATCTGTATGATATTTAGGTACGTTCGTTAATTCCTTATAAGTTAATCCCCATAGTTTATTGGTTACATCGAAAATTCCTTTGCGAACATTCTCTAAACTTAAATAAGGTTTTAATTCTTGCTCGTCTAAATTATAACGCTCCTTACGAATTTTCTCTGCATAATAACGCCAATCTGCAGGCGCAACATCTTCATTAATTCCTTCTTTGCGCATTAAAGCCTGAATGTCTGTAGCCTCTTGTTTTGCTTTATTAACAGCCGGTGCCCATAATTTCATTAACAAGGTATTTACAGCTTCAGGATTTTTCGCCATACTTTCTTCTAACACATATTCTGCGTGGTTTTTATAACCTAACAATTGTGCTTTTTGCATACGTAAATTGGCAATTTTAAGCACATTTTCTTTATTGTCGTTTCCGTTGTTTTGGTTTCCACGAACCTGATATGCATTCCAGATTGTTTTTCGCAGTTCGCGATTATCGGCATATTGTAAAAACGGCATTACGCTAGAATTGCTTAACGTAAAAACGTATTTACCTTCTTTGCCTTTGGCTTTAGCTTCTTCGGCAGCGGCTTCGATTAGTTCGGTTGGTAAACCTGCCAAGTTTTCTTTTTTATCGATAACCAATTCGTAATTATTGGTTTCGTTCAACAAATTATCGCCGTATTTTAATGATAAAACAGATAATTCACTATTCAGTTTTTTAAGTTTGTCTTTATTTTCTGCCGAAAGATTTGCGCCACTACGCACAAAACGTTTGTAAGTTTCATCTAACAACATTTGTTGTTCTGAGCTAAGCTTTAAAGTTTCGGGTTTTGTAATTTGATATTGATTGTAAACGTTTTTTACTTTTTGAAAAAGCGCATCGTTTAAATAAATGTTGTCATTGTGTTCTGAAAGGGTAGGAGCCATTTCTTGTGACAGCTTCTGCAATTCGTCATTTGTATTGGCGCTTGTTAAATTGTAAAGTACGGTGGTAACTTTTTTTAGCGTTTCGCCAGAATTATCAATAGCTACAATAACGTTTTCAAACGATGGTTGTTCTTTGTTGTCTACAATTGCCTGAATGTCTTTTTGGTGATCTTTAATGCCTTCTAAAATAGCGGGTTTAAAATGGCTGTTCTGAATTTTATCGAACGGAGGAACTTCAAACGGAGTGTTCCATTCGGCGATTAAAGGGTTTTCTTGTCCTGATGTCATTACGGTGTTTTCCTTCTTATTACACGATTGTTGTGTAGCTGCACCTGCTAATAAGCACAGCATAATGATTGTTTTACGATTCATTACTTATGTTTTGTTGCAATTTACTAAAAGTATCGGCATAAAAAAAGTACAATCTGTTGAAAGATTGTACTTTACAAAAAAACAATTAAATATTAACTTTTATTTTTGCTCAACTAACTGAATTTCTGCATTTAACTTAACATCTTCGCCAACTAATACACCGCCGGTTTCTAACGCAGCGTTGTAGGTTAGGCCAAAATCTTTACGGTTAATTTTCCCGTCTAGGTTTATACCAACTTTGGTGTTTCCCCACGGATCGGTCATTAAACCACTAAATTCTGCATTTAATGTAACAGGTTTTGTAATGCCTTTTATGGTTAAATCGCCTGTGATTTGGTATTCGTTTCCGTCACCTTCAATTTTTGTAGATTTAAAATTTAAGGTAGGATACTGCTCTGCATCAAAGAAATCTGCACTTTTTAAGTGGTTGTCTCTGTCTGTGTTGTTTGTGAAAATTGAATTAACTTTCGCTTCAAACTGTAAATTGGCCTCTTTTAAATCATTGTCAAAATCAATTTCTGCCGAATAATCGTTAAAATTTCCTTTTACGTTAGTAAACATCATGTGTTTTACCTTAAAACCTACCTCGGTATGTGTAGGATCAATTGTCCATTTTTTCATAATATAAATATTTTTAAATTAATTTAAGTTCATTGGAACTTCTATAATTAGAAATTCACTTTTATCATTTGTTTTGATACTCACTTTGTCTGTGTCCCAAATTCCAATAGCATCGCGGGTTTGAAGTGAATTTCCATCAACTTCGATCGATCCATTTAAAAGAAAAATATAAATTCCGTTGTTTTTAGGATCTTCAACTGTAATGGTGGTTTCTTTATCAGAATCGAACTTTGCCATTTTAAACCAAGCGTTTTGTTGTAAGCGCAAAGTACCTTCGGCTGTTGTTGGTTGAATCAGTGTTTTAATTTCGTTATCGTTTACGGCATATTCCATTTGACCGTAACGCGGCGTAATGTTCATTTTGTTTGGAATGATCCATATTTGCAGAAATTTTACAGCTTCGGTTACGCTTCCATTCATTTCGCTGTGGGTAACACCTGTGCCTGCACTCATAAACTGAATTTCGCTTTTTTGTATAACTCCTTCAGATCCGGTACTGTCTTTATGTGCCAGTTTTCCTTCTAACGGAATGGAAACAATTTCCATGTTTTCGTGCGGATGCGCGCCAAAGCCTCTGCCAGCTGCTACATAATCATCATTTAAAACTCGTAAAGCTCCAAAATTAACACGTTCTGGGTTGAAATATCCTGCAAACGAAAAGGTATGATAAGATTTTAACCAACCGTGATCGGCATATCCTCTCGATGTTCCTAAATCTATTATATACTGTGCCATTGTTTTCTTTAATTTTAATAATGTAAAGTTAGTTTACAAAAATGAATTGGCTGTTAACCTATATTAAGAAATGACAACAAGTGTTTAAAAGCTATTTTTTGCGTAGTAAATTACTTTTCATTTTGCTGAAAAATTCAGGTGTAACGCCAATGTAAGATGCAATATTTTTTTGAGGTAAGCAGTTAATAATATCGGTATGTTTTTTTAAGAATTTTTCATAGCGTTCTTCTGCAGTTAACGACATTTTGTCTAAAATGCGCTGTTGGTTGGCAATTAAATTGTTTTCGGTAAGTATTCTAAAGAAACGCTCTAATTTTGGTACTTCATTAAATAATCTTTCGGCATGGCTTCTTTGTAAAATAAGTACTTCACAATCTTCCATTACATCAATATATAAAATTGCAGGTTTTTCAGTTAAATAACTATACATATCAGCAACCCACCATCCCGGTACTGCAAAACTTAAAATATGTATTGCACCATTATCATCTATAGTGTAACTGCGTAAAATTCCCTTTAAAACAAAATAGGTGAAATGCGCTTCGTCGCCTGGTTTTATTGCAATTGTCTTTGCTTTTAAACTGGCTTTTTCAAAAGCATTAAAGATAATATCTTCTTCTTCTGAAGTTAAGGAAACGTGTTTGGATATGTTTTGAAGTAGTAAATTTTTCATTGGTGCACCCTATTGATTTTACGATTATAAAAATAGCGATTAATTATGATAACATCTATTTTATTTAGTACCTTGTTGAAAATATAAATTTTGCATGTTAACATTTAAACAGATAAAAGCAGACGATGTTATAAACATTCGTCATACCGTATTAAAAGAAGGTCAGCCTATAGAAGTTTGTCATTTTGAAGGCGATTTAGATGAAGGAACCAAGCATTTTGGTGCGTTTTTAAATAATGAATTGGTTGGTGCAGTAACCATGATGGCTAAGAAAACGAATAATTATAAGGTACATCCGGTTTATCGTTTAACGGGCTTGTCTATTTTGCCGGAACATCAGCATAAAAACATTGGTAAACGATTGTTGAATTTTGCCGAAGAAAATATTTCGCGCAAAGGATCTGTTATGATTTGGTGTTTTGCACGCGATTATGCTGTGAATTTTTACAAGAAAAACGGATACCGATTAAATGTTCAGCAGATCGTAATTCCGTACATTGGTTCTCACAGAATTATGTTTAAATTTGTAGCGAAAGAAGATTAACCGTTTTTATAGAATGAATATTAGAAAAATTATTGTTGGGGCACTTATTTTTTCTGCATGTACAAGTAACAATTCTAAACAGAATTTATCAAATGCAGAAAAAACTGTAAGGGTAGAAAAAATCATGCTGTTTGGAAAAGATGAAAATGTTGTAAAGTTTTATACCGATAATAATTTTGAAACAATTTGGCAAGACAGTTTAAATAGAAACGAATTGATTTCGGCTATTATTGATAGTAGATACGATGCCGTTTTGCCCGAAAAATATCCCTTAAAAAAATTAATTTCTGCACATTACAACTATAACGTTTTAAGTATTGCTGAATTACAGAAAGCCGATGTTATTTTCAGCGAAAACTTTTTTCGTATAGCAAAACAATTGGCAACAGGCAAAGTAAACCCAAAAAAACTTTATGGCGACTGGGAACCTTACATTCCGGAAAATGATTATGCAGCATTGTTAAACCAATCAGTTGCAGATCAAAAAGTTTATGATGCTTTAGAAGAGATCAAACCTAAAAACGAACTCTACCTAAAATACAAAAAAGCATTCGCAAAGTATGTTCCCATAACTTCTAAAGATACCTTGTCTGCCGAAGGATTGTTGCGAAAAAAAGTGTGGGTTAATTTTGAACGAACTAAATGGTTAGCGCCCGATTTAGGCGAAAATTATGTTTGGATTAATCTACCACAATATAATTTGCAATTGGTTGAAAATGGTAAAGTAACCGATTCATACAAAATAATTATAGGTAAAAAGGAACGTAAAACCCCGATACTTTCATCAGCTTTTAACGGAATTATCGTAAATCCAAAATGGACAGTTCCACCAACAATTCTTAAAAATGACGTTGTTCCAAAAGCATCGGCTAATCGAGGTTATTTCGCATCGAACCGTTTAACGATCTTTGACAAAAAAACCGGAAAACAAGTAAGCCCCGAAAATTGGATTCCTGCTAATTATGGATCTTATCGTTATGTTCAACAAACCGGTCGATTAAATTCTTTAGGTCAGATTAAGTTCGATTTCCCTAACAAACACATGGTATATTTGCACGATACCAATAACAGAACGCGTTTTGTAGAAAGCAATCGAGCATTAAGTTCGGGCTGTGTTCGTGTGGAAGATCCTTTTAGACTGGCAGAAAAAATATTCAAAATTGAAGGAAAAAATATATCAAAAAGCGAAATTGATACATTGGCGGTAAAAGAGAAGACCAAAAACTTTAAGTTAAACAAAAAAGTAAACGTCCATCAAGTCTATTTTACAGCCGTAATCAATGATGCCGGTGATGTAAAAATCCTTAACGACGTTTACTCTTTAGATAATAAACTTTATAAAAGATTAATTCAATAAATTAGATGTTGTAAGATAACCTTTTTGGTCTGCATGGTAAATAAACAAACAGCTTTCGTTTTTAATAAGATTAATAATATCATGCGCAACAGCGTAAGGTAAGGCTGGGCAGCCAAGGCTTCTGCCTAAATATCCCTGATTTTTTCCCACATTTTCGTTGGCATAATCTGCAGCATGTATTACAATATCGCGTTCGCGTGCGTTACTGTTTATACCTGCTTCTAAACCATCTAATCGTAACGATAAACCGTGTTTCCCCATATAGGTTTCTGCAGTGGTATAAAAACCAAGGCTGCTTTTATACGATTCACGTGCGTTAGAAAAATCGTTTGCATATTCCATACCGCTGTTTCTTCCGTGCGAAACTACTGTTTGATAAAGAATTTCGTGCGATTTCATATCAATAACCCACATTCTGCGTTCGGTAGATGATTTGGTGAAATCAATAATTGTAAGGAGTTCTTTGTTTAATTTACCTTCTCCTTTAAGTTTGTAGTAACCTTTAAATGCCGCTTTGAAGCTTTCCATTTCAGGCTTGTCGAATTTCTTTTCGTCTAAATCTAAATATTCTGATAAAACCATTTTATCAAAAGCACTTAAATTGCTTGAAGCGTTAGATTTTAAATTTGTTTTTGTTACAGCGGCAATCTCTTTAGATTTTATAGTAGATGATTTTGTAACTACTGTAACTTTTTTACCATTTCCATTTCCATTGTTATCTCCGTTCGGGTCGTTAATTGTCATTGGTTTGAACGATAACAGACCCACCATCATTATAGGCAATAATTTAAAATTCATTTGTTCTTATATTAATGTTGTTTAAACTTCTGAACGTAAATATAATAACTTTATTACAAATCAAACCGTTAATTTAATGTTTAATAAACATATTTAACATTTATTTTTAGTAAAATGTTAAAAAAACAGCCCGAAATCTAAAATTCTATGAGTAAATTTGAACCATATTTTTAATCGAAAAATGAACAAAAAAGTCCTTTTAATGATATTAGATGGTTGGGGAAATTCACCCGACCCAAAAGTATCTGCCATAGATCATGCCAACACGCCTTTTATAGATAGTTTATATAAAAAATATCCTTTTGCACAATTACGAACCGACGGTTTAAATGTTGGTTTGCCTGACGGGCAAATGGGAAATTCCGAAGTAGGTCACATGAATTTGGGCGCGGGTAGAATTGTATATCAAGATTTGGCAAAAATAAATCTAGCCGTTCAAAAAAATACTTTAAGTGCCGAACCTGTTTTACAAGAAGCGTTTAATTATGCGAAAGCAAACAACAAACCAGTTCATTTTTTAGGATTGGTTTCTGACGGAGGTGTGCATTCACATATCAATCATTTATTCGGATTGTTAGATGCAGCCAATGATTTCGGTTTGAACGATATTTTTGTACATGCTTTTACCGATGGTCGTGATGTAGATCCAAAGTCAGGCGCAGGTCATATTGATAATTTAGTAAAACACATAGCAAATTCTCCGGCAAAACTGGCATCTGTAATTGGTAGATATTACGCAATGGATCGCGACAAACGTTGGGAACGCGTTAAAAAAGCCTATGATTTGGTTGTGAAAGGAATTGGAATGCCTTCGCGAAATGCGGTTTTAAGTATTGCAGATAGTTATATAAATGATGTTACCGATGAGTTTATCGACCCGATTGTAATGGTTCATGACGACAATAAACCCGTTGCCACAATTAATGAAGGCGATGTTGTGATCTTTTTTAATTTTAGAACCGATCGTGGCAGACAGCTAACCGAAGTGTTATCACAAGTAGATCTGCCAGAGTTTGGGATGGAAAAATTAGATTTGAACTATGTTACACTTACTAATTACGATGAAAACTATAACAACGTTAAAGTTGTTTACAATAAAGATAATGTAACAAATACATTGGGCGAAGTTTTGGAAAGTGCTGGTAAAAAACAAATTCGTATGGCAGAGACTGAAAAATATCCGCACGTAACCTTTTTCTTTTCCGGCGGACGTGAAGAACCTTTTAATGGTGAAGCGCGTATTTTGTGCCCATCGCCAAAAGTAGCTACTTACGATTTAACC
>Ga0233380_1000582_pt1 | contig 18591 bp, 12 predicted proteins | sample ElkDunMinimDraft_9_FD_191541 | JGI IMG/M metagenome (GOLD analysis project Ga0233380, IMG submission 191541) | Fecal eukaryotic communites from dung pellets of Tule Elk in California, USA - Elk Dung F36 | ecosystem: Host-associated > Mammals > Digestive system > Large intestine > Fecal | place... | reverse complement strand
AAAACCCCGGCATGACCCCGCGCGAGGCGACGATCCAGTCGATGGACGAACTCCAGGTCGCGCTCGTCGCGATCGCGCTGGTGCTGTCGGCGGTGTTCCTGCCGATGGCCTTCTTCGGCGGTTCCACCGGCGTCATCTACCGGCAGTTCTCGCTGACGGTCATCACCGCCATGGTGCTGTCTGTCCTCGTCGCGCTGATCCTCAGCCCGGCACTGACCGCCACCTTGCTCAAGGCCAAAAGCAAAGAGGACAGGCCCGGCTTCCTGCGTCGCCACGTGCCGGCAGTGGGCGAGCGCCTTGTCCGCTTCAGCCATGCCTTCAACACCGGCTTTGAACGGTTGAGCGACCGCTACGCCGGCACCGTCACCAAGGTGGTCGACCGCAAGTGGCTGTTCCTGGCCATCTACGCGATCGTCGTCGCCATCATGGCCGTGCTTTACCTGCGGCTTCCCAGCGGCTTCCTTCCCACTGAAGACCAGGGCACGGTCATGGTGCAATATCGCTTGCCGGCCGGGACCACGCTCAACCGCACGCAGCAGGTCCAGCAGGCGGTCGAGCGCCACTTCATGGTGAACGAGAAGGACAACGTCCAGACGATCTTCACGGTCGCGGGCGGCGGCATGGGCGCGGCGGGGCAGAACTCCGGCAACGGATTCGTCAAACTGAAGAACTGGGATGACCGCCCGGGCCAGGAAAACAGCGCCGGCGCCATCGTCCAGCGGGCCACGCAATCCCTGTCTGTGCTGCGCGACGCCCAAGTCTTCACGCTGGTTCCGGGCGCCGTGCGCGGTCTGGGCCAGTCCTCCGGCTTCACCATGGAGCTGCAGAATACCAGCGGCATGAGCCGGCAGCAGTTTGCCGAGGCGCGCGATCGCCTGCTGGCCGCGGCCACCGCCGACCAGCGCCTCACCGGCGTGCGCCTCAGCGACTTGCCCGATGTGTCCACCCTGTCGGTCGACATCGATCCCCAGCGGATCACCGCCTACGGGCTCAGCCCCGCCCAGGTAAACAATACGCTCGCGACCGCGTGGGGCGGCGTCTACGTGAACGACTTCATCGACAAGGGCCGGGTGAAGCGCGTCTACGTGCAGGGTGACGCGCCCTTCCGCATGAAGCCGGAAGACCTCGCGCAGTGGTACGTGCGCACCAACGAGGGTGAAATGGCCCCGTTCAGTGCCTTCGCCCGCACCGGCTGGTCCACGGTCCCCAGCACGACCTCGCGCTTCAACGGCATCGCGTCCTTCGAATTTTCGGGCCAGGCGGCGCCGGGCGTCAGCTCCGGCACCGCCATGGAGATCATGGAACAGCTCGCCTCCGATATTCCCGGCGTCGGCGTGGCCTGGGCCGGCCAGTCGTTCCAGGAACGGCTGAGTTCCAGCCAGGGGCCGCTGCTCTACGCCTTGTCGCTCCTCGTGGTGTTCCTGTGTCTTGCGGCGCTTTACGAAAGCTGGTCGATCCCGGTCGCGGTCCTGCTGGTGATCCCGCTCGGCCTGGTTGGCGCGATCTTCGCGGTGACGCTGCGCGGGCTGGAGAACGACGTCTACCTGCAGATCGGCCTTCTCACGACGATGGGGCTTGCCGCCAAGAATGCGATCCTCATGATCGAGTTCGCGGAGCAGGCCGAGAGGCAAGGCAAGAGGGTCATCGACGCGGCGATCGAGGCGGCGCGCATTCGCCTGCGCCCGATCCTCATGACCAGCTTCGCCTTCATCTTCGGCGTGCTGCCGCTGGCTCTCGCCACGGGCGCGGGCGCGAACAGCCGCGTCGCGATCGGCACCGCGGTAATCGGCGGCATGCTGACGGCGACGATCCTGGCGATCTTCTACATCCCGCTGTTCTTCGTGCTCGTGCGGCGCAGCGTGCGCGACGGGTTGAAGGCAATGCGTGAGCGGGTCGGCCAGAGAGGCGGCCGGGCCAGCGGCCCGACGGGTGAGCCGGCATGAGCCGCCTCCCCGCTTCCCTCCTGCCGGCCTCGGCCGCGCTGAGCCTGGCCTTGACGCTCGGCGCGTGTTCGCTGGCGCCACCCAACGACACGCCCCCGGCTCCGATCGCCGCAAGCTGGCCGGTCGGGGACGCCTATCTGGCCCAGACCGAAGCGGCGCTGCCGACCGTCTCGTACACGGACATCTTCAAGGACCCGCGGCTTCGACAGCTCATTGCAACCGCGCTTGAAAACAACCGCGACTTGCGCGTCGCCGCCGCCAACGTGGCCGCGGCACGCGCGCAGGTCCGCGTGGTGCGGGCAGACCAGCTTCCCGTGGTGGGCGTCAACGGCGCGGCGACTTATGCCGACAACGGCACCTCCAACATCAACCCCGGAGCAGGCGCGCGCAGTTCGGGCAGGGGCTGGTCCTACTCGACGCAAGGCGGGGTCTCCGCCTTCGAGCTCGACTTCTTTGGCCGGTTTGCAAACGCAACCGAGGCGCAACGCAACGCCGCCCTGGCCGAAGAGGCGTCGGCCCGCACGATCCGCCTCGGCCTGATCGCCGACCTGGCGCGCGCCTGGGCCACTTATGGAGCGGACCGGGACCTGCTGGCCATCGCACTCGCCACGGCCGAGAACGCGGAACGCAGCGTCACGCTCACCAGCGCAAGGCTGCGCGGCGGTATCGCCCCGCGTACCGATCTTCGCCAGGCGGAACAGGTCCTGGAGACCGCCCGCAGCGACGTCGCCGCACAGCGCGCCGCGCTGGCCCAGGACATCAACGCCATCCGCCTGCTGCTCGGCACCACCGAGGTTGACGAGGCGCTGTTGCCCGGCGGCATTGCCGAAGTGGTGGATTCGCTCGGGACCTTGCCCGCCGGCACCAGTTCAGAAGTCCTGCTGCGGCGTCCTGACGTGGTTGCCGCCGAGTACCAGCTTCGCGCCGCCAATGCCGACATCGGCGTCGCTCGGGCGCAGCTCTTCCCGTCGATCTCGCTGACGGGTCTGGCGGGATTTGCCAGCGACGCACTCTCCTCGCTGTTCGACAGCGGGTCGTTCCGCTGGTCTGGCGGCGGTCGCGGTGCGTGGACGCTGTTCAACGGTGGCGGGCGCGTGGCTGCGGTGGAAGTAAGCCGCGCCCAGCGCGATGCCGCTCTCGCCAATTACGAAGGCACGGTCCAGACCGCCTTCCGCGAAGTATCGGATGCCCTGGCCGATCAAGGCACGCTATCCGAACGCCTGCGCTCCGCCTCTGCCAACGCGGCGGCCGCTGCCGACACGGCGCGGCTCACGGAGGCCCGCTATCGCTTTGGTGTCGACAGCTTCCTCTCCAGCCTCGATGCGCAGCGCAGCCTCTACGCCGCGCGCCGTTCGGAGCTCGCCACCCGGCTCGATCTGGCCACTAACCGCATCACGCTTTACCGCGTGCTGGGCGGGGACGCGTCCACCGCCACCGCCGCGGAACCGCCCCGCTAGCGCACGCCGCACGGTGGGACAGGAATGGACACGTCGCCCCGGCTCAACGCCGGGATGACGTAATGCCCGGAGACGAAGCCGCTGTCCCCCGCCCCTGACCCCGCCTCTCAGCTGAAGGTCGGAATGATCTGTGGCAGGTCGGCGGTCGTGCGGATGCCCGGCGCCGCCGCGCAGACCACGGGGATCGCATTCACCGGCCGGTGCGCCGTGAGGCCGGGGGTAAAGGCGGCGTAATCCTCCTCCGGCACCGGGAAGTGAATGTCGACCAGCAGCGGCGTGTCGCCCGCCGTCTGCACCCGCCAGCCTGAATCCCGCAGGTTCCAGTCATCCTCGATGTCCGTGGTCACGTACCAGTTGGCACGGAAACGCAGCACTTCGCGCCCCTTGTGCTTGCAGGTGATCGTCGTGCGCATGGCCCCGACGGTGCCCGCCTCCACCGTCCCTGCCGCGATCTGCAGCGTGTTCCGGGTGGCGGAGAGCTCCCCCTTCGCCTCGATTTCGTCGATCGGCAGGCCAATTGCTTCGCCGATCTGCGAGAGCGAACTGCCGAAATCGCCCTTGAGGTGCTCGGCCCGGCGCTGGTCGAACGGAGCCATGGGTTGGCCGAACCCCATGATCCGGAACAGCATGTCCGGCGAATCGCGGCTCGACACATCGGCGTACTCGTCAATCGTCAGCAGATCGTGGCTGCGCGCCAGCGACAGCAGCGGGAGCACGAAAGCCTCGGTGATGAATCCGGGGCTGGAGCCGGTGCTATAGATGGAGCTTCCGCCCACGGCGCAGGCCTCTTCCACCCGAGCACGATTTTCCGGCGCGATCATCGCGGGGTAATGGAAGTCGCCGCGCGTCGTGACCACGTTCTTGCCGGAAGCCAGGATGGCGCAAAGCTCGTCCCAGTCCGTGCCCTGGCGCATATAGAGCACGCAGTCGGCATCGGTGGCGATCAGGTCAGCCGAGGAGTTGGTCGCGGTAACGCCCGTCCGCGCGCTCAGCCCGGCAAGTTCACCGGCATCCTTACCCACCTTCGCTTGCGAGCTGACCCACAAGCCGACCAGTTCCAGGTCTGGATGCTCGATCACCGTACGCAGCGCGCGGCTGCCGACATTGCCCGTGGCCCATTGGATCACGCGGTACTTGCGCTTCTCGGTCATCGTCGCAGTCTCCCAAAAAATGGCGCCGGTCGGACGAGCCGCCGGCGCTCCTGTGTTCGATCCTTCACGGGACGGTTCCCACGCGCAATCCCCGCGTGGGAACCCCGTTCCCGCTTAGAACTTGACGCCCACTTCCAGCCCGTAAGTCACCGGCTTGTTCCAGTTCGCGCCCAGCCCGTAGCTGGCATACTGGACCTGCGTCAGATAGCGGCTGTTGGTGACGTTATCGCCGTAAGCAGCCACGCTGAACCGGTCGGTCGGATCGGTCCACTGCGCCCGCAGCGACAGCGTCTCGTAGCCCTTCTGCGGGAACTGGATGCCCGAGGGCCCGAAGTAGAACTTCGAGCTGTAGGCCAGGTTGCCCGAAAGCGTGAGTTCTCCGCCGCCCACGTTCGTGCTGTAGCGGGCGCCGAGGTTCCCGGTGAATTCCGGCGTACGCTGCATGGTCACGTCCTCGAGGTCGCGACCGGTCACCAGGAAGGTGACACCCTGGAAAGTCGTGAGACAGGTCTGTGCCGAATAGAGGCTCAGACAGGGGGTGTAGATCGGTGCGTTCTCAAACTTCTTGTATCGCGCGTGGGTCCAGGCGGCGCCGGCGTTGATCTCGAAGCCGGGGCTCACACGATAGCGGACCTGGCCGTCCAGGCCATAGATCTCGGAAGTCGCGGCGTTGATGATCTGGGCGGTGCTGGTGCGGAACAGCGAGACCTGGAGGTTCTTGTAATCATAGTAGAAGCCCGAGAGCTCGAACGAGAGCGCGCGGTCATCGTACTTGTAGCCGACCTCGAAGGCGTTGATCGTTTCCGGCTTCACTTGGCCACAAGTGAAGTTGGTCTCGATGATCTGGCAGCTTCCGCCCACGTCGATGATCGCAGCCTTGTAGCCCTTGGTGAACGAGGCATAGACGCTCGACCGGTCGTCGGGCTTGTAGCGCAGGACGAACCGCGGCGTGACGCGGTCGTCCGAGATGCTGGGCACCGGGTTCTTGCTGGTAGGATCGAAGCCAAGCAGCACGCTGGGGTTCCAGTATGCGTCGACCACCTTGTCCTTGGCATAGCGCACACCGGCTGTAACGAAGAACTGCGGCGTCACTTCATAGGTCGCGTCGAAGTAGGCGGCATAGCTCTTGGTCGTGGTGCCCGAGCCACCCTGGCGGATCCGCGCCGGCGGCCGGCTACCGGCATTGTCGATGTTGGTGATGTAGATGTCGGTGTTTTCGAAGTAGAACAGCCCCGCGGTCCACTGCAGCGGGGTGCCCGCCTTCGAGTTCAGCAGGAATTCCTGCGTGATCGTCTTGTTGCGGTTGGGCAGACCGAGCTGGAAGATGTCCACGCCGGAATAGTCGAGCTCAAGCGAGGCGTTGACCACCTCCTTGCGGTACTGCGAGTACGAGGTCAGGTCGGCAAAGCCGAGATCGGCGTTCACCGTCGCCTGGTAGACATCGCTGCGCGAGCGGAAGAACTCGGGCACCGACCCGCTGGCAATGCGGTTCTTGTCGAAGGTATACTGCCCCGGCTGCGCATAGAACGGCGCGCCCGATCCCACCTGGTTGTCGCGGTAGCTTGCGGTCAGCAGCGGCGATGGATCGTCGACGTCGCCGTGCTGGTAGCGCAGCAGCACCGAAACCGCGTCGGTCAGCTCCGCCTTCAGCCCGAGCCGCAAGGACCAGTTCTTGTAGTCGCCCACCCGGCGTCCGCTGGAGATGTCGCGGCGCCAGCCATCGCCGGTGCTGTAGACGCCTTCGAAGTCCATCGCGACGCGGTCCGAAATACCGTAGGTCAGATAACCCTGCGTGCGCCACTCGTTATAGCGACCATAGGAAGTCTTCACCTGGCCCCCGGTCTCCGTGCTGGGCTCGGCCGACTGGATAAGGATCGCGCCGCCGGTCGTATTGCGACCGAACAGCGTGCCCTGCGGGCCCTTCAGCACCTGGATGTCCCGCACATTGAGCAGCTGCGCGTTGGTGGCGAGCGGGTTGGGCGAATAGAACCCGTCGATATAGATGCCGACGTTACCGCCGCCGCCCGAGGTCGTCACCGCCGTGCCGATGCCGCGGATCGTCGGCTGGAAAAAGGCACCAGCATTGTCGAAGCGCAGGCCCGGCGTCAGCTTGGCGATGTCGGTCAATTCCTCGACGTTCGCCGTCTCCAGCGCCTCGGCCCCGAGTGTGGTGACGGAGATCGGCACGTTGACGAGGGCTTCCGCGCGGCGCTGTGCCGTCACGATGATCACATTGTCCTCGGTTTCCACCGTGTCCACCGAGCGGGTGGTGGCCGAAGACGTGTCCTGCGCGAAGGCGGGACCGGCAAGCGCCGCGGCAATGGCAATACCTGAAAGCGCGACGGACGCGCGAAGATGCTTCCTGAGCATGGATCCTCCCCTGTGTTTGGAAGGAACCTAGCTCTGGCGAAGTATGAAGCCAACGCCGAACTGGACACTTGCACAAAAAGCGCCGCAGCGGTGCAACACTGCAACAATCGCGGCGCAGTCGTGATGTCGGCCTCTGCTTCGTTCAGCCCGCCACATGCATGTCCACTAAGTCAACAGACCGCTAAGGCCCCATGTATCCGAGCGTTTCCTGCCGAGGATCGGGCGACTCCGCTTTCCAGCGGACCGAACCGAACGGCCGCTCCAGGCGCCGCCGCACCCGCCGGCCCCGACGCCGATTGAAGCTGTCCGCGTCGGCCTGAGTCTGGAAGTCGGCGTTTGTGTAGCGGTCGCGCATACGCAGGTAATCGCCCCAGGTCGGGCAATGATAGCGTTCGGTCCACAGCGCCGGGTTCTCGATGTCGCGGGCGAGCGACCAGTCGAACCCGCCGATGCGCTTTCGCACCCGCTGCAGCCGCATCATCGTATCGTAGAAGTCGCGCGCCCGCTCCGGATCGACATCGTACTCCACCTCAACCACGATCGGGCCCGAACGCAGGGTCAGCGCCATGGCGACTTCGGGCTCGTAGCCGATGTCGACCGTCGCGGTATCGGCGTCCTCGTTGCGCAGCGGAAGGACCACGCCCAACAAGACGGTGGCGGCGACCGCGATGCCAGAGGCGATGAACGCCGCCGCCACACCGAACTCCCCGGCGAACTCGCCCCAGGCCCAAGCACCGATGCCGATGCCCGCGGTGATCGCGGAAGAATAGAGGGACAGCGCCCGCGCTGCGACCCACCGGGGCGCCGAGAGCTGGACGGTCACGTTGAGGATGGCGACGGTCAGGATGTTGCATCCGCCGATCACGAAGAAGGCGATGCAAGTCAGCACGATATTGTGACTGAACCCGATCACCACCAGCGCCGCGCCGGTGCCGATCGCGAACAGCCGGATCGCCGTCTCAGTCGATATTCGCGAGGTGATGTTGGAGACAAACAGCGCGCCCAGCACGGCACCCACGCCCTGCGCGCCCAGCAGGATGCCGAAGACCGCCGCGTCGCCTTGCAGCATGTCCTTCGCCACCAGCGGCGCCAGGCCGGCTGCCGTCGCGGTGCAGAACCCGAAGGCCAGGATGCGCGTCAGGGCGGTGCGGATACCGGGGGAATGCAGCGCATAGCGGCCCCCGCCGATGATCGCGCGATCGATCCGCTCGGGCGGCAGGCGCGAGGGCATGTGGCGCCGCTTCCACAGGACGAACGCGAACAGCAGCGGCAAGTAGAGCACTGCGGTCAGCCCGAAGACCGCCTTGGCCCCGGCCGCCAGCACGATCACGCCGCCCAGGGCCGGCCCGAAACTTCGCGCCACGTTGTAGCTGATGGTACCCAGCGCGATCGCCGCCGGAAGGTTGGCGCGCGACACCTGCTCCGGGATGGAGGCCTGCCATGACGGCGAGTACAGCGCGACGCCCGCGCCGATCAAAGTGCAGAACAGCAGCAGCAGCCAGGGCGTAGTCAGGCCCAGAAACGCGATGATCGCCAGCACGGCGGCGGCCACCGCGGAGAACGCAAGACCGGACATCGCGATCCGGCGCCGGTCGAACATGTCCGCGATTGCCCCCGCCGGCAGCGTCACGAACATCAGCGGCACCATCATCGCGGTCTGCACCAGCGCGACCATCGTGGGCGAGTTGCTCAGGCGGGTCATCTCCCACGCCGCCCCGACGCCCAGGAACAGCTGGCCGAAGTTCGACAGCAGGCTCGCCGTCCAAATGCGCCGGAACACCGGTTCGCGTAAGGGCGCGAACGCACCACCGGATACATCCGGATCCGCTGTCGCCTGTTCCGCACTCATGCTATGGTCCTCTATCCCCGCCCTCCCCCGTCTCGACGGGATGAATCCCGCCGTCAAGCCGGCAACGCCGGACCAGTTCAAAGCCGGCGGGGGGCAAGATGCTAACCTTTGAAAGCAATCGCCATAGCGATGCGGGCCGCATTGCATTTTCCCAGCCTCCCCCGCATGTCCCGGCGACAACCGAAAAAGCAGCAGGAGTCCGACCGTGGCAGAGGCCTACATCATCGACGCCGTTCGCACACCGCGCGGCCTGGGCAAGATGGGCAAGGGGGCGCTTTCGACGATGCACCCCGAGCACCTCGCCGCGACGGTCTTCACCGCGCTGAAGGAACGCAACGACCTCAACACCGCCGATGTCGACGACATCATCTGGGGCACCTCGGGCACGATGGGCCTGCAGGGCGGCGCGATCGGCCGCATGGCCGCGCTCGACGCGGGCTATGACGTGCGCGCGAGCGGCGTGAACCTGAACCGCTTCTGCGGTTCGGGCCTGACCGCGACCAATCTGGCCGCGGCGCAGATCATGTCTGGCATGGAAGATCTCGTGATCGCCGGCGGCTCCGAGCAGCTGTCCTACGTCAATTACTACGGCATGAAGATGCGCGAGGCGGGCCTCAGCAGCGGCGGCATGGGCGTGGGCAATCCCCGCCTCCAGGCCAAGCACCCGCAGACCAACCAGGGCGTTGCCGCCGACGCCATCGCAGCGCTCGAAGGCATCACCCGCGACGAGCTGGAAGAGCTCGGCGTCGAGAGCCAGCGCCGCGCCGCCGTCGCCATCAACGAGGGTCGCTTCGCCAAGTCGACCATCACCGTGAAGGATGACGAGGGCAACGTGATCCTCGATCACGAGGAATACCCGCGGCCAGAGACCACCAAGGAATCGCTCGCGCAGCTCAAGCCGGCGTTCGAGATGTTCTACAACATGCCGAGCGAGAAGGACGGCCCCACTTTCGCCGAGCTGGTCAAGAAGAAGTACCCCGACCTCGATTTCAAGCCGATCCACCACGCGGGGATCTCCTCGGGCGTCGTCGACGGCGCGGCCGGCATCCTGCTCGCCTCGAAGGAGTATGCCGAGAAGCATGGCCTGAAGCCGCGTGCCCGGATCGTCGCAACCGCCAACGTCGGCGACGATCCGACGCTGATGCTCAACGCGCCCGTTCCCGCCGCCAAGAAGGTGCTCGCTCGCGCCGGCCTGACCAAGGACGATATCGACGTATTCGAGATCAACGAGGCTTTCGCCGTCGTGGTCGAGAAGTTCATCCGCGACCTCGATCTGGACCGTTCCAAGGTCAATCCGAACGGCGGCGCGATGGCGCTGGGCCACCCGATCGGCGCGACCGGCGCCATCCTGATCGGCACCGCCCTTGACGAGCTGGAGCGCATCCAGGGCCGTTATGCGCTCATCACCATGTGCGCGGCCGGCGGCATGGCCCCGGCCATCATCATCGAACGCGTGTGACGACGTCGCCGCCAGAAGAACCGGCGGCGGGTTCTCCCGCCGCCACGCCTTCGCCGGACAAGACCGGGGAAGGTGGCTGCGACGCGCGCCACGAAGCACGCCGACAGATCGGCCTTCGCTTCACGATCATCGCGCGATTGCTCCGCAACAACTTCGACCGGCAGGTCGTGAGCCTCAACGTCACCCGCTCGCAATGGGCGATGATCGCCGTCGTCTCGCGCAGCCCCGGCGCCACCCAGCGCACGATCGCCGAGGCCCTGGAGATGTCGGAGGCATCGGCCGGACGCCTGATCGACCGCCTCTGCGCCGACGGGCTGCTGGAGCGCCGTGATCGGCGTGACGATCGCCGTGCCCGGGCGGTCTACCTCACCCCGGCGGCGGAGCCGCTGCTCGAGAAGCTCGCCGAGATCGCCCGCGCCAGCGAGCAGCGCATGTTCAAGGGCTTTAGCGAGGAAGAACTGGAAGCCCTCGGCGGCTACCTGGATCGCATCTACGAGAACGTCAGCCGCGGCTGACGCCTCATTCCCGCAAGAGAGAATCCGACCGGCCAAAAAGCAAAGCGGCGGCACCAGGCCGCCGCTTTCGTATTTCCCTGAGGTCCGCCATCGAGGCACCGGCCCGCCCCCCCCTTGTGAGAGGACGCGGCCGGCAGCCGGCGATACGCTCCGTCAGCCTTTCAGCACATCCTCGATGGCAGCGCTCACGGCGTCCATCTCGGCCATGCCGTCGATCTTGGCGACGATACCGCGCGCTTCGTAGATCGGCAGGATGGGCGCCGTCTTCGCGCGATACTCGGCCAGACGAGTGCGGACCGTTTCGGCATTGTCGTCAGGACGACGCTTGAACTCGTGCCCGCCGCACTTGTCGCAGGTGCCATCGACCTGCGGCTGCTCGAACTGCTCGTGATAGCCCTTGCCGCACGAAGCGCAGGTGAAGCGTCCGGTGATCCGCTCGACCAGGGCTTCCTCGTCCACTTCCAGCTCGATCACGCGGTCGAGCTTTCGCCCACGTTCAGCCAGGATCGCGTCCAGCGATTCCGCCTGCGGCGCGGTGCGCGGGTACCCGTCAAAGATGGCGCCGGTGTCCGGCCCCATCGCGTCGAGCTCCTCGCCGATCAGACCCGACACGATCTCGTCCGAAACGAGCTCGCCCCGGTCCATGACCGCCTTGGCCTCCAGGCCAATGGGAGTGCCGGCCTTGACGGCCGCGCGCAGCATGTCGCCGGTGGAAAGCTGGCGCATGCCATGCTTTTCCACGAGCCGCTGCGCCTGGGTTCCCTTGCCCGCCCCCGGCGGCCCCAGAAGGATGATATTCACGTCATTCCCCCAAATATTGCCCCGTCCGGGCTGCGCCCTTAGCGAAGCCGGCCCTTCAGCTTGGCCTTCTTGATGAGGTCGCCATACTGATGCGCCAGCAGGTGCGACTGGATCTGGGTAATCGTGTCCACCGTGACGTTGACGACGATCAGCAGACTCGTGCCGCCCATGAACAGCAAAGGCAAGCCCGTCTGCGACAGGAAGTACTCAGGCACGACACAGACGATCGTCAGGTACGCCGCGCCGATCACGGTGATGCGCGTCAGCACGTAGTCCAGATAGGTTGCCGTGTTCTTGCCGGGGCGGATGCCCGGGATGAAGCCACCGTTCTTCTTCAGGTTCTCCGAGGTCTCTTCCGGATTGAAGACGACCGCGGTGTAGAAGAAGCAGAAGAAGATGATGCCAGCGGCATAAAGCAGCATGTACAGCGGCTTACCGTGAGCCAGGTACTGGTTCAGCGTGACCACCAGCTGGCCCATCGTCGACTCCGGCGACAGCGACTTGCCCGCAAACTGGGTGATCGTCAGCGGCAGCAGCAGCAGCGAGCTGGCGAAGATCGGCGGGATCACGCCCGCGGTGTTGATCTTCAGCGGCAAATGGCTGCGATCCGCCTGCATCATGCCGCGCTGCGTCGCACGCTTGGGATACTGGATCAGGAGCCGGCGCTGGGCGCGCTCCATGAAGCAGATGAACAGGATCATGCCCGCCATCAGCATGACCAGCGCGATGATGGTGACGCTGCCGGTGTCGCCGGCCGCGTACTGGGTCATCAGGTTGCTGACGAAAGTCGGCATCTGCGCGACGATGCCGGCCATGATGATCAGCGAAACGCCGTTGCCGATGCCGCGCGAGGTGATCTGCTCACCCAGCCACAGCAGGAACATGGTGCCGCCGACGAGGCTGATCACCGCGCCCACGCGGAACATGATGCCCGGATCGACAACCGCCTGCAGGCCGCTCGAGGCGCCGTAGGCCTCAAGCCCGGTGGCAACGAACCAGCCCTGAATGGCGCAGAGCAGCACCGCGCCATAGCGCGTGTACTGGTTCATCTTCTTGCGGCCGGCCTCGCCTTCCTTCTTCAGCGCCATCAGCGCCGGGTGAAGCGATGCCGCCAGCTGCACCACGATCGAAGACGTGATGTAGGGCATGACGCCGAGCGCAATGAGGCTCATGCGCTCAAGGCCGCCGCCGGAGAAGGCGTTGAACATGTCCAGGATGCCGCCGCGAGTCTGATCGTAAAGCGACTGCAGAATCAGCGGGTTAACACCCGGAAGTGGCACGAAGCTGAGGAATCGGAAAACGATCAGCGCGCCGATCGTGAACCAGATCCGCTTCTTGAGCTCGGTGGCCTTGGAGAAGTTGGCCAGGCTCAGAGTGCTGGCGATGTTGTCGGCGCGTGATGCCATCGGGAAAATGGTGCCTTACTGTGCGGGTCGCAAGCGGAGTCCCGGTCCTAGCCGGCTCCCTGACCCGGACCCTTATCCCGGGCCGGAGCGCTTGTCGAACCCCCCTGGGAGCTCAGACAGGGCATATAGTCTTCGGCGGAGCCGTCACAATGGCGGCGCGGCACCCTCCACAGGAAAGCGCCGCGCCGTTATCGTCCCTTTTGCCGATCAGGCCTCGGCGGTCTCGACCGCGGGCACCTCGACAGAGCCACCGGCCTTCTCGACCGCGGCACGGGCGCCGGCAGTGACGCCCGCGACCTTGAACGCAACCTTGGCGGTCAGTTCACCCTTGCCCAGCAGACGGACGCCGTCCTTACCACCACGGGCAAGGCCAGCAGCCTTCAGGACCGCGTGATCGACGGTGCCCGAGATGTCCAGCTTGCCGGCGTCGATCGCCTTCTGGACGAGACCCAGGTTCACCTCGGCGTAGTCCTTGGCGAACTTCTTGTTGTTGAAGCCGCGCTTCGGGATGCGCATGTGCAGCGGCATCTGGCCGCCCTCGAACCCGGCGATCGAAACGCCCGAACGCGCCTTGGCGCCCTTCTGGCCGCGACCGGCGGTCTTGCCCTTGCCCGAGCCGATGCCGCGTCCGACGCGGATGCGACGGTGACGGGCGCCTGCGTTGTCCCGGATGTCATTGAGTTTCATGATCTGCACTCGCTTTCGCTTTGAGTCGCGCTCTTTGGATGGAAGCCGGCGCCCTTAAGCGATGCTCGGCCGGATGTCACGCCGCGAAATGCGCCATGCTCTCTCGCGCGCCTGATGCCTCGGCGCTTTACGGCCGCCGGGCAGCCAAGATCGCCTGTGCCAGATAGGCGCCGACCAGGACAGACCCCTCGCGTGTGAGATGCCCGACGGCATCGAACTGCACCGGGACCCCGCTACCCGTCACCGTCATGCACTCTGCCTGCGGGCACAAGGCGGGGGTCAGCGACAGGAACTCCACACCCGCTCGGCTTGCGATGGCCGACAACCGTGGCTCCATCGCCCCTGTCACCTGGCTGAGGTGTCCGGCCGGCAAGCTGCGATCCCCTGCCACCACCGCCGCGGCGAGCAGCCGGGGGAGCGGCGTGTCGTATTCCAGCTCCGGCCCAAGCAGGATCACGCGTGCACCGCTGCGCTTCAGCGCGCTGAGAGACTCGGGGAGGAATGGTAGGCTGCCCTCCCGCCAGCGCCCGGCAAGCAGGATGACATCGGGGCGAAGCTGCTCGATATCCCCATACACTCGCGCAATCAGGCGGGCGCATCGCCGATCTTCCGTCGCCGCATGGCGCATGGTCGGCTTGCACCCGGAGGCCGTAGCCTGAAGGATCGCATGCCCCGGCATGGCGCGGTCCAGTCCATACCACAGCTGCGCCGCGTGACTGTCGCCCAGCACAAGCACGCTCGGCTGGCCGGGTCGCGCCCGCAGGCACTCGTCCGCCAGGGCGCCCCGTGCATCGCGCGAGGTCAGGAAGCACGTCCCGCTGCGAAAGGCCGCTGCCTCGTCGTACTGCAGGTAAGCCGCGAGCCGCACCGCCTCGGGCGGAAAGCGGGCCGGCAGTCCTCGCAGACCCACGATGACGATGGCCGCTCCCGCCAGCACCGCAGTGCCACCACCCGCCACGCTGATCGCCCGCCGCGCACCCCAACGCGCCCGGTCGCGAAACGGCCGCTCCACCAAGCGCCAGCTCAGCACCGCGAGCGCGAACGACCCGGCCAGCAGGAGCGGCGCGCGATCGATGAAGCCGGGGCCGCGCCCCAGCGGATTAAGCAGCTGGTCGAACACGCGCAGCGGCCAGTGCCACAAGTACCAGGAGTATGAGATCAGTCCCACGAACACGATCGGCCGAAGGGTGAGCGCCTTGCCCGCCAGCGTGGGCCCCGCCCTTCCCGCCAGGATCACCGCAGCCGTACCCAGGCACGGCACCAACGCGCGCCAGCCTGGGAACGGGTCAGCCGGCGCCATCGCGACGATCGCCGCCACAATGGCGACAAGCCCGCCCCCGGCCAGCGCCTCGCGTGCGCCTCGGCTGCCTGGCATCCAAATTCCGCCGCACCGCACCAGCGCGCCCAGCCCCAGCTCCCATGCACGAAAGGGCGCAAGATAGAACGCGCTGCTCGGCGCCCACTGGGTGGCCAACACACAGGCGACAAAGCTGCCGACCGTCATCGCCCCCACGCCCCTCGCAAGATGCCGGGGGGCCCACCTCACCATCAGGCCGATGAACACAGGATAGAGGAGGTAGAACTGCTCCTCGACCGCCAGCGACCAGGTATGCAGCAGCGGCCGCGCCTCCGCCGACACGTCGAAGTATCCGGCCTGAGTCCAGAAATAGACGTTGGACAGCGACACCAGCGCCGACCCCGCCGACCGGGCCAGGTCATCGAGTTCGGCCGGCATCAGAAACAGGACCCCGACCAGCAAGGTCGCACCGATCATGACGGTTGCAGCCGGTACGATCCGTCGCACCCGCCGCTCGTAAAAGGCGCTGTAGCGGAACGTCCCGGCCCTGACCTCTTCGGTGATGATCCCCGTGATCAGGTACCCCGAGATGACGAAGAACACATCGACACCGACGAAGCCCCCGGCGACAAACGGGAACCCGAAGTGATACAGGACCACCGCTCCGACAGCGAGCGCGCGCAGCCCATCGATATCGGCCCGGTACTTCTCCATGCGCTCCCCACCATCCGGCGCCACGGCCAACTTGGCAGGTCGAGATGGTTAACGCGAATTAACGATCCGTAATCGTCGCGCATGACGACCATGCCGGCAGATCGAAAGCTTGACCTTGCCCCCGAACCCGTCTAACGGCGCCCATCCCTGTGAGTACCGCAGGGATAAGAGCTGAACATTGTCGCGTCGCGTGAGGGACCCTGCGGGTCCTGCCAGGAAGCCCCGCTTCCCACGTTGCACGGCAAAGTAATCCGGCGGGTTCGTCGGGTGGAGCGTTTTCGGCTCACGTGACGGCAAGGCCCTTTTCCGATGCAGCGCTTTCGCGCCGGGCGTCGGCCTTAGCCCTTTCGTGACACCGGTCATTCTCTTCCCAGCGCCCGCCACACCAGTGGACCGGGGTGCGACGGGTCCGTTCCGGGCTACCTCTCGTGAGGCGTCCGGGGCGGTTCCATCGCACTCCATCAGGAAGAAGAGTATAGATGCCGACGATCAACCAGCTGGTCCGCAAGGGCCGCGAGCCGCAGAAGGCCAAGTCGAAGGTTCCTGCCATGGAGCAGAACCCGCAGAAGCGTGGCGTTTGCACCCGCGTGTACACCACGACCCCGAAGAAGCCGAACTCGGCGCTTCGTAAGGTCGCCAAGGTGCGCCTCACCAACCAGCGCGAGGTCATCTCCTACATCCCGGGCGAAAGCCACAACCTGCAGGAGCACTCGGTGGTCCTGATCCGCGGCGGCCGCGTTCGCGACCTTCCCGGCGTGCGCTACCACATCCTGCGCGGCGTGCTCGACACGCAGGGCGTCAAGGATCGCAAGCAGTCGCGCTCGAAGTACGGCGCCAAGCGTCCGAAGTGATGCGTTGCCCCGGCTTGTTTCCGGGGCTGGCTTCGCGATCGCGGGGCCTTGATGGAATATACACTCAACCGAGCGCTAGGCGGCAGCGATCGCGGACCCAGTCCGGGAAAACGCTAGAAAACCTCCGCCACGCTCCGGGTTTCTGGAGTTAAAGAAATGTCACGTCGTCGTCGTCCCGAGAAGCGGGAAATCCTGCCTGATCCCAAGTTCGGGGATGCAGTGCTTTCAAAGTTCATGAACAACCTCATGTATGACGGCAAGAAGTCGGCGGCCGAGGGCATCGTCTACGGTGCGCTCGACACCATGCAGACTCGTGCCAAGGCCGATCCGGTGCAGCTGTTCCACGCCGCGCTCGAGAACGTGAAGCCGCAGATCGAGGTTCGTTCGCGTCGCGTCGGCGGTGCCACGTACCAGGTCCCCGTCGAAGTCCGCCCCGAGCGCGCTCAGGCCCTCGCCATTCGCTGGCTGATCACCGCGGCGCGCAACCGCCCCGAGACCACGATGGCGGCCCGCCTTTCGGGCGAGCTGCTCGACGCGGCCAACAACCGCGGCAACGCCGTGAAGAAGCGCGAAGACACGCACCGCATGGCGGACGCCAACCGCGCCTTCTCGCACTACCGCTGGTAATGCAGGCCCGGCGCGCGCTCACCCGCGCGCCGGACATGGTCGTCATCGCGGCGTCACACTTTTAATCGAGGGGGCAGGAGCCTATCTCACGCGCGGCGCCCCTCCCCCGCACACCCAAGGACCACTATCATGGCACGCAGCCATCCGCTTGAAAAATACCGGAATTTCGGTATTATGGCGCACATCGACGCCGGTAAGACGACGACCACCGAGCGCATCCTTTTCTACACCGGCAAGTCCTACAAGATCGGCGAAGTCCACGACGGCGCCGCCACCATGGACTGGATGGAGCAGGAGCAGGAGCGTGGCATCACGATCACCTCTGCTGCGACCACCTGCTTCTGGAAGGCCGACAGCGGCCAAGGCGACGAGTATCGCCTGAACATCATCGACACCCCCGGACACGTTGACTTCACCATCGAAGTCGAGCGTTCGCTGCGCGTGCTCGACGGCGCGGTTGCCGCGTTCGACGGCGTTGCCGGCGTTGAGCCGCAGTCCGAGACGGTGTGGCGCCAGGCCGACAAGTACGGCGTGCCGCGGATGTGCTACATCAACAAGCTCGACCGCACCGGCGCCAACTTCTACTACTGCGTGCAGACGATCATCGATCGCCTCGGCGCGACCCCCGCCGTTCTCTATCTGCCCATCGGCGCGGAATCGGAGTTCATCGGCCTCGTTGACCTGATCAACGAGCGCGCGATCATCTGGAAGGACGAGAGCCTCGGCGCCGAGTTCTTCTACGAAGAGATCCCCGCGGACATGGCCGACAAGGCCGCCGAGTATCGCGAGAAGCTGGTCGAGCTCGCCGTCGAGCAGGACGACGACGCGATGGAGGCCTATCTCGAAGGCAACATGCCCGACGTTGCGACGCTCAAGGCGCTGCTGCGCAAGGGCACGCTGGCCCAGGCCTTCGTGCCGGTGCTGTGCGGTTCGTCGTTCAAGAACAAGGGCGTGCAGGCGCTTCTTGACGCGGTTGTCGACTTCATGCCGTCGCCGCTCGACATTCCCGACGTCCAGGGCATCAACCCGGCCAACGACGAGCCCGACACCCGCGCGACCGACGACGCCGCACCTTTCTCGGCCCTCGCGTTCAAGATCATGAACGATCCCTTCGTCGGCTCGCTGACCTTCACCCGCATCTATTCGGGCACGCTGTCCAAGGGCAGCTACCTGAACTCGGTGAAGAACAAGAAGGAAAAGGTCGGCCGCATCCTCGAGATGCACGCCAACGAGCGTAAGGACATCGACGAGGCCTATGCGGGCGACATCGTCGCGCTGGCCGGCATGAAGGAAACCACCACCGGCGACACGCTCTGCGCCGAGAAGGCTCCGATCATCCTCGAGCGGATGGAATTCCCCGAGCCCGTGATCGAGCTCTCGGTGGAGCCCAAGACCAAGGCTGACCAGGAGAAGATGGGCGTCGCGCTCAACCGTCTCTCGGCCGAGGACCCCTCGTTCCGCGTC
>Ga0233380_1000581_pt1 | contig 18595 bp, 17 predicted proteins | sample ElkDunMinimDraft_9_FD_191541 | JGI IMG/M metagenome (GOLD analysis project Ga0233380, IMG submission 191541) | Fecal eukaryotic communites from dung pellets of Tule Elk in California, USA - Elk Dung F36 | ecosystem: Host-associated > Mammals > Digestive system > Large intestine > Fecal | place... | reverse complement strand
ATCTTGACGGTAAATTTTCTTTAGTTCGATATAAACCGGCTGCGTTTGCTGCATAATCCAAGCATTAAAAAAATAAATTCCGCTATAAAACTGTTTCATTACCTGCCAATCGGCATGTTTTACAACAGGTGGTAATTGCCACAAATCGCCAATAAAAAGCAACTGAACTCCACCAAAAGGTAAACTGGATCTACGAACAAACTGCAACATTTCGTTCATGGCATCTAACAAATCGGCACGCAGCATAGAAACTTCATCAATTACCAGTAATTCCAAATTTCTGATAACGGTTTGTTTTGACTGCGGCATTTTAAAGTGCCTTGTAATGCTTTGCTTGGTTTCAAAATACATACCGTTGTCGGCATTTTTAAAATCGGCTGTTGGAATATAGCCCGAAAAAGGCAGCTGAAAAAAAGAATGAATGGTTACACCGCCCGCATTTAAAGCCGCAATTCCCGTTGGGGCAACAACCACCGTATTTTTATGAGTTGTTGATAGAATTTTTTTAAGCAGCGTTGTTTTACCCGTACCTGCTTTACCGGTTAAAAATACGTTTTTGTTGGTGTGCTGTATGTATTGTAAAACTAATTGTGCTTCGGCTGTCATGGAGTAAAGATAAAAAAACCACCAATTATGGTGGTTTAATTTTTATTTTTTAGTTTCGGTTTTCTTAACCTCTTCTTTTTTTGTTTCTTCTTTTACTTCAACTTTTTTGCCCGTTTTTTCTTCGTACTGTTTGTGTAAAAGCGATAAAATTTCTTTGGTTAAATTGTATTCTTCTTTTCCGTATAAAACCGATGCAGCATCGCCTGTTCCGTAGATATAATCGTAACCTTGTTCTTTACCGTAATCTTTAATGAAAGTTTTCATTTTAGTAACCATTGAATCGCGTTCAACAGCACTTTCTTCCTGAAACTTTTTCATGTAGTTTTGCTCTTTTTCTGCTAACGTTTGCTGGCGGCGTTCTAATTCTGCCTGACGTTTTTGCGCCCACTCCATTCCTTTTGACTGTGCATTTTTTTGAAGATCTAAAACATCATTCTGAAATCTCTTTGCATCATTGTCTAATTCATTTTTCATTTTATCAGACATTGTTTTGAACTTTGCTTCGAAATCTTTGAATTCCTGATATTCTTTCATTAATTCTTCTGTATCGATATAAGCTGTTTTAAAACCTTCTGCCGTAGAAGTAGTTTTACCAACATTTGTAGTTGCCGCTGTTTCTTTATTGCAAGCAATTACACTTAATGCTACAACAGCCAACATCATTAATTTTTTCATATTAATTTTTATTTTTATAATAAGGTTATATGGAATCGCTTTTTTATTTGTATTTGCTAAAGCAAAATTTATTTATTGCGATTTCATAGAAATTAATTTTTATTTAAAATTTAAATTTCAACAAAAGTATTTAAAATTATTCAATTTGTTGGATTATAAGAAATTTATATGCTTTTTGCTATTTTTATAGAATCTGTTTATAAAATTGATACTTAAAATTTTCGATTTAAGACACTTTTATAAAATTTGAATATAAAGACACATTTATAACATTCATCTTTAAAAAGAACCTATTTAAAATTATTTTTTTAGAATATAGATGTGTGAAGAATACTCTTTAGTGAACATTCCACTGATATTTGAGAGGAATCCAGTACAAAACGCCTTTACGATATTTTTTGATCCTGTTTTATATTCTTCTGATAAAAGTGAAACATAGAAACTATCAAAATACATAGGTTTTATATGTATCAGTTTAAAATTATTTTCATCAGCTAATTTTTTTATTGATTTTTTACTGAAATGCCAAAGATGTCTAGGTACATCCCAAGCTGCCCAATGTTTTTTATAATGAATAGCATCGAACGATTTAAAATTGGGAACAGCAATGATAAGCATACCGTTTTCCTTTAAATGATTGTTGAAGAAATTAAAATATTCCTTCAAATCTGTCACATGCTCTAATACGTGCCATAAAGTTATAACATCGTATTTTTCATTATTCAATTCATTAATATTATTGTAAACAGTAATATGTTTTGATAAACTTATTGCAGCAGCTTCACTATTTGGTTCTACTCCTACTCCGTTTACATTTAATCTATTTATTCCGTGTTTTAAAAAATCACCAGTTCCACAACCAATATCTAAAATGGAAATTGAATTATTATGATTGTATTTTTTAATTAAATTCCACTTTTGATTGATCGTATAATTTTTTACCAACTGATAAATTTTCTCAAACCAATTACGTTGAGCATCGGTATGCGAAATATAATTTTCGCTTTTATAGTAATGATCTAATTTATCAAACGAATTAAATTTTGTTTGATACATATCATACTTTTCATCATAGATTAGTTCAAAATTTTCTTTTGTTATACTGTAATCTTTAATGGTTTTGTTTTTCATAATACGAATATATAAAACAAAAAAATCCTTTGCAAAGGATTTTTGTTTCACGTGGAACATAAAATTATCTTCCCATGTGTATTAATAAAATAGAAATATCCGACGGAGCTACACCACTTATTCTTGATGCTTGTGATATGGTAACTGGACGAATTTTCTTTAATTTATCTTTAGCTTCATAAGACATAGACTTGATTTTATCGTAATCGAAATTTTCAGGTATAATTAAATCTTCTAATCTGTTTAATTTATCAGCATTATTTTTTTCTTTTTCTATATAGCCTGAATACTTAACTTGGATAATAGCTTGCGATATAATTTCCTCGTCCAAACTATTTTCTTTGATGTAAGCATCTACTTTACTGAACTGCAAAATATCTTTATCTTCTAATTGCGGACGTGAAAATACCTTAAACATTTTATCTGGTTGCTTCATTGGTTCGCTTCCTTTTTCTTCTAAAATAGGATTAGCTTCTTTTGGTTGAACAGAAGTCTCTTTAAAAAACTGAACAAATTTTTCAGAAGATTCTCTCTTATATTCCATCCTTTTTAATCGATCTTCAGTAGCCAAACCAATCTCAAACGCTTTAGGTGTTAATCTAAAATCGGCATTATCCTGACGTAAAAGTGTTCTATATTCGGCACGTGATGTAAACATACGGTAAGGTTCTTCTGTCCCTTTTGTAATTAAATCATCAATTAAAACGCCAATATAAGCTTCGTTTCTTTTTAAAATTAAAGGTTCTTTTTCCTGCACTTTTAACGCTGCATTTATACCAGCCATTAAACCTTGCGCTGCGGCTTCTTCATATCCAGTAGTTCCGTTAATCTGTCCAGCAAAATATAAACCTTCGACTAACTTTGTTTCTAAAGTGTGTTTTAATTGCGTTGGCGGAAAATAATCATATTCGATTGCATATCCTGGACGGAAGAACTTTACGTTTTCAAATCCAACAACAGAACGTAATGCTTTAAATTGAACATCTTCTGGTAACGATGTTGAGAAACCGTTTACATAAACTTCAACCGTATTCCACCCTTCTGGTTCAACAAATAACTGGTGACGGTCTTTATCTGCAAAACGATTAATTTTATCTTCGATAGACGGACAATAACGCGGACCTAAACTTTTAATTCTACCATTAAACATTGGCGAACGATCAAATCCTTCACGTAACAAATTATGAACTTCAGGCGATGTATACGTCATGTAACATGACCTCTGTTTAGTCAATGGTTTTGTAACATCTGAATACGAAAATTTCTGAGGATTTACATCACCCGGTTGTTCATCCATTTTAGAATAATCTAACGAACGCCCATCTACACGAGGTGGTGTTCCTGTTTTCATTCTTCCTGATTCAAAACCTACTTTTATTAAATCTTCGGTAATTCCGAACGATGCACTTTCACCAGCTCTACCACCACCGAATTGCTTATCACCAATATGGATTAATCCGTTTAAAAAAGTTCCATTAGTAAGAATAACCGTATTCGATTTTATCTCGATCCCTAAACTTGTTTTTACTCCAATTACCTTATTATTTTCGATTAAAATACCGGAAATCATTTCCTGATAAAAATCTAAATTAGGCGTTCCTTCCAACATCAATCTCCAATTTTCAGCAAAAAGCATACGGTCACTTTGACAACGTGGGGACCACATTGCCGGACCTTTTGATATATTCAACATCTTAAACTGAATGGCAGAATTATCGGAAACAATTCCTGAATATCCACCAAGCGCGTCAATTTCTCGAACAATCTGTCCTTTTGCAATTCCCCCATAGCAGGATTACAACTCATTTGCGCAATATTTTGAAGACTCATTGTAACCAACAAAGTCTTCATTCCCATGTTTGCTGCTGCTGCTGCTGCTTCGGATCCGGCATGACCTGCACCAACAACTACTACATCATATTTATCTTGAAATAAACTCATTGTTCCACGTGAAACATTAAATTAAACATTATAAAAAAACTATTGTTCCACGTGGAACATATTAATTTTTTCTTGTTCTTTAGATCGCATTAACAAAGCTTCTTCTTCTGTTTTATCTTTATAACCACAATAGTGTAAAACACCATGTACTAAAACTCGTAACAACTCTTCATTAAACGATACCTCGTATTCTTTTGCATTATCTTGTACCCTTTCGATCGAAACAAAAATATCTCCTGAAATTAAATCTCCTATACAATAATCAAAACTTATAATATCGGTTAATGTATCATGATTTAAATACTGCATGTTTATGTTGTGCAAATATTCATCATCACAAAAAATATAATTTATTTCACCCGGTTCTTTTCCTTCCGATTCTATAACAGCGTCAATCCATTGTTCATAGTCAGACTCGTTTTCTAACTGAAAATCTGTTTCATAATTAAAAATGACCATAATTAAGCATTAAAATACTTGCAAAGGTACAACGAAACTAAAAAAAGAAGTATAAGATTGTATTAAAATATGTATTTAATTGAATATCAGTAATTTAATACAATATATCATTATATCAATTAGTAAAAATGAAACAAAACAGTTTTCGTTGTTAACAACATATTATTATTAAATAATTAAATTTTAAAATTTTAAAAAAAGATTTCTTCTTTATAATGCTTGTTAATATGTAGCATAAGTTTTTGGTAAAGTATTTTAATATGTTACTTATTAAAAGTTGTTAACATTAACTTAATATATCAAAGTTCTAAATATCAGTCAATTTAAAAATGGATGTTGATATATTTTTACTTTCACTAACAAAAATTGCTTAAAAGTTTAGTTGTGGATAGTGTTTATAAGTTGATAAAATGTGTCAATGTAATCGTTGATTAGTTTCAATAAAAACTACACTTATCAACCAGAATTATCTGCCATAACAAAATTATAAGATTTAAAAAGTATTAGTTATGTAAAGTTATTCACACTTATTAACACAGGTTATTGATAGTAAAATTAAGGTTATAAACACTTATAATTTTGTTGGCTAACAGATGAACTAATATTACATTAAAACTATCCTAATGGCTTTAAAATTGCATTAATTAGTTTGATAAATAAAAAATGGATTCCAATTAGGAATCCATTCTGTTTTCGCGAATCATGTATGCCATGTTCTTTATAATGTTATGATGTTTTGCTACAAACGTGTTTTCTTTATTCCACACATAACCGGCTAATACAGCACAAATTTTTCTTTTAACATCGGGATTTTCCGGTTGATGATAAAATAGTTCCTGCAAATTACCAGTGTACCATTCTTTAACGTAAGTGGTAAAAACATCAATACCGTATTTCATATATTCAGTGTATTCTTTCTCCCAGTTAACTTCTTCCCCATTAATTTGTTTTAAAGCCAGTTTAGCAGCTAAAATACCTGATTCGGTAGCAAAACAAACGCCTGAAGAAAATACTGGATCTAAAAATTCGGTACTGTTTCCTGTTAATGCATATCCTTCACCGTAAAATTGAGAAACAGCCACAGAATAATTTTTTAAATGGATCGGATCAAATTCAAAAGGAAGTTTATCGAATCGCTTAACATAAAAATCAGAAAGTTTTATGGCATTTTTAATAGCTTCTTCGGTGTTTGCTGTTGCCGATAATTTATCGATATATTCTGTAGGACCAACAATTCCAACACTGGTATTTCCATTAGAAAAAGGAATAACCCACAACCAAACTTCGGTTTCAATAATATCAAAAGAAATCTGAGTTCCCTCTACTCCATCTGGTCGGTTTATATCTTTAACGTGTGTAAAAATTGCGGAGTGCGGATCTAATTTAGAAGGTGATTCTAACTTTAAAATCCGTGGCAACACACGACCGTAACCACTGCAATCAATTACAAATTTTGCATGTATCTGTGAAAAAGTTCCGTTTTTATCTTTAATGGTAGTTATAGAATCTGTTCCGTTAAATTCTACATTGGTAACTTCGGTTTCAAAAGCAATATCAACTCCTTTACGTTGCAATTCGTCGGTCATGGCTTTATCAAAATCGGCACGAGGAATCTGCCACGTCCAATCCCAACCTTCACCAAATTTATTGCTAAAATCAAAAATACAAATTTCTTTACCTCTAATAAAACGCGCACCGGGTTTCTTTTCAAATCCGTAAGAATCAAGTGCTTCAAATAATCCAGCTTCATTAAAATGATCCATAACACGTGGAATCAAACTCTCGCCCACCACAATTCTAGGGAACTTTTGTTTTTCTACAACTTTTATCTTTGCACCTTGTTTTTGCAGATATCCGGCAGCAACACTTCCACTAGGTCCAGCTCCAATAATTAGGATATCAACATTTTCTGTATTCATAATAAAAAGATAGTTTAAAAATTATATTTTTGTCATTCAAAAATGATGTTTCAAAAATACAAGAAATCAGTCATTTAATACATTTTAAACAAACAATTTTTAATGAAAGTTATTCGTGATTATTTAACGATAAATGATTTTTCTTCGATTATTTTTAATAACGAGGCAATTACACTTGATGATTTACTTGTAAACAGGGTTGAAAAAAGCTTTGATTTTTTGAAATCTTTCTCATCAAATAAAGTTATTTACGGTGTGAATACCGGTTTTGGACCAATGGCTCAGTACCGTATTCAGCCACAAGATCAGTTACAGTTACAATACAATTTAATTCGCAGCCATTCATCGGGCTCTGGTAATCCGTTGTCGCCTATTCATGTAAAAGCCGCAATTTTAGCGCGATTAAATACGCTTGCTTTAGGAAAATCGGGTGTAAATATTTCGGTAATTTCTTTAATGAAAGAATTAATAAACCGCGATATTACACCGCTTATTTTTGCTCATGGTGGTGTTGGTGCAAGTGGCGACTTGGTTCAACTGGCACATTTAGCACTGATACTTATTGGTGAAGGAGAAGTTTTTTACAAAGGCGATCGCAAATCTACCCAAGAAGTTTTTAAAATAGAAGGTTTACAGCCTATCGATGTTAAAATTCGAGAAGGTTTAGCATTAATGAACGGTACGTCGGTAATGACGGGAATTGGGATTGTTAATGCAGTTTTAGCTGATAAATTAGTCGATTTTTCTTTACAAGCTTCTTGTATGATTAATGAGATTGTTCAGGCTTATGACGATCATTTATCACATGAATTAAACAACAGTAAATTACATTACGGACAGCAGGTTGTTGCAGAAAAAATGCGAAATCATTTAAAAAACAGCCAGCTAACGCGTAACCGTCAGGAACATTTATACAGCGGAGAAAATACCGAAGAAATTTTCAAGGAAAAAGTGCAAGAATATTATTCAATTCGTTGTGTACCACAAATTTTAGGTCCTATTTACGATACCGTTTTATCGGTTAAAGATATTTTAGAAAAAGAAATAAATTCGGTAAATGACAATCCAGTGATTGATGTGGAAACAGAACAGGTTTACCACGGCGGAAATTTCCATGGCGATTATGTATCGCTAGAAATGGATAAATTAAAGTTGGTTGTTACCAAAATTTCTATGTTGGCAGAACGTCAGTTAAACTATCTTTTAAATTCAAAAATTAACGAAATACTGCCACCATTTGTCAATCTGGGTAAATTAGGATTCAATTTTGGTATGCAGGGTGTACAGTTTACGGCAACATCAACTACGGCAGAAAATCAGGCATTGTCAACTTCTATGTACATTCACAGTATTCCGAACAATAACGATAATCAGGATATCGTAAGTATGGGAACCAACGCAGCTGTTATGTGCAGCAATGTGATCGAAAATACGTTTGAAGTTTTGGCGATTGAACTAATTACGATTATTCAGGCTATTGATGCGTTGAATTATCAAGATAAATTAAGCAGTTCATCAAAGAAACTGTATGATGGAGTTAGAAACATTGTTCCTGTTTTTGCAGAAGATATGGTAATGTATCCTTATGTTAACAAGGTTAAAGAATTTTTAAAAAAATAGGCAGCAAATGAAGAAATGTGCTTTAGTTACAGGCGGATCTCGTGGAATAGGAAAAGCCATCTGCTTAAAATTGGCAAAGGATTTGCAGTACCATGTTTTGATAAATTACCAATCGAACGAATCAGCTGCGCTAGAAACCAAGCAATTGATTGAAAACGAAGGTGGATCGGCAGAAATAATCGGGTTTAATGTAGCAAGTTTAGAAGAAACACAGGCTGCTTTGAATTCTTGGAAAGAAGCGAATACCGAAGCTGTTGTAGAAGTTATCGTGAACAATGCAGGAATTACTCGCGATGGTTTGTTTATGTGGATGCAGCCAAACGACTGGAAAAGTGTTATTGATACCAGCTTAAACGGTTTTTACAACGTAACTAATTTCTTTATTCAGGAAATGTTGCGCAGTAAATACGGCAGAATTATCAATATGGTTTCGGTTTCGGGTGTAAAAGGAACGCCAGGTCAAACCAATTATTCGGCAGCAAAAGGCGCATTGGTAGCAGCAACAAAAGCATTAGCGCAAGAAGTTGCTAAACGTAAAGTAACCGTAAACGCAGTAGCTCCAGGTTTTATTAAAACCGATATGACTGCGGAATTAGACGAAAAAGAATTAGTTAAAATGATACCTGCCAACCGTTTTGGCGAAGCAGAAGAAGTAGCCGATTTAGTTGCTTTCTTGGCTTCTAAAAAATCAGGTTATATAACAGGTGAAATTATAAATATAAACGGAGGAATTTATTCATAATGAATAACAGAGTGGTGATAACCGGTATGGGAATTTATTCGTGCATCGGTACCAATTTACAAGAAGTTAAACAATCGTTATACGAAGGAAAATCAGGCATTGTGTTCGATGAAGAACGCAAAGAATATGGTTTTCGTTCGGCATTAACAGGTAAAGTTCCAACGCCCGATTTAAAACCATTTTTAAGTCGCAGACAGCGTATTACCATTGGCGAAGAAACCGAATATGCGTATGTGGCAACTATGGAAGCTTTGCAGAACGCGGGTATTTCTTTAGATGATTTCAACAAGCGTGAAATTGGTTTGATCTACGGAAACGACAGTGTTTCTAAAGCCATTATTGAAGCTACAGATATTGTTCGTGAAAAGAAAGATACCGCTTTAATAGGTTCTGGCGCTATTTTTAAGTCGATGAATTCTACGGTAACCATGAATTTATCAACTATTTTTAATATCACCGGAATTAATATGACCATCAGTGCGGCTTGTGCCAGCGGATCTCATGCGATTGGTTTAGGGTATATGATGATTAAAAACGGATTGCAAGATTTGGTCATCTGCGGTGGTGCGCAGGAAATTAATAAATACGGAATGGCAAGTTTCGATGGTTTAGGTGTTTTTTCGCCTCGTGAAAACGAACCTGCAAAAGCATGCCGCCCATTCGATGCTGCTCGCGATGGATTGGTTCCAAGCGGCGGCGGTGCTACAATTATTATTGAAAGTTTAGATAGTGCGTTGGCTCGCGGAGCAAACATTATTGCAGAAATTGTCGGCTACGGATTTTCATCAAACGGCGGACATATTTCAACGCCGAATGTCGACGGTCCGGCAACAGCTATGCGTAAAGCCTTACAACAAGCAGGTTTAAATGCAGCTGATGTTCAGTACATCAACGCGCATGCAACATCAACTCCGGTTGGCGATGCAAACGAAGCACAGGCAATCGATGAAGTTTTTGGAGCAACAAAACCGTATGTTTCAAGCACCAAATCAATGACAGGTCATGAATGTTGGATGGCTGGTGCAAGCGAGATTATTTATTCTACAATTATGATGAATGAAGGATTTATCGCACCGAACATAAACTATGAAACACCCGATGAACATTCGGAAAAGCTGAATATTGCCACCAAAACAATTAATAAAGATTTTGACGTATATTTGTCGAATTCTTTCGGGTTCGGAGGAACAAATTCGGCGGTAATCGTTAAAAAATATAAATAAACACACAAATGAAGATTGAAGAGATCATCGATAAAGTAAACGAGATTTTAGTTGAAGAATTCGAAGTTGATGCAGAGGTAATCGAAGCCGATAAAAATTTAAAGCAAACTTTAGATTTAGACAGCTTGGATTATGTGGATTTGGTTGTAATAATCGAATCAAATTTTGGCGTGAAATTAGTGGAGGCTGATTTTATAGACATGGTAACTTTTCAAGATTTCTACAACATCATCAACAATAAAATAGCTGCTAAAAACGCTTAAAATGACGCAATGGAGCGGAAAATCTAAAGGAACAATTTTAGGTTATAAAATATTTGTTTATTGTATTAAAAAGTTGGGAATACGTCTTGCTTACAGCGTTTTGGTATTTGTGGCTTTTTACTATTTTGTGGCCTACCCTACTTCGTTCAAAGCCATGTTTTCTTATTTTCGTAAACGACAGCAATTTTCGTATTTTAAAGCAGTTTTAGCCGTTTATAAAAGCTATTTTGTATTCGGGCAGGTATTAATAGATAAAATTGCCATATCGGCAGGATTACGCAGCAAATTTACCTTTGATTTCGACGGCATTGATGTTTTAAAACAACTTTTATCAGAAGAAAAAGGGGGTATTTTAATCAGCGCCCATATTGGGAATTTTGAAATTGCCGAAAAATTCTTTGCAGAGATTGATTTAAAATCTCAAATACATATTGTAACGGTAGATCAGGAACATTCTGTAATAAAAGAATACCTTGAAAGTATTTCAAACGATAAACCCAGCGTACAGTTTATCTATGTAAAAGAAGATATGTCGCATATTTTTGAAATAAATAATGCACTTTCACAAAATCACTTAATTTGTTTTACAGGCGATCGATATTTTGGAAATTCTAAAACAATACAGGCAAAATTATTAGGGAAAGAAGCTCTTTTTCCGGCAGGAACATTTATGCTGGCATCGCGTTTAAAAGCGCCTGTGGCGTTTGTTTACGTTATGAAAGAACCTAATTTGCATTATCATTTATACACACGCAGAGCACCCGAATTCAAGCATCGCGATGCACAAGCTGTCTTAAATGCGTATACAGAAAGCGTAGAAGGCATGCTGAAAAAATATCCGTACCAATGGTTTAATTATTTTAATTTTTGGAAAGATTAAAGATTCATTATTAGAATGTCCGTCAGTTCGAGCCAGTCGAGAACTTACTATTATTAATACTTCTCGATACGCTTTGCTACTCGAAGTGACGAAACAAAAAAAGAAAGTAAATGAAAAATGTTTTAGTTATTTATTATTCGCAATCGGGTCAGTTAAAAGAAATTGCCCAGCAAATTAGTTTGCCTTTTTTAAATAGCAACGAAATAAATGTTACGTTTTATAATATCGAAACGGTAAAAAAATTTCCTTTTCCTTGGGATAACGATTCGTTTTTCGGAGCTTTTCCTGAAACATTCAAACAAATTCCTTCCGAAATAGTAGCACCAAAACAAGAAATTTTACAAACAAAATTCGATTTGGTCCTACTGCATTACCAAGTATGGTATTTATCGCCATCAATCCCCATCAATTCGTTTTTAAAAAGCACATTTTCGCAACAAATTTTAAACAATGTACCAGTTGTAACCATTAGCGGAAGTCGCAATATGTGGGCATTAGCGCAAGAAAAAGTAAAAGTTTTGTTGAAAGATGCCAATGCCCATTTAGTAGGAAACATTGCGCTAACCGATAGAAACATCAACTTAATAAGCGTAATTACCATTGTTAATTGGATGTTTACAGGAACTAAAAACAGAACGTACGGTTTTTTACCTTTACCAGGTGTATCAGCTGCTGAAATAGCATCTTCGTCTAAATTCGGAAAAATTATATTACCTTATTTAATAAAGAACGATTACAGCGGTATGCAAGCAGAATTAGTTACAAACGGAGCCGTAGAATTTCGTTGGTTTTTGATTTCAATGGACAAAAAAGCCAATAAAATGTTTAAAATTTGGTCGGGTTTAATTCTTAAAAATCCAGCAAAACGCAAAACACTTTTAAAAGTTTTTAAAGGATATTTATTTGCAGCTATTTGGATTTTATCGCCGATTGTTCATTTAATTGAAACAATTTTGTTTCCAATTCGTTATTTTAGCATTTTAAAACAGAAAAAGTATTTTCAAGGAGTCAACTGATTTTCTTTTGGCTTTAATTGTTTCAAAAATCTTAGTTTAAAGTACATAAAATATAATAAAACCTATATTATTTTATAAATTATCAATTTTTTTACTATAAAAAGCAAATATCCTCATTTATGAGGATTGTTCTGTTTATAGGTCACCGATAACTTTGTCTTTGTATAATTTTAAATAAATTAAAGATGAAAAAGTTATTATTTTTAATGCTAACAGCAAGCTTATTTACAGCTTGTAGTACAGATGAAGACGAAACAGAATTTGACAATCCACAAGTTCCTGTTGCTAAATGTGAAATTATTGAGGTTTCTGGTAAGATAAGTGAACCTACCGTTTGGAAAGAAGGTTTTGTGTATGTCATCAATGGTTCCGGATTATCAGTAGAATCTGTTTTGACCATAGAACCTGGTGTGGTAGTTAAACTAAAAAATGCACGAATCAGCATATATGAGGAAGGTAAAATACTTGCCAATGGAACGGCTGACAAACGCATTGTTTTTACTTCGCTTGCTGATGACCGTTATTGTGGTGATACAAATGGCGACGGAGCGGCAACCAAAGCAGAAAAAGGTGATTGGGTTGAAATAGATCTTCATGGAACGATTGGTTCTGTATTCAAATATGTAGATATTTTCTATGCCGGTCAACCTAGTGGAGGAAACAGTCAAGCAGTAGTTATCGGTTGGGCTCAGTCTGCTTCTTTTACTTTTGACCATTGTAGAATTGCACATACTATGAGTGGTACTCGTAGCGATTCCCAAGCTTTTCACGGTAGTACAGCTATGGTGGATGCAAATGTTAGTAAATTTACCAATAATGCCTTGTACGATAATGGGAAGCCTATTTATTTTAATGCATTCTATACATTAGATCCAAGCAATGTATTTCATGATCCTGAAAATCCGGCGGTCACTAATACACAAAATGGAATTTATTTATATGGATCGGTAATGGACAAATCTGTAAGTTGGAATATTAAAGAAGTTCCTTACGTTGTAGATCAATACCATCAAGTTTATAATTCGGCTACAATTAATATTGGTCCTGAAGTTATAGTAAAATTTATGAGTACTAGTGCTGGGCTCCATAGAAATACTCCTCAGAATATTAATCTCCATCCAACGGCAATTCTTACTTCTTATAAAGATGATGTACACGGAGGTGATACAAACGGAGACGGAAATGTCACTGCTCCAGTAACAGGTGATTGGTTAGGATTACGTAATGCTTATAGTGGAAATCCTCATTGGGAGCAAGGTTCTAATATTTTGTATTCTGCGAACTAATTTTTAATCCTAAGTAAAACTAAAAATGAAAAAGTTATTTATTGTGCTGTTTTCGGCATTGGCAACCACTGTGTTTGCACAACCTTTTAAAAATGGAACAACCACGCTAAATGCAGGTATTGGTTTAGGAACAGGGTTAGGTGGTTATGGAAGCGCAAGGCCCGCCGTAAGTATAGCTGTTGATCACGGTTTATGGGAAGTTGGCGGTCCGGGAACTATCAGTCTTGGAGGCTATTTTGGCAATACCGGTTACAAATATTCAGGTGACGACTATCACGCAAAATGGAATTATTTTATAATAGGTGCTCGCGGAGCATATCATTACAACGGATTAACTAAAGTTCCGGAATTAGATCTTTACGGTGGTTTGATGTTGAGCTATAACATCGTAAAATATTCTTCTGATTTAAACGATAATTATTTTGGAAAAAACTATGGAAGTGGTGTAGGTCTAACTGGATTTGTCGGAGCCCGCTGGTTTTTTTCTGACAATTTTGGAGCTTATGGCGAATTGGGTTATGGTGTTTCGATACTCAATGTAGGCGCAACATTTAAACTCTAAAAAAAGTACCATTACAGCAGGCTCAAACCAATGAATTAGTTTAAAGTGAGGGTTTGAGCTTGCTCTTTGTTTGAATATATCTAAAAAAATAAAATTTAAAATGTTTAATATGAGTCGATTAATACATTTATAATGATTGGAATTACGGTGCTTTTCTTTAATTTTATAACTCAATTACAAATTAGATATGCTTAAAAAATTTATTAAATATTTATTTTTACTTATAGGTATACAGGTTTATGCGCAACAAAATGCTATTGATAGTTTAAAAAATATGATTAAAAACGAAAAAGAGATCATCAAAAAAACAGACTATCTCTATCAATTGGGAGATTTGTATGAATTTTCGATGCCTGATTCGGCCATGTATTATTATGCAGTTGCACGGAATTTTGCTAAAAAAAATAATTTCGATTTGGGCGAAGCGCGCTATGCAAGTTATGCTATTGTGATTTTAAATAGAAAAGGAGCCTATAAAGAAGCTTTGTTTTTAGCAGAAGAATCGGTAAAGAAATACAAAAAGTTACAAAGCCCTGAAAATTTAAGTATCGCTTATCTTAATGTAGGTAATGAATGGCAGTATCTATCCGATTTTGAAAGTGCATCAGAATATTATCTTAAAGCAAAAAAAATAGCCGATTCTTTAGGAAATAAAAAAACACAGCGAATTATCAATACCAATTTAAGCTCTGTTTTTACAGAAATGAAACAATTTGAAAAAGCATCAGAATATGGTTTTCAAGCATTAGCATTAGCGAAAGAAAATAAGGATCAATGGGCAATGCTTTCTCCTTTGTACAATTTGGCAGTAAATGAAAAAAACCAAAAAAAATATAAAGAAGCGTTAGAATTTATCCATCAATTCGAACAAATTGCACTGCAATTAAATGGAGAGTATGACATCAGTGATGCCTATCTGATAAAAGGAAATCTCGTTGGAAAAACAGACTTAAATGGAGGTATAAAATATTTAAATAAGGCAATAGAAATTTCACAAAAAAACGATTATCCCGAGAATGAGATGTATGCTTATTTATATTTAGCCGAAATTTATCTCGATCATAAAAAGTATCGGCAGGCTATTCAAAACATTGAGAAGGGAATGCCGATAGCCGAAAAATTGGGTATGACACACGAATTATCCGATTTTCATAAAAAAGCATCTGAAGCTTATGAAAACCTTGCCGATTACAAAAATGCACTGATACAAAATCGGAAATATGAAAAATTGCACGAAGAGATCAATCTAGAACAAACTAAAAATCGTTTGTTGGTCTTGGAAGCAAAATACCAATCTGAACAAAAAGAAGCCGAAATCCGGACTTTAAGTGCAGAGAAACAAGCACAAATTTTAAAAATAAGACAAAAGAATACGCTGAATTTAGCACTTGCGGGTGTTATTTTGGTAACAATTGTCATTGCTTTTTTACTTTATAAAAATCATAAAAACAAACAAAAACTACAGGCTCAACGCATTGTGGAACTCGAAACCGAAAAACAACTCTCTGCAACCCAAGCTTTGCTTCAAGGTCAGGAAGATGAACGCAGCCGAATGGCAAAAGAACTGCACGACGGTTTAGGCGGACTGTTGAGCGGTGTGAAAATTAACCTTAACAATATGCAAAAAAGAATAATTATTACAGAAGAAGACGGAATTGCTTTTGAAAAATCGGTTGCTTTGCTCGACCAATCCATCAGTGAATTGAGAAGAGTTGCCCATAATATGATGCCCGAAAGTATCTTGAAATTTGGTTTAGACGGAGCAATTAAAGAATTTTTACAAAGTATTTATAGTGAAAATTTAAATATAATTTATCAATCGTATCACATTGAAAATGGATTGAACAAACAACTAGATATTTCCGTTTACCGAATCATTCAAGAATTAGTCAACAATGCAATAAAACATTCAAATGCGGCAGAAATTCTGGTTCAGATCAGAAAAGATGATCAATTGCTTTTGATTGATGTAGAAGATAATGGCAAAGGATTTGGTTACAACCCCGATAGTAAAAAAAGTGGAATGGGACTTGCAGGTATCACTTCGCGGGTAAATTATTGGAAAGGAAGCTTGAATATTGAATCAGATAAAAGCTCCGGAACATCTGTACATATTGAAATCCCCGTTAAAGATTAAATTGTACCCAAATGAAAATAGTTATGATAGAAGACCATCAAGTGGTAGCAGAAGGAATTTCTTCGATGCTTAATGAAGTAGCCTATGTTGAAAATGTTGTGCAAATGCCTAATGGAATGTCTGCAATGGAATATCTAAATAAGCACGCCGACGTCGATATTATTTTGTTAGACATTAATTTGCCTGACTGCAACGGAATTGAATTGTGCCTTACACTTAAACAGCAGTTTCCAAATATTGGAATCATTGCTTTAAGCACCTATAATCAACCGGGAATTATTAATAAAATGCTTGATAACGGAGCCGATTCTTATCTGTTGAAAAATGCAACCTCAAAAGACCTATTGAAAACCATTGAAAATGTAGCATCAGGGAAAAAATTTCTAACAGATGAAATAAAAAAAATACTTAAAGAAACTCCACTAAACACTTTTAAAACCCCGGTTTTTACAAAAAGAGAAAAAGAAGTATTAATACTGATTGCCGAAGGACTTACCAATCAGGAAATTGCCGATAAATTATTTATTAGTCAATTAACCGTTATAAGTCACCGGAAAAGTCTTTTGGAAAAAACCGAATCAAAAAATACCGCCCAACTGATTAAATATTGCTTTGAATTTGGCTTACTGCAATGATAAATGCTCTTTACGATACTTCTCTGTTATTTGTGAAGAAGTTTTTGAATCCTTTTAAAAGGCGTTAGACTCATAAATTAATTCTTTTCTTATCTTTGAACCAAAAAACAGCACGTATTAAAACAGAATTTTTACGGTGTTGTTTTTAAAATATTATACTTGTTTTGTGCCATATTGGCTTTTATTGTCAATTGTTTATTTAATTGAGTTGATTTCGTATTCAATTCATTATTTTAGCATCTTAAAACAGGAAGAGTACGTTCAAGGGTCAGTCTATGTCATCAAAAGTTTATATAAATAAAGTAGAAAAATTTTTACCTAACAATCCTGTTTCTAATGATGAAATGGAAGATATTTTAGGTAAAATCAATCATACACCTTCAAAATCACGCCGATTAATTTTGCGCAACAACCGTATTCAAACCCGTTATTATGCGTTAGATAATCAGCAAAAAATCACGCATAACAATGCAGAATTAACTGCTTTAGCCATAAATAAATTGGTTGCAGACGATTTTTCTTTAAACGATATTGATATTTTATCTTGCGGAACTTCTACTCCTGATGTACTTTTACCGTCGCACGCTGCAATGGTTCACGGCTTGTTAAAAAACAAATCTGTAGAACTTAATTCATCGTCGGGCGTTTGTTGTTCAGGTATGAACGCTTTAAAATATGGTTTTTTGGCTATTAAAGCAGAAACAGCAAATAATGCTGTTTGCACCGGATCAGAACGCGTTTCTACTTGGATGATGGCAAATAAATTTGAAGCCGAAATTACCAATTTAGAAGCGTTAGAAGAACAACCAATACTTGCTTTTAAGAAAGATTTTTTACGTTGGATGCTATCAGACGGTGCTGGGGCTATGTTGTTAGAAAACCAACCGAAAGGCTCATTACCAATAGAAATTCTTTGGATGGAAAATTATTCGTATGCGCATGAATTAGAGACGTGTATGTACGCAGGTGGAGAGAAAATGGAAGACGGATCTATAAAAGCATGGAGCGAATTTAGTACAGATGAGTGGAAAAACGAATCGGTTTTTTCATTAAAGCAAGATGTCAAGATTTTAGATGAATTCATCCTTAAAAAAGGGGTTGAAAGTATGGGCGATGCAATGAAAAAATATCAAATTTCACCAGAAAATATCACTTATTTCTTGCCACATATTTCATCAGTTTTCTTTAAAGATAAATTATATAACGAGTTTAAACACGCTGGTTTAGAAATTGCTAAAGATAAATGGTTCATTAACCTGCCAAAAGTTGGCAATGTGGGTGCGGCGTCTATTTATTTAATGTTAGAAGAGCTGTATCATTCAAACAAATTAAAAAGCGGCGATACCATTATGTTATCGGTTCCAGAAAGCGGTCGATTTTCTTATGCTTATGCGTTTTTAAAAGTGGTTTAGTATGAATGTATCGTTCCCAATAACCAGCAATGAAATACTTTTAAAGTGCATTCCGCAACGCAAGCCTATTGTTATGGTCGATGCGCTT
>Ga0233380_1000580_pt1 | contig 18620 bp, 14 predicted proteins | sample ElkDunMinimDraft_9_FD_191541 | JGI IMG/M metagenome (GOLD analysis project Ga0233380, IMG submission 191541) | Fecal eukaryotic communites from dung pellets of Tule Elk in California, USA - Elk Dung F36 | ecosystem: Host-associated > Mammals > Digestive system > Large intestine > Fecal | place... | reverse complement strand
TAATCCGCGCGCATCCGCGCCGGAATCGCACAAGCGGACCAATGGTCTGGCCGTGACGGTGGACAAGCGCGCATCCAGCGCCGCTGCCTGAACGATTGCGCTGACAGGAGAAGAGGATGGCGAGAAGTGAGCGTCCGGTGGCGGTTGTCACCGGCGGAAGCCGTGGCGCTGGCCGGGGTATCGCGGCAGCGTTGGGCGCGGCGGGATATCGGGTCTATGTGACCGGCCGTACGACGCGGGAGGGCGAGGCCGACCTGCCCGGCACGATCGGCGCGACCGCGGCGCAGGTGAACGCCGCCGGGGGCGAGGGCATCGCCGTACAGTGCGACCATGCCGACGATGCGCAGGTCGCCGCGCTGTTCGAGCGTGTCGCGGACGAGAGCGGCGGACGCCTCGACATATTGGTGAACAATGTCACCGCGCTCCACGACGATCTGGTGAAGCCCGGCCCGTTCTGGGAAAAATCACCCGGCCTCGTTGATATATTGGATGTCGGGCTGCGCTCCCATTATATCGCGAGCTGGCATGGCGCCCGGCTGATGGTCCCGGCTGACAGCGGCCTGATCGTCTTCACCTCCTCCTTCGGCGCGCATTGCTACATGCATGGCCCGGCCTATGGCGCGCAGAAGGCGGGCGTCGACAAGTTCGCGGCCGACATGGCGGTCGATTTCCGCAACAGCGGGGTGTGCGCCGTGTCGCTGTGGATGGGGCCGCTGAAGACCGAGCGCAGCGCCCGCACCGCGCGGGAGCATCCCGAAACCTACGGCAAGATCATGGAATATGCCGAAACCCCGGAATTCAACGGCCGCGCCATCCTGGCGATGCATGACGATCCCGACCGGCAATCGTTCAACGGGCAGACACTGATCACGGCCGAACTTGCCGTCAAATATGGCTTCACCGACGATGGCGGGCGCCAGCCGCGCTCCTATCGCGGCCAGCTTGGTGAGCCGCGTATCGCCCATCCCGCGATCATCGAATAGGATCGAGCGTCATGGAACTGGGGCGCCGCTTCGCGGACAAGTCTGTCATCGTCACCGGCGCGGCGTCGGGCATCGGCCGCGCGACCGCCATCCGCCTCGCCGCTGAGGGCGCGCGGGTACTGGCGACCGACCTTAATGAGGCGGGGCTTTCGAGCCTGAGGGAAGCCAGACCGGGCATAGACATCCGTGCAGGGTCGGCGAGCGACGAAGCCTTCGCCCTCCAGGTGGTGGCGGACTGGACGGCGCAAGCCGGCGGTCTCGATGTGCTGATCAACATGGCCGGAGTGATCCGCTCGGGCCATGCGGCGGACATGACGCTCGACGATTTCATGGCCTGTGTCACCGTCAATCTTGGCAGCACGTTCCTGATGTGTCGTGAGGCGCTTCCGCATCTGGAACGGTCCCGTGGCAATATCGTCAATGCGGCGTCCACCTCCAGCCATTTCGGCCATCCCTTCCTGACCGGCTATGCGGCCAGCAAGGGCGCGGTGGCCGCCTTTACCCAGAGCCTTGCCTGGGAGTATCTCAAACGCGGGGTCCGCGTGAACGCGGTGGCACCGGGCGGCATCGAAACCCCGCTGGCGCAGAGCGTCCAGACCGGCATGGTGGAGGGCGCGGACTGGGATCTTTACACCCATCTCAGTCCGTTGAACGGCTTTGCCGCGCCCGACCGGATCGCTGGCGTCATCGCGATGCTGGCGAGCGATGACGGCGCACATATGAACGGCGCTATCGTACGGGTCGACGGCGGCGTCCACGCCTGAGGCTCAGACGCCCAGCGGAGGACCGTCCGGAACAGGCCCGGCACCGGGGCCGGAATTGAGGGCATTGACCAGGCGGGCGAGCAGCGCCTTCTGGCCGGCGATCATGTCGGGCGCGATCGGATCAACGCCCGAGAGGCTGCGAATGAGGGGCGCCGCCCAGAAATAGCCGAACATCAGGTTGAAGATCGCAACGATCTGCATCGCCAGTTCGGGCGCATCCGGCGTCAGATCGGCGGCGCGGGTGATGCGCCGACCATAGTCGGCCAGCCGCTCGACCCATTCGAGGCCAATGACGTCCCGTTCGGAGGGTGGCGACAACAGCGACCGGATCAGCAGCGACGGAATATGGGGATTGCGCGCCAGCACGTCGACCAGCCGGTCGGTCAGCGTCCGGAACGACGCCGCGTCCGCCGGCCGCTGCATCGCCGCCTCGAGTTCGCGGGTTAGCGGCTCCAACGTGCGCTCCAGCACCCGCCGGTACAGCGCATCCTTGCTGTCGAAATGCCGGTAAAGGCCTGGCTGGCGGATATTCACCGCCTCGGCGACGTCGCGCAGCGCAGTTGCCTCATAGCCCCGATCCGCGAACAGCCGTTCGGCCGCATCCAGCAGCCGCTCGGCCGTACGCTGGCCCTTGCGCAGGCCGGTATCATGGGGGTCGGGGGATTGGCCGTGCTCGTGCATCACATCCACGCTAGCGCGCGAAAAGAGGCTTGGCTATCATGTTATAGAGTGATAACTTTTATGCCAAGCGGTACGGCTGGCTCGCCGGCCCGAATCGTGTGACGAGAGGAATGGTCATGCTCAACGAAACTCAGCGCCGGAAGCTATCCGACATATTGCGCCCCGCATCGCCCCCGCGCGAACTGCGTGACATCTTTACCCCGGAGCAGCAGCGCCGCCTGCTCGATGTGGTCCACGATCAGGGCGACTGGAAGCTGATCATCGCCCAGCATTTCGCTAATGCCGAAGAGCTGATCGCGACCTTTGCCGGTGGTTTCCCGGAAGGGTTCGAACCCACGCTCGACATGTTTCTGACGCCCACGTTCCGGGGTTTCTACGGTAATTATTCGACCTGCCTGTACCCAGAGATCAGCGACCTCTTCTATAACCAGACGTTCATCGATCATGCGAAATCCTATTGGAATGCCCAATATGCCAAGCCACAGATGATGCTGTTCAACGTCAACGGCCCGTGCGGTAACAATGACCCGGGTCATCTGGACACCCCCAGCTTCCGGGGCATCCGCTATGAAAACTCGCCGACTTGGCTTTGCTCGATCATGGGGCGGTCGGGCCTCTTTCAAGATTATCTCATCAAGATGGCGCAGGTCATCACCTGGTTCAGCCACGATCCCGCGAGCGGTTTCACCTACTGGCCCCAGGGTCCGCTGGAAAAGCCGGCGCGTCTTTCCTCTCCCATCTATAATCGCGGCGTCGTGGTCCAGAACGAGATGCTGGTGCATCGCGGCGAGGCGAACGGGCCGATCGAGCGACAGCGCCCCGAGGGTCTGGGCTTCGACAGCATCTTCACGGGCGAACCGGGTGATCCGGACGGCTGGATCGTCAAGACTGGCGATCAGATCATCGAACGTTACCGGACGCAGGATCTGCGCTTCCTCGTTCATTGGTCGGCCGAAGTGTTCGAGGATTATGCCGAGCTCAAGAAGAATATGGATGGGTCGGACAATCTGACCTACGACCGGGTGTTCGACACGCTGATCGCGGATGTGCGCGCCCGCGGCATCCAGATCGAAACGCCCACCGACCCGCTGCGCGATCCCGCTTTCATCAAGGCGCTAAATGCCGCCTATGATTATGGCGGCCCGGCCGAATACCCGGCCGAGGCGCCGCGCGGCGAGGTATACGCCGACGCGGCCTGACCGGCACGCCCGCCTTGCCATGGATTGCAAGGCGGGCGATCTTACCGCTACAGAGGCGGTCATGCCTCCCTTTTGCCTCGACCATCTCTCGCTCGTCGATCTCGACGCGCTGACGCTTATCGAGGCGGCGGCCGAGTCCGGCTTCGCTGCGGTCAGTCTGTTCGGTACGCCGATCCCGATCGGCGGCGCCGAAAATCTGGTCACGGATGGCGCAGCGCGCGCACGGGTGCTCGCCGCGCTGCGTGCGAACAACCTGTCGGTCGGGATCGTCGAACCCTTCATGCTCGAGCCGCAGATCGACTGGCCCATGTTCGAGCGGCTGGCGGCGCTGGCGGCCGAGATGGGCGGCACGGTCAACATGCTGGGTATGGACGAAGAACCCGCGCGGCTGGAGGACTCGCTCGCGCGCCTTGTGGACATCGCTCGCGCGGCCGGGGCGCCCGTGATCATGGAGGCGTTCCCGCTGTCGGCGATCCGCACGCCGGCAATCGCTCTCAGACTAGCTGAGGCGCTGGGCGAGGATGTGGGCCTGTGCATCGACAGTCTGCACATCATCCGCAGCGGCGGGTCCTGGGCCGATGTAGCTGCGCTGCCATCGGACCGCATTCGCCATGTCCAGTTGAACGACGGGCCGCTTGACCCGCCCGCCGACCGTCGCCGAGAAGCCGCACTGGAGCGGCTGCTGCCGGGCGAGGGCGCGTTCGATCTCAGCGCCCTGCTGCCGCTTCTGCCGGATCATGCCACGATCGCCGTCGAGGCGCCCCGTCCTGCGGTCCCCGGTAAAACTCCTGCCGCGCGAGCGAGCGAATTGATGCGATCCATGCGTAGCCTCTACGCTTGACAGTATCCCATCGGGCCAGGCGCACATATTCTATGCCTGATAGGCATAGTATCACATTTCACCACAAATCCATTGCGACAGTAACGGAATCATACAAAATGCGGGTGTCGTACAGCAACAATCGATAAGTTGCGGCGACGAGAGGATGGCGACGTTCCAGCGGAGGGTCGCAGTGAAAGGGATAAGGATGGCCAAAGGGCATTCCGTTGCGGGCGATCCGCAGCATGGCTTTTTAATTTCCTCATAATAGCTGACCGGACGAACAAGGGGTTCGACCGGCGTTTCGTGGCGTCGGCCGCTTACAGGCCGGCTCACGAGGGCTGGTCGTGCGAATGCAATTAAACTGGGAGAGAGACCGTGATGGAATTTCGTAGAGGCAGTATGTCCGCGTTGATGGCCGGGGTCGCGTGCGCCGCGCTGTTCGCGCCCGCGCAAGCCGGCGCGCAGACGGCCCCTGAACAGGCGAACACGCTCAGCGACATCGTCGTTACCGCGCAGCGCCGTGAAGAACGCGCGCAGGACGTGCCGATCGTGATCAGCGCCTTTTCGTCTGAAAAGATCGAGCAGCTCAACATCCGCCAGCCGCAGGATCTCTACGGCAACGTGCCCTCGCTGGTCGCCGGTCCGCAGGGCCAGGCCAGCCGCGACGTACAGACCTTCTCCATCCGTGGCCAGTCCACCGGCTTCCTCGCGCTGCCGTCGGTAGCAACGTATCTGAACGAAGTGCCGCTGGTCGCGTCGATCAGCCTCAGCCTTCAGGGTGGCCCCGGTCTGTTCGTCGACCTCGAAAATGTGCAGGTCCTCTCCGGCCCGCAGGGCACGCTGTTCGGTCGCAACACGACCGGCGGCGCGGTGCTGCTGACGGCGCACAAGCCGTCGACTGACCGGGTCGAAGGCTATATTCAGGGCTCCTACGGCAATTATGATCTGGTGAATCTGGAAGGCGCGATCAACGTGCCGATCATTCAGGACAAGCTGGCGATCCGCGTCGCCGGCGCCTATTATGATCGCACCGGCTTCACGCAGGATCTGGTCTGGAACAAGGATCGCGACAACCAGCATTGGTATACCGGGCGCGTCAGCGTGCTGTTCACGCCGACCGAGACGTTCAGCAACAATCTGATGGTCTATGGGTCCAAGTCGCGCAACCATGGCGCGGGCTATGTCAATCGCGGGTTCCGGCCGAATTCCCTCGTACTTGGCAACTGCACCACCGCGCTCTGCAATGCGATCGCTGCGCGGCAGACGGAAATTTCGCAGCAGATCGGTCCGCGCCGGACGCGCAACGATGTCGACAGCTATGCCAATATCGACGCGTGGGGCGCGATCAACACCAGTGAACTGGAGCTCAGCGACACGGTGAAACTGCGCAACATCGTAAGCTATCAGAAGCTGAAGTCCGATTATGGCAACGACAATGACGGAACGCCGTTACAGGCCTATCAAACCTCGCAGAGCGGCGATTTCCCGACCTTCCCGATCCCTGGATTGACCGATGAATTCGGCGTAGCTCCAAACGGATATTTCAACGAAGTCAAGCTGAGCGCTCCTCGCGACTATCTCAAGCAATTCACCGAAGAGCTTCAGGTCCAGGGCAACGCGCTTGACAATCATCTAACCTACACGGTCGGCGGCTTCTACATCAACACAACTCCGGTGGGCGTGTGGCAGGGAGCGGCGGTGCAGTTCTGCCCGCCCAACATCACCGGCGACGTCTCTTGCCGTGGCTCGCGTTCGCTCAGCGGTGTCGCGAACAAGTCAAAGGCGCTTTATGCCCAAGGCACGATCGATTTCGGCGCTTTCTCGCCTTCACTTGACAGTCTTCGTCTGACAGCAGGTTATCGCTATACTTGGGACACGGTGAAGGGATTTTCAGCATCCTACACACCGCAAGCTAATGGCACGGCGCTTTGCTCGGTTCCCGCATTTCTAGGGGCGCCCCCGGTCGCCGATCCAAACGACTGCCGCTATTCAGCGACACTTAAAACCAAGGCGCCGACCTGGACGATTGGGCTAGATTACAAACCGATCGACAATCTGCTGCTGTATGGAAAGATTACGCGCGGCTACAAGGCGGGCGGCTTCAATTCAGTGGCAGTGAACGCGCAATATCGCACTTTTCAACCGGAAAAGCTCACGACCTATGAAATCGGCTTCAAGTCGGACTGGCGGATCGGCAGCGTCCCCGGACGCCTCAACGTGACCGGTTATTATTCCGACTATAACAATATCCAGCGCCCGGGCGGCGACTTCAACCTGTCGACCTTCGCCGGCGGCGCCGCCGTATTCGCGGCCAAGGCGCGGATCCAGGGCATCGAGGGCGAAGCGTCGATCCAGCCCTTCCGGGGCCTCGAAGTGGGCGGCACGTTCAGCTACACCGACCCCAAGTACAAGGAGTTCACTTATACCTCGTTGGGATCGAGCTACACCTGCTTGCCCGGCGGCGGCTTTGCCATTGCCGGTTTCCTGCAACCGGTCGACGCCCGCTGCATTCCGTTCGAATATGTGACCAAGTGGATTTACAACATCCATGCGACGGCGACCATTCCGGTCGGCGACAATATGGGCGACCTCAGCTACTATATCGGCTACTCGCACTTCTCGTCGCAGCCGACATCGCCGACTGGCGATCCTTCGTTCGAACTAGGTTCGGTGCTGGAGCCCTATGGCCTGCTCAAGATGTCGCTCGACTGGCGCAATGCTGCGAACAGCGGCATCGACGCCAGCCTGTTCGTCACCAACGCGACCAACAAGCTGTACCGCATCTCAAACTCCAACGGCTATAGCGGCCTTGGCGTCTGGGCCGAGCTTTATGGAGAACCGCGCATGTACGGCATCAAGCTGCGCTACGCCTTCGGCAACTGACGCGATCGCCGCAAGGCGATGTACAAGGGCCGCCCGGTTTGTCCAGGCGGCCCCTTTCTTTTTCAGCGTCATGAAAGATTGGCATTCATCTCGTCCAGAACCAGCCCCCGGGTCGCCATTGAACGAGAGCATCCGGCTCGGCCGTGTTGCCGCTGTGATAGGCACCATGGGGACGGATATCTAATCCAACGAACTCGTCGCATTATGAGCGGCTCGACTTGCAATATGGTCAGATCGACGCGCCCGAAGAATGATTTGCGTAATTTTGTAGATGATATAAGCTGCACCCGCATGAACCCCGGTCGGTAGAACCGGGTTCAGCTTTAAACTCGCGCGAACAGGCGAGGTTGAGGGGGAAGGATGACCGGCAAAGCCATCGGTGCAGTCACGACGCTCAGCGGCCTTCCATGCGGGGGCAGGCGCTTTACGCTTGCAGCTACGTCAGGAGCGGGCGGAACCAGGCGGGGCGAATTTGATCAAGTCCTGCCGCGCACATCATAATCATTCAGGAGGAGGAACCATGTCGAAGGGTGAAAAATTGCGCGTGATCGCGCTGCTTTCAGGGATCGCGCTGCCAGCGCTCGTAGCTCCGGCGCATGCGCAGACCGCGCCACAGGGCGCGGCCGACCAGGGCGCGTCGATGACCGACATCATCGTCACCGCCCAGCGCCGCGAAGAACGCGCGCAGGACGTGCCCGTTGTCATCACCGCCTTTTCGGACGAGCGGCTCAAGCAACTCAACGTCACCGAACCGCAGAGCCTCAATGGCACCGTGCCCTCGCTGGTCGTCGGCACGCAGGGTCAGGCGAGCCGCGACGTCCAATCCTTCTCCATTCGCGGCCAGTCGACCGGCTTCCTCGCGTTGCCATCGGTGGCGACCTATCTGGCCGAAGTGCCGCTCGTCGCCTCGATCAGCCTCAGCCTGCAAGGCGGTCCCGGCCTGTTCGTCGATCTCGCCAACGTCCAGGTGCTTTCCGGTCCACAGGGCACGCTGTTCGGCCGCAACACCACGGGCGGCGCGGTGCTGATCACGCCCCAGCGGCCCACTGACCGGTTCGAAGGCTATGTCGAAGGGTCGATTGGCAATCTGGACCTGCGCAGCGTCGAAGGCGCGATTAACATCCCGGTGGTCGAGGACAAGCTGCTCGTGCGCGTAAGCGGCGCCTATTATGACCGGCGCGGATACACGCGCGACCTCGTCTGGAACAAGTGGCGCGACGATTCGCACTGGTATACCGGCCGTATCGGCGTGACGTTCAAGCCGACGGAAACGCTCAACAACTATTTGATGGCCTATGGGTCGAAGTCGCGGAACAACGGCGCGGGCCATATCCTGCGCGCCTTCAACTTGCCGTATCTGGGTTGCCTGCCCGGCGACGTTTCGACCCGGTGCAGCATCTATCAGCGCCAGGTCGACATCGCCAATCAGATCGGGCCGCGGGCCACACGTCCTGACGTCGACAGCTACAACAATATCGACGCGTGGGGCATCATCAACACGACCGATCTGGAATTGAGCGACACGCTGACGCTGCGCAACATCGTCAGCTATCAGAAGCTCAAGTCGGACTATGGCGCCGACTCGGACGGATCGCCGATCCAGCGGTATCAGAATTCTCAATATGGCCAGTTCCCCGACTTCGCCATTCCCGGTTTCACTGAACTGTTTGACACACCGTTCCAGGGCTATCGGAACGAACGGTCTGGCTCGCTGCCGCGCGACTATCTCAAGCAGTTCACCGAGGAACTCCAGCTTCAGGGCAATGCGCTCGACAACAAGCTGACCTACACGGTGGGCGCGTTCATGATCGACACCAAGCCAGCCGGCTTGTGGGGATCGGCGGCCGTGCAGAATTGCGACGTGCTCACCACCGGCGATCCGCTCGTCTGTCCCGGCACGGACGGCCGCAGCGGCGTCACCAACAAGTCGCGCGCGCTCTATGCGCAGGGCACGCTTGATTTTGGCGCCTTCTCGCCGTCGCTCGACCGGCTGCGCCTGACTGCAGGCGTGCGCTACACCTGGGATACGGTGCAGGGGTTCAGCAGCTCCTGGGTGACGACGGGTATCGGCCATGTCTGCCTGTTCGGTCCGCCGGCGGCTTCGGGCACGATCGTGCCGCTGGCCAACGATCCGGCGGTCGGCTGTAATTTCGACGCAACGCTCAAGACGAGCGCGCCGACCTGGACCGTCGGGCTCGACTATCGGCCGTTCGACGAGCTGCTACTCTATGGCAAGGTCAGCAAGGGCTACAAGGCCGGCGGGTTCAACAGCTTCGCCGTTCGGGCAGAAACCGCGACCTTCGATCCGGAAAAGCTGATGAGCTATGAAGTCGGCTTCAAGTCCGACTGGCGCTTGGGCAATGTGCCGTTCCGGTTCAACGCGACCTACTTCTATTCCGACTACAGCAACATTCACCGGCCCGGCGGCGACGCCAATCCGCCCGCCTTCGGCGCGCAGATCCTGGCGGCCAGCGCAAGCATCCAGGGGCTGGAGATGGAAGCGTCAATGCGGCCCTTCGACGGGCTGGAGCTTGGCGCGACCGTCAGCCACACCGACGCCGACTACAAGAAGTTCCAGTATATCTCGCCGTTCGGCACGGACTTCACCTGCTTGCCCGGCGGCGGGTTCGCGCCGGTGGCGCCGGGCGGCCTGGTGGACTCGAGCTGCGTACCGTTCCAGTTCACGACGCCTTGGATTTACAACATCCGCGCCAATGTGGATGTCCCGATCTCTGAAAGCATGGGCGACCTCTCTATGCTGATCAGCTATTCGCACATCGCCGCGACCGGCGTCTCGCCCAACGGCGCGCCGGCGTTCGAACCCGGCTCGGTGCTGGAGCCGTACGGCCTGCTCAATGCCTCGCTAGACTGGCGCGATGTCGGCCGCACCGGGATCGACATCGGTCTGTTCGCGAAGAACCTTACGGACAAGCTGTACCGGGTCAGCAATGCGAACGTGATCAACTCGTCGCTGGTCTGGTCGTCGCTTTATGGCGAGCCGCGCACTTATGGCATCAAGCTGCGCTACAGCTTCGGCGCGCGTTGAGCGGAACGGGCAAGAAAAAGGGGAGGCGCTCCAGAGGGCATAGCGTGGATGGTACGCCAGACAACGCTAAGTAAGAACAAATGCGGTTCGAGGTTGCCGCCGAGCATGGCAGTTATCCCGCGCATTTTGCCATATAGCAGTCTTTCCGGAACCCATCCCCCTTAGCCGACTTCAGCCCCAAACTTTGGCCTCCCGAGTCCGTTTGAGAACGTTTCAGGCGGTCTTGGCATGACTGTCGTAAATGACCGTCGGTTTGAGGGGTGGGTTCAACAGGTGGGGACCCCGCGTTGAGGCAGCCATCTCGTACATATTCCTAACAATTTGTCAGGGCTCGTGTGCTAACGCCAATAAGTATGGATTGGACACCTCCGAAAGAACGCACGGTACCGCAGATCTTTGACCGACTCGTTCGGTTACGGCCGGCGCAGGCGTGGCTGCTAATTCTGGTCTGCATTGCCGCCGTTGCAATGCCCGACTTTCTCACAGGGCCGGATCTTTGGTTCGGTCCCGCCTACTTGCTTGTGATTTGCGTGGCCACCTGGGCGCTGGGCTGGGCCGGCGGGCAATCCGTAGGCATTGCCTGTATGGTGCTCACATTCTTCATGAATGGTGCCAATCTCTACCCGTACGGCGAAGCAAGGCTCTTATGGAACGTCGGGATGCGGTTCATCGCAATCGCGATCGTAGTCGCTGGCATTGCAGGCATGCGACGCGCCTATGTACGAGAGTGGTGGCTGGCGCGGATAGACGTGTTGACCGGGGCACTGAACAGGAAAGCGTTTTTTGAACTCGCGCCCCTGGCAATCGATGCGTCCCGATGGCGCCTGATGGTGTACGCCGATCTTGATGGGCTGAAGAAAATCAACGACATACACGGACACGCTGTCGGGGATTCTTGCCTGCAGGTTTACGGGGCGGAAGTTAGAACGATGGTCCGCCGGAGCGACATTTTTGCGCGTGTTGGCGGGGATGAGTTTATCATCTTTATGACCGTGACGAACGATGCCGCAGCAAGGGCCGTCGCCGAAAGGCTGCATAAGGGCATGAATAGTATTCCGTCAGAATGTGGCAATCTTGCGTGCAGTGTCGGTGGCCTGATTGTGCCGCCAGGAGGAGCATCTGTTGATGATCTCGTGCGAGGTGCTGACAACCTGATGTACGAAGCCAAGATTCGCGGAGCTTGCTTGCAGCTCGGCGATGCTTCCCATGGTGATTTCCCGGCGGTGGGCCGTGTCAGGGCGGTTTCGCGTATTTCGAGCATTGATGTGCTCTCCAGAAAACGGAATGCCCTTGATCGACGCGCTGATGCGGAAAGTTTCTCTATTGAAAACGAGCCGCGAAAGCTGACGCAGGAATAAATGCAACCTTGAGACACGTTGAAGCAGCAATCACCATTTGAGCGCACGCGGATCAGCGGTCGGCGTGGTGAATGGCAGCTTGCGTCCCGAACTTGCCATCCACAACCTCGTACAGCGATGCCGAAACCGGCCATTCCCCGTGCCGGACATGCCGCTGTCGCTCAGGGCCCGCTATCGTGAATCCGTGTCCGGATCATGCACGCAGGCCCAAATGAATCTTGGTAATTGGCGGGCGGATCTCCTGTCCCTCATCAAGAAAGCCGCCGCGCATTGCGGAACCGGGCATACCGGTTGAGCAGGTCATTGATCAGCTGGTCTCTGGTATAGCCGGTCACATCGTGGGGCACGCCCTCGGAACTGCGCGCCATTGCGCGATAATGTTGTGGTTCCGCAGCGCGCGGCTTGCGGGACTCGGCGAAGGCGAAGCTGGGTGCGTGAAAACCCCGCGCACGGATCGTGTAGCGAAACACGCCGCGATCACCGTGAGGGACCGTGATATCGAGATGATCGGGCTCCTGCGAGAGCTCCGGGGTAAGACCATTCGCGCGCATCTGCGCCGCCACAGCATCGAGCGCGGGGCGGGCCGTGGCGGCGAGAAAGTCCAGGATCTCCGACTCGTCGTGATAGCGGGTGATGCTTGCCAGCCGCTGTTGCCAGCTCCGGCTTTCTGCCTCCGGCGGTGGAGTGTCTGCCGCAAGGGAAAGGTCTATCGTTGATCCACTGCACTCCATCTGAAGTGCGCGCAACAGGCCGAAGCAGATGAACACCATCACTACTGTGAAAGGTAATGCGCTGGCGATGGCGGCAGTCTGCAACGCTTCCAACCCGCCCGAAACCAGCAGCACGGCCGCGACGATACCGGCAGAGACTGCCCAGAAGACGCGCTGCCATACCGGCGGATTTTCTGCTGCGCCCGAGGTGATGATGTCGATCACCAATGCGCCAGAATCAGCGGATGTCACGAAGAACGTGATGACCAGTAACGTTGCCAGTGCCGAAGCGACGGCGGAGAAGGGCAAATGCTCCAGTGTCTCGAATAGTGCGACGGGCATGTTGTTGACAGCTGTGGCGGCGATATCGGCGGCCCCACTCAGATCCATCTCGATCGCCGTGTTGCCAAACACCGTCATCCAGAAAAATGTGAAGAGTGCCGGCACCAGAAGCACCCCCATGACGAACTCGCGGATGGTTCGCCCGCGGGAGATGCGCGCGATGAACATGCCAACGAACGGCGACCAGGAGATCCACCAGCCCCAGTAAAACAAGGTCCAGTCGCCGAACCAGGCGTTCGGCTCGTAGGCGTACATGCGGAAAGTGCGCTGGACGAGTGAGCCGAGATACGCGCCGACATTCTGCACATAGGCCTGGAGAAGGAAAACCGTGGAGCCCGCGAACAGCACGAATACGAGCAGCGCGATCGCAAGGATGATGTTCAGTTCCGACAAGCGCTTGATGCCCTTATCGAGCCCAGCGACGGCCGAGAGCGTTGCCAGTCCGGTGATCACGGCGATCAGGATGATCTGGACCAGCGCGTTGGTCGGCAGACCAAACAGGTGGTTAAAGCCGGCGTTGACCTGCAGCACGCCGAAGCCGAGCGACGTGGCGACACCAAACATGGTGCCGAGCACGGCAAAGATATCGATTGCGTGGCCGATCGGGCCGTAAATCCGGTTGCCGATCAGCGGGTAGAGCGAGGAGCGGATGGTGAGGGGCAGACCGCGCCGGAACGCGAAATAGGCGAGCGCCAGCCCCACGACGATATAGATCGCCCAGGCGTGCAGCCCCCAATGGAAGAATGTGAGCACCATAGCCTGGCGCGCGGACTCAATCGTGCGGCCTTCGCCGACCGGGGGCAATGCATAGTGCTGGATCGGCTCGGCGACGCCGAAGAAAAGCAGACCGATGCCCATGCCGGCACTGAACAGCATCGCAAACCACGAAAGGTAGCTATAGTCGGGCTCGCTGTCGTCCGGTCCCAGCTTCACGTCGCCATACCGGCTGAGCATCAGAAACAAGACGAAGAACAGAAAGCCGGCAACGGCGACGACATAAAACCAGCCGAAATCGACTATAATTACCGCTTGGGCGGCTGCGAAAACCTGTCCCGCTTGTTGGGGGAACAGTGCGCCGAACAGCACGAAGGCGAGAATCAGCGCGGCAGAGATAAAGAACACCGGTGGGTTAACCTGCATTCTCCAGCCGCTCGGGTTCGAAGCGGCATTTGTCGCAGCAGTATCGGCCATCTTATCCTTTCTGTCGCAAGCACATGGACAGATACTGGAGAACGACGCCAAGCGCCAGTAGTTGCCAACGGCTCCCCAATCAGGTGGAGGTAGCCTGGCTGCTCGTATCGGCCCACCGTGTAATCATTACCGTGACGGGGTAGGCGGCCAGTCACTGCGCGCCAGGCGGAGCAGCGTATAGCCGGCAAGGCCCGACAGGAGGGACCCGGCAAGGATCCCGATTTTGGCTTGGGCTTGCGCGGCCGGATCAGTTGGAAACGCGAGCAGCGTGATGAAAATGCTCGTCGATACCCTCTCACCGTGGATGTCGGCATTGCCGCCCTTCACACTTATCCTCGCGATCTATGCGGCAACCTCGTTCCTAACGGAGACGGTTACTAACAATGCAGTTGCGGTCATCATGACACCGATCGCAATCGGTATCGCAGGACAGAATGGCGTGGACCCCAGACCACTGATCATCGCTGTCATGTTTGCGGCTTCAGCCAGCTTTGCTACACCTGATCTGCCCCCTTCTGAGTGGCCCAATTTCTATTTTAGAATTGGCCACGAAGGAGGAATGGAATGGCGAGGAAGCACAAGCCGGAGGAGATTATCGGCAAGCTGCGTGAAGCCGAGATCGTGCTGGCACAGGGCGGGACGGTGGCAGATGCCTGCCGGCGGATCGGCGTCACCGAACAAAGCTACTACCGCTGGCGCAAGGAATATGGCGGCCTGAAGATGGATCAGGCTCGGCGCATGAAAGAGCTGGAGAAGGAGAACGCCCGGCTGCGTCGGGCGGTGTCGGACCTGACACTCGACAAGCTGATCCTGCAGGAAGCTTCCAGGGGAAACTTCTGAGCCCTGCGCGCCGACGGCGCTGTATCGATCATATCCGGGGAATGATGCCGGTGTCCGAGCGGCGGGTGTGCCATGTGCTCGGGCAACATGGCCCCTGTGCATTATCAAGACACGGATTCACGGTAGTGGCTGGGCACCCGCCTTTTCCGGCCGAAAACGCCCCATCTACGACGCACACGACGCTATCTGATGATCCCGGAACCGGTCACTCGTCACCCGCGACGGCCTTATGGCACTCGCCTTAGATCTGGGACAATCCGGCCGATCGCCACTGACGTTTGGAATGACGGGTGGCCGGGAAACGAGCGATTCATAGATAGGCAATCGCCTTCTGGTAAAAGGCGATTGTCCGACCTCATAGCGGCTCAGGGGAATGCAAGGCATAGCCCTGCGCATAGTCCAGTCCCATGGCCCTGAGATGCGGGGTTAGGTCGTGGGTTTCAACGGACTCGGCGATCGTGCGCATGTTCATGGAGTGGGCGACTTTGGTGACGGCCTCGACAATAATCCGGCTGACAGGCTTGTGGAGCACTGTTTTTATGAAATCTCCATCGATCTTCACGAACTGCACGGGCAAGTCCTGCAGATAGTTAAAGGAGGCCATGCCGCTGCCAAAGTCATCCAGAGCAAAGCGGAAACCTCTGGTGCTCATCCGTCGCATAGCCTCCGCGGTTCTGGCGAGGTTCGACAAAGCCGCGGTCTCGGTGACCTCGAAGCAGATATCGGTCGGCTCGACGCCGGGGTATGCGAGCAAAGCGTGCTCGACAAAGTCGAGAAACCCAGGAGTGCTCAAGGTTATACCCGATAGGTTCACGAAATAGCATGTCTGCCTCCGCTGTTCAGAAGGTTGGCTATCGATGCGGGCGAAGACCTTCGAGACAATGTGGCGGTCAAGTTCCTCAATAAGACCGAAGCGCTCAGCTGCTGGGATGAACGTTCCGGGCCCTGTGATTGTCCCGTCCCGCTCACGCAATCGGGCCAGGACCTCACAATAGCCAGGATCTTGTGAGTCGGATTCTTGCAGGCGCACGATCTTCTGCCCGTAAAGCAGCAAGCGGTCCTCGCGCATGGCCTCCTTGAGGCGAGTGACGCTGTCCATGTCTTGCCGACGCTGGGTGATCTCTTCATCGCTCAGCCGCCCCGCCTGAACGCGGTTGCGACCGTTTTCCTTCGCAAGGAAGCAGGCGGTATCGGCGAGGGCGAACGCCGCCTCGAAATCGAGGCCCTCGGCGGGTCCGAAGCTCACCGCTCCAACGCTGAGCGTTACACTGTGTCGCTGACCCTGCCAGATGAATGCCATGTCCTTGACGGCGGCGCGTAGCCGCTCAGCGAGGCCCAGAGCCTCCTCCAGCCCGCAGTCGCGCCTCATGAGGGCAAATTCATCGCCGCCAAGCCGAGCCAGAAGATCCCGATCGCCGTCACATATCGACTGGAGCTTGTTCGCAATCATCGTCAGCAGTTCGTCGCCCGCGCCATGTCCACACCGGTCGTTGACGATTTTGAAGTGGTCGATGTCCATGTAGAGGATCGCGTGCGGGCCTGCGCCAGTGATCTGGTCGGTTTGGCGCGAGAATTCCCTGCGGTTGTTCAGCCCGGTAAGCCAGTCATGACTAGCCTGGAACGCGACTTCCTGGGCCATCAGGTGTGCCTCGGTGACGTCATTGCCCTGGACAAAGATACCTGTCACCTGCCCAGAACCGTCGACCATCGGCTGATAGGTCAGGTCCATGTACCGCGTGGCGAGTTTGTCTCCTGCGACCCGCTGAAGCTCGATCGGCATGGCCCGACCGACGAACGGCTCTCCGGTCGAAAAGACCTGGTCCAGTATCTCCAAGTAGCCTTGTCCGACCACCTCGGGCATGATTTGAGCCAACGGTTTCCCGAGAATGGGCCGGTGCCCGACAAGCTGGTAATACGCATCGTTAGCCAGTTCGAAGACGTAGTCCGGCCCTTGCAGAACCGCGACAAAACCAGGTGATTGCTGGAATAGCTGGTGTAGGCGCTCCCGTTCGTTCTGCAGGACACCCTGCACGCTCTCGGTCCAGCGATGAAGTTGCTCGCGCGCCTCATCATCCAGATCTGAACGGTGAATGCCTTGGCTGGCACTCCTTAGTTCCACGAGTTCAGTAATGTCGCTCGCGCAATGGAGGAGGTCTATGATGCTACCATCCGAGTCAAAGAGCGGCTTGTTGGAGACGCTCCAGTACCGCTCTTGCAGACCTACATGCCCTGGCACTCGAACAGCGCACTGAAGTAAGGGGATGTGATCGGCCTGTCCATTTTCGAAGACACGCTCGAAGGATCGCCTGATCAGCCTCAATTGCTCCTTATCGAAACCAGGCAATACATCGTAGCTTAACCGGCCGATCGCGCTGCGATCTAGATGCGTTAGCCGCTGGTAGGCACGGTTGAAGGAAAGGATGATTAAGTCGGGATTAAGCACAAGGGCAGGAACAGGGGTATGCTCAAACGCACTGTGTAAATGCCGAGGCTTGCCAAGAATGCTCAATCATATTCCTCCATGAGGAGGGTAACAGGCTATTTTAGATATTTGAAGCCGTCGACATCATTGTCCGCCGTCAGCACCAATGGCACAGATTTGAGGTTGTGATTTAAGGAGGGTTGGGGCTTCGTCGTAGTGACGAAGGAACGAAGATGAAGGCCCAACCCTCCTTGAAAAAATCGCCGGCAAAGTCCCCTGCTGAGCGGGTAGTGAAGGACATTCGGCGGCAGACGCGCCGCCATTTCTCGGCCGAGGACAAGATCCGCATAGTGCTCGATGGGCTGCGCGGCGAGGACAGCATCGCGGAGCTCTGCCGCAAGGAAGGCATCGCGCAGAGCCTGTATTACACCTGGTCGAAGGAGTTCATGGAAGCGGGCAAGCGCCGCCTGGCCGGCGATACCACGCGTGCCGCGACCACCGGCGAGGTGCAGGACCTGCGCCGCGAGGCCCGCGCCTTGAAGGAATGCGTGGCCGACCTGACACTCGAAAACCGTCTGCTGAAAAAAAGCATGATCGCGGATGGGGGCGACGACGAATGAGGTATCCCGCCTCCGAAAAGCTCGAGATCATCCGGCTCGTCGAGCAGTCGCACCTGCCCGCCAAGCGTACGCTCGACAAGCTGGGCATCGCCCGTCGGACGTTCTACCGCTGGTATGATCGCTACCTTGAAGGCGGGCCGGAGGCGCTGGAGGATCGGCCATCGGCGCCGAGCCGGGTGTGGAACCGCATCGGCGGCGACATCCAGGACCAGATCGTCGAGATGGCGCTGGAAGAGACCGATCTGAGCCCCCGCGAACTGGCGGTGCGGTTCACCGACGAGAAGCGCTACTTCGTGTCGGAATCCACGGTTTACCGTCTGCTGAAGGCCCACGATCTGATCACCAGCCCGGCCTATGTGGTGATCAAGGCGGCTGATCAGTTCCACACCAAGACCACCCGGCCGAACGAGATGTGGCAAACCGATTTTACCTACTTCAAGATCATCGGCTGGGGCTGGATGTACCTGTCGACCGTGCTCGACGACTTCTCGCGCTACATCATCGCGTGGAAGCTGTGCACCAACATGCGGGCCGAGGATGTCACCGACACGCTGGACCTCGCCCTCAAGGCCTCGGGCTGCGACAGCGCTACGGTGCTGCACAAGCCCAGGCTCCTCAGCGATAACGGCCCCAGCTACATCGCCGGCGAACTGGCGGAATACATCGAGGCCCGGAAGATGAGCCATATCCGCGGCGCCCCGATGCACCCGCAAACCCAGGGCAAGATCGAGCGCTGGCACCAGACCCTGAAGAACCGC
>Ga0233380_1000578_pt1 | contig 18648 bp, 15 predicted proteins | sample ElkDunMinimDraft_9_FD_191541 | JGI IMG/M metagenome (GOLD analysis project Ga0233380, IMG submission 191541) | Fecal eukaryotic communites from dung pellets of Tule Elk in California, USA - Elk Dung F36 | ecosystem: Host-associated > Mammals > Digestive system > Large intestine > Fecal | place... | reverse complement strand
CTGACCTTCGGCACACTCGTCGAAACGGCTGACCGTATGCAGATCTACAAGTACGTCGTGCAGCAGGTTGCCCATGCCTATGGCAAGACCGCAACCTTCATGCCGAAGCCGATCAAGGGCGACAACGGATCGGGCATGCACACCCACTTCTCGATCTGGGAAAAGGGCAAGCCATTGTTCGCAGGCAACGGCTATGCCGGTCTGTCCGACATGTGCCTGTACTTCATCGGCGGCGTCATCAAGCACGCCAAGGCGCTGAACGCGTTCACCAACCCGACCACCAACAGCTACAAGCGTCTGGTGCCGGGTTATGAAGCCCCCGTGCTGCTGGCCTATTCAGCCCGCAACCGTTCGGCTTCGTGCCGCATTCCTTATGGTGCAGGTGACAAGTCAAAGCGCGTGGAGTTCCGCTTCCCCGATGCGATGGCCAACCCTTACCTGTGCTATGCCGCACTGTTGATGGCCGGTCTCGACGGGATCAAGAACAAGATCCATCCAGGCGAAGCCATGGACAAGAACCTTTACGATCTGCCGCCGGCCGAACTCGCCGAAGTGCCGACCGTCTGTGGTTCGCTGCGCGAAGCGCTTGAAGCACTTGATGCCGATCACGACTTCCTGCTGCAGGGCGGCGTGTTCGACAAGGACCAGATCGACGCATACGCCGAGATCAAGTGGGCCGAAGTTCTTCGTTGGGAAACGACCCCGTCGGCGGTCGAATTCGCAATGTATTACAGCGCCTGATCAGCTTCTGATTTAGGCGGCTAACACCGTTCCACCGAGGGAAACGCCCAGAGGAAACTCTGGGCGTTTCTTTTTGTGAAACGACACCCAATGACGGCACTTGGCAGAAGGCGTCAGTCCTTCAACTTGATCTTCTTTTCGATCCTGGCAGCGGCCTTTTCGGCATTTTTACGCCGGTTGAACACTGTCCGCATGTAGCGGATGTCAGTGGGCCGGAGATGCTTTTCCGCAGCGACGAACTGCTCTTGTTCTTCCTCGCGGATATGGTGGAGATATTCTTCCTTTGCTGCGACGAACCGCTTCATCCACTTGGGCGAATCCATGTCGCGCGCGGCAAGATCCGCAAACATTTCATCAAGCTCCTTGTGCTCCGCAACCGCGTGGCGGGCAAAGCTGGTCGTTTCGGGCACGCGCAGCACGGTAGACCACAGCGCCTGTTCTTCCGCCGCTGCATGCGCCTGAACCTCAAATGCAAGTTCACGGAACAACTTTTCGCGCTCTGGCGATTTGCCCTCGGTGCTCGCGATCATCGCGAACAAGGCGCGGTGGCGGTCATGATCCTCAACTAACCGGCCAAAGATATCCGGGTTGCCGCGAAACGGTGTCGCCGGGGTGCTGCCAATTCTGGCTGATACCGCCGGCTCGATCGCCTTCGCCTTGGCAATGGCATTCTTCTTCGCCTCACGCCCTTTTACGCGCTTTGCATCAGGTTTTCTTTTTGCTTCGGTTGCCATTGCCTTCCTTTACGTCGTCGGAATCCACCTGATTCTGGCGGCCATTTGGCAACGTAAACGCGTCAAATTCCAATGTGTTTCGAAGACACGATGTATTGCGGGCACTATTCACCGGGGCAGAAGACACAACAAGGCGCCGCGCCGGGCGGCATCGATCAGGCCATCAGTTCAGTAATCGTCCGGTTCGTTTCCATCGACAGCTTGCCCCAGCGCTCCACCTGAACCCCCATCGCCTGCTGAACCGTAAGTCCAAGCCGCGCGATGGAATCGCCGTTACCGGCAAGGTGATACCCGGTGCGGATCGCACCCCCGCCATTGCCCGCGACCATCGCCGGAATGCCTTCAACGGCGTGTGCTTTTGCGATCGAACAATCGGAATGAGCAAGGATCAGGCAATTGTCGAGCAGGGTACCGTCGCCCTCCGGGATCGTGTCTATTTCATCCAGGAATTCCTTCCAGGCGATCATGCTGTTGGTCGCAAACCACGCGCATTCCTTTTGGAAGCCTAGCCCCTTGTCGTCCGGTTCCTCATGCGTGAGCGTGTGATGCGTAGTGGTTTCGCCCTCACGCCGTAAATTTGACGTCGTGTCGGAAAAGAGGACGTTAAACACCTTGGTCTGGTTGCACTGCAGCGCCTTTGCCAGCAACTGCGCCATCACACGGTGCGTCTGCATCACCTCCCCCATGGCCGAACCCGTGCCATCCTGGCCGGGCGCAGCAGGCATTGCGAAATTTTCTACCGGCGCAGGCGGCTGGAGTTGGAGATCCAACTGCTGTTCGATCTGGCGGATTGACGTAAAGTACTCGTCCAGTCGTTGCCGGTCGCTTACGCCCACACTGCGCATCAGTTTGTGCCGGTCATCCGTTACAGCAGAGAGCACACTTTTGCGGGCCATGATGCGGGCGTCCGGTTCGAAGTTCATCGAATTGGGATCTTGGAAACCCTCGCCAAAGATGCGGCGGTAAAGCGCGGCTGGAGAGACCTCGCTGGGGTTGGGAGAGCCGGCAGCGTGGTAGGAATAGGAGCGTTGCAACCCGCAAGTGCTCAATTCCAGCGAACGGAAGCGCGTGTCGCCGCCCATACGCTGGCCAATCAGCACATCCAGCGTTGGCGCCTTCACATTTTCATCGGGGACGGGAATGCCCGTTCGCAGCCCCAGGCAGCCAGTGATGTGGGGCTTGTTCGCTACTCCGTCCAGTTTCACGTCAAACCCGCTGAAGATTGCCAGCTTCTCGCGGTAAGCCTCTAGGGGAGCAAGGTCCTGGGGCATCAGATATTCCCGCCCGGTGGTGGTCGGTATCCACTTTTGCGGGATAAAGCCGCAGCCCCAGATCCATGTCCCGAAGCGCACCGGAACACGCTGCCCCGTGGCAGCAAGCGCCTGTCCGTTACCGTCGAGGAAGCAGTCCAGCAACGGGATCGAGACACCTATCGCTGCGCCGCCAATTGCGCCGCGAAGCACCGTTCTGCGCGAAATCCTGCTCATATCCTGCCTCCGCTGCGTGTTCCGCTTTCAGCGATCCGGCCTGCGGGCTGTGCCGAAGGGCGCGTGACGGTGAAGAAATTCTCGCTCAAGACGATCCGACGCATAAGATCGGGGATGCGGTAACCATCGTCCTCAAAACCGGCGATGAGCCAATCGAGGTAATAGCGTTCGTCCCAAACGATATCCCGGCCTACGGCGGCCTTGTACATCCGCTCAGCCACGCAGCGCGGGGTCTCCGGATGGTTGCGCAGTGCCTTTGCGAGGCCATCCTGGGTATCGAAATCTACACCATCCAGCGACCCGGCAGTGTTAATGACGGCCCCGTTCTCACGCGTGCGGAAGGCCCCCAGTCCATCGTACTGCTCCATCGTCAGCCCGGGTGGGTCCATGACCTTGTGACAACCCGCGCAGGAAGCATCGGTGGCATGACGCTTAAGCCGATCACGCGCAGTCACCATTTTGGTGTGAGCGCCCAGTTCCACTGCCGTAAAGTTCACATTCGCCGGGGGGTCTGGAACATGTTGGCAAAGAAAGATTTCGCGCACGGCGTAACCCCGCAATGTCGGCGAAGACCGTCCCGGGTGTGAATGCAGCGCAAGGAACGAAACATGCGACTGGATGCCAGCGCGATTGGCGCTTTCGTCGAAGGTCACTGCATCCCACCCGCCGCGCGTCGGCACCGGGGTACGATAGATCACGCCAAGCGGCCGGGTCAGGAAGGTGTCGCGCGTGGTGAACAGTTCGCGGTAGTCACCCTGTTCGGTGATCAGATGTTCAACGATCGTGCGCAGCGTCTGCTCCTGTGCATCGGTCGCGACGTCTGAATTGAACGCGGGATAAATGGCCGGGTCCTTGGACAGGTCAGCGAAACGATCAAACTGCAGCATGTCTGTAAAAAACGCCCGCACCGCCCCGGCAAACCGATCAGATACCATCAGGCGGTTCACCTGACGGCGCAGGCCCCAGCCATATTCCAGTTCGCCCGCCTCGGCGGCGCGCAAAAGTTCGGCATCGGGCGTCGAATTGGTCAGAAAAAAACTGAGGCGCGAAGCCTTGGAAAAGGCGTCCAGCGTTCCAGTTCCGTCACCATCCCCAGGAGCGATGCGCTCGATACGGAACAGGAATTCGGGCGAAATAAGCATCGTGTAGAGGCTTAGCTCCAACCCATCATAGAAGCTGCCCAGCCGTCCCTGCACATTGCGCGCAAGTTCCACGTATTTAGCCGCCTCTGCTTCGGTCAGTGGGCGCCGGAACAGCAAGCGCCCTTTGTCAGTCAGGAACGACCGAGCGCACTTCTCATCAAAAGTCGTTTCATGTTTCGGCTGGCAGCGCAGGAATTCGCCCCGCCGCTTTTCGCTTAGCACGGCAGCTGCAATGCCCTGCGCCGCTGCGTCATATTGCTCGACAGCAAATGGCGACATGCCGGACGCGCCGGTCCCGATCGCAATAAGGCCGTCAGAGCGCACCGGCTTTTCGAAGCGGGCGGCAACGGGAATGTCGGCCGCGAAAATATCTGCAATGCTGGCGCGGTACTGAGATTCCGTAATGCGGCGCACCATGGGAGGCCCACCCGCCGGATCCGGCTCTCCGGCGCTGCCAAACAGCGCCATAAGAAACAGCCCTATGATCACAATTCCCGCGGCCATCGCGATGCGCCTGGCCCGCCGGGACAACGCCGCAAACCGCGTTATGAGTGACGACAAAGACAGGTCAGTCATTGCAGGCCAGCCTTGTCATCGGCGTTTTTCGCCTCGCCATCGATCACGAACGCAGGGCGCGCTTCAAAGCGATATTGCGTCGAAATCGACGTGAATTTTCCGGTCTTCGGATTGGGATGCCCGTCCGCCAGACGGTTCATCGACTGATACACCCCCTGGCAGGTATGACCGAGGACCCGGGCCGCGCCATTGGCTGAACCCAGACGCCGTCCCATGGCTGACGGTGCGCCAGAGGCATCCTTGCCATTGCGATAGGCGAACTGGAAATCGTACAGGTCACCCACTGGGGTGTACCCGGCAAGAATACCCTTGAGGACACCAGAATGAGAAAGGGATGCGCGGATCCGCGCGTCCCGCAGCGGCCGTTCCAGATGCATCCCGTTCACTACATTATGAAAGCGGACATCGACCGGCTTTGTGATCAGAACGCCGTTTTCGATCCAGCCAGTGGTTACAGCGCGAAAGGCCTTGTCCTGATCCATCGTATACGTCGCATATTCCAGCGCCGCGCGCGTCGGGCTAAGCTGGATTGGATCGGCATTCGCGTGGATTCCAACGTCGACGTGATCGTCATTTTTAAGGTCGTCCACTCCGCGAAGGGCAATCAGGATGCCCCAGGACCCGGTGTACATCTCCACTTCAAAGCCATTCGACGGGCCATTTTCCTGAAAGGAGCGACTGCAGCCGACCAAGCGCCAGAACTGGTTATCGACGCCTTCCGCGCCATCTACACCAGTAAAGTCCAGCAATCCGCGCCGCGCATCCACTTCCGAGCGTGAGACTTGGTTATCAAGGTCGATGCCCTCTGCCGGTGCATTCACGCTGGTCAGGATGCGGGTGTTCGGTTCAAAGGGCGCAAGTTCCGGGTGCATGCAGAAATTCTTGCCGTCCGGTGATGCGGATATGGACTGCCCGCCCGCCTCGACTCGCTGACCGTATTCTTCATCACCCTCCCCGGGTCTCCGCTGCCCCGCAGGTGTTTCACCGAAGATTTCTGCGACATTCTTCGACATGCCCGTCGGGCAACCGCCGGTCTTTGCCGCATCAGGGCCAAGGGCAAAGGCAAAGTGGGTCACCACGAAACCCGCCTCGCCATCCCGCACGAACGATCCGCTCCGCGCGGTGGCCCGGTCCGGGGACACAAGGGTAAATGCAAGAGCCGCGCCGACGAGCACCGCAGCCCCGCAGCCCGCGTAAACCAGACCCTTTCGCCGGACCGACGCGTGAACCATAGACACCCTCTCGCAGAAGCTTTTCAGTGCCTTGAGGTCACCGATTCAAACTTTCACATACGTTAGTAACAGGGTTGCAAGAAACTGCAATGACCCCTAGAGAATCACGACGGCACACGGCGCCGAGTGTTTCGAAAGTTAGATATGGCCAGGCCACTTTCGGCGACGGACGATGAAATTCTTGGAGCTGCGCAGCTGGTTTTGACCCGGCGCGGTCTTGACGGATTTTCGGTATCAGAGGTTGCGCGCGAACTGGGTCTTTCCCGCACGGCAATAACCTTGCGCTTCAAAAGTGGCGATGAGCTGAAGCGGACCCTGATCAAGCGCAACGCAGAACGTTTCGAAGCGCTGGTTTCGGCTCTGGATATTGAAGAGGGCGCTGCCGGTCTTCTCGCCGTGGCAGGCATGATCGGCGCACTCGCTGGCGGTCGCGGCAATTTCTCCAGCTTCATGACACGCTACACAGCGAACATACAGGACCCGATCCTGCTCCAACTGGAAGAGCGCAGGGGGGAAATCCTGCGCGCCGCAGTCGGACGGGCCATGCCGAAGACAGCAATCAACAAGGAAGACGCCGTGGACGCGTTCATGGCGCAGCTGACAGGTTCGCTGCTGAACTGGCAGACGCGCAGTGGTCCTGATGCCCGGCAGTTTCTCCTCGACCGGGCATTAAACTGGATTCGCCTTGCCGGCATCCCGGTCGAAAAGGAGCAGGGGTGACCGAAACATCTGGTGTGCAGGCCACACGACGACGGTGGTGGCGACGCCTTGCGCCTGCCGGCCTGCTGCTGATTGCCGTTGCCGGCGGAGCAGCCGCATATGCCTTTCGGCCCATGCCGATCCCCACTCCCACACCCCTTCAAGCGCATGATGCCACAATTGCGAAAGGGGAATACCTCGCACGGGTCAGCAATTGCGCTGCATGCCATACAGTGCCGGGTGGTGAGGATTTCGCAGGCGGGGTGAAATTTGAAACGCCGTTCGGCGTTCTCTACTCAACCAACATCACGCCGGACCGGAAGCATGGCATTGGCCGCTGGAATTACGAGCAATTCCACGCTTCGATGAAGCATGGCGTGCGACCCGACGGAGCACATCTCTACCCGGCCTTCCCCTACACCTCCTTCGCCAGGCTAAATGATGCGGACATCGCCTCTCTCTATCTCTATTTCACCAGCATCGATCCTGTGGCGGCCGCCAATCGTGAAAATCGGCTGATCTTCCCGTTCGACAACCGCTCGCTACTGCATTTCTGGAAACGATTGTTCCACACGGACGAGGCGTTTGCATCAGACCCCGCAAAGTCGGCGGCGTGGAACCGGGGCGCTTATCTCGTAGAGGGCGCCGCCCACTGCGGTGCATGCCATACGCCGCGCAACCTTCTTGGTGGGCTGGACAAGGGTCGCGCGCTGCACGGTGGCACCTATGTCGATCAGGTCGCGAGCGGGGCGTACCGGACCTGGGCGGCCGTAGACCTGACGCCTGGCCAACATGGACTCAAAGGGTGGAGTGCGGACGACATCGCGCTTTATCTGATCAACGGGAAGAACAGCCATTCGGTTGTTCACGGGCCGATGAACGAGGTATTCCGATCAACGCAGCATCTTACAAAGCAAGACGCGGCGGCGATCGCTATCTACCTTAAAGGCACCGATCCCAGCCCCGCACGCCTCGATCTGTCGCGCTTCCGATCGCGCGTCGCGTCGGGCGAGGTAGTCTATACGGTGCATTGCGGGACATGCCACCTGCCCGACGGAAAAGGCGATGCAGGCCTTGGTGTGCCACTGCGCGACAACGCCGTGATCGCGGCAAAAGATCCGGCTTCGCTGATAAATGTAATTTTATATGGTCCGGACCTGCCACCCCCCCCGTTCGCCTCGAACCGCACGACAATGAAGCCCTTCGGCAAGCGCCTGTCCGACGAAGATATCGCCGCCGTGGCAACCTATCTGCGCAGCAGCTTCGGCAATAATGCCAGCGCCGTTACGCCCGATCAGGTACACCAGCAGCGCTAGGCCGTTTTCAATCCTGATCTAAAGTTTTCTCGCGGCCCCCCCAGCGATCGATAGAGCTGCCCGCCAGCTCTCCATCGGTGAGACTGGTGGAAGCGCCCTCGCAAAGCCGATAGCCATGCGCGCCTACGATAACCGCTTGCCCACCCTGAAACACATAGTGACCGTCACGAACAGCGCGGGGAGGTGTAGTCATGCGTGATCTGACCTGGGTGACGGACGCGCAAATGCGGACCGAGCCATAATTTCTACTCCCCAATGGCATGCTGACGATGGCGAGCTGGGAACCTGACGAAAATCGCGGAAAACCGCCACATTCAGCACAGCCCCGATGCAGCTGAATCTGCCGAATTCAGCAAGAAATTCGCAAAACAATCCAGCAATATCAATGTGGTGAATTGGCGCGCCCTGGTGGAGTCGAACCACCGGCCTCAAGATTAGAAGTCTCGTGCTCTATCCAGCTGAGCTAAGGGCGCGCGTCGGGTCCCCATAAGCCCGCTTTGCCATTCCGGCAATTCGCGTTACGCACGTGCCTATGGATCAATCGCTTACTCGCATTGACGGCTCCGCGGGGGCACGCCGTCATTTCCGCTATTTCGACTATGTGATGGCGGCCTTCGTCACTGTGCTGCTGCTGTCCAATCTGATCGGCGCTGCGAAGCTTTCAACTGTTGCCGGCTTCACGTTCGGCGCGGGAATTCTGTTCTTTCCGGTCTCATATGTCATCGGTGACGTGCTGACCGAAGTATACGGCTATGCCCATGCGCGGCGCTGCATCTGGACCGGATTTGCCGCGCTGGTTTTCATGGCGTTCATGAGTTGGGTGGTCGTCGGCATGCCCCCGGCAGACAGCTGGGACGGGCAATCGGCCTATGACAGCGTGTTTGGCCAGGTACCGCGCATCGTCGCGGCATCCATGCTGGCTTTCGTGGCGGGTGAATTCGTCAACAGCTTCGTCCTTGCCAAAATGAAGATTCTGACTGCTGGCAAGCATTTGTGGAGCCGGACCATCGGCTCCACTGTATTCGGGCAAGCGGTGGACAGTGCAATCTTCTACCCGATCGCCTTTCTTGGCGTGTGGGATACAAAAGACGTCATTGCGGTGATGATCACCAACTGGGCGCTGAAGGTCCTCTGGGAAGCCGTGCTCACTCCAGTAACCTATGTTGCGGTGGGCTGGCTAAAAGGGCGGGAAGGTGTCGACGTGTTTGATACCGACACGGAATTCTCGCCCTTCGCCAAATCGGACCCCTCATGAACTGAAAATATTCTAGTCCGCAATCAGGCCGATCATAAGGTAAACCAGCAGCAGCGAACCAAGGCCAGCCAGCGTGCCGATGACAAAGGCAATTCGGACCAACATCACATCGATGCCGAAGCGGTCGGCGATGCCGGCGCAGACGCCCATCGCCTTCCCGCGCTCCTTGTTCAGACGAAAGCCTTCGCGGCGCAGCGAACCGTTCACGCGATTACTCCCACATAAAGCGCGCCGGCGGAGTGCTGAGGCGTGGAAACAGTACCGCTGATAAGAAAGAGCGAAAGTACGAGAGCCGAGGTGGCTGCGGCCAACCGGCTGGCGAAATTTGAAAAATGCTGCATGATCTTCTTCCCCATTTTGACAATCTCGCGGGCCATCCGCGACGCTGACTCAATTGCATGACCCGTGCCAAATTGCGGAAACGGCGGAATTTAGTCATTTCTCTCCATGACACAGTTCGATGACACCGCGGCAATCCGGATAGTTGGTGATTTTCACCAATTTTCAGCAACCATTAATTTGCATGGCGCTGGCCCGCACTCCACACTATCCCGCGATCGCCATTATGCTTGACCGTATCCTCCTCTCCCGTTTCCGGAATCACGGTGAAACACGCATTGAAGGGACCACGCGGTTCAATCTTCTGGTGGGAGAGAACGGCGCCGGCAAAACCAACGTTCTTGAAGCCATATCGCTGTTTGCACCGGGCAGAGGGCTGCGACGGGCGAAGCTGGCCGACATGCCATCCCAGGATACCAACACCGGCTTCGCCATAAGCGCCGACCTTCTGATCGATGACGCATCCGTGCGACTGGGCACCGGCGCTTCCCCAGAGCGGCCAACCCGGCGCATCGTGCAAGTCAATCAGGCAGAAGCGCCATCCGTGCGGCTGGCGGAATGGCTCTCTATCGGATGGCTGACACCGGCGATGGACCGGATTTTCTCAGAAGGGACCGGGTCACGCCGCCGCTTCCTTGATCGCCTTGCGTTGGCACTGGAACCCGCCCACGCCACCAATGCCGCGCGGCTTGAAGCTGCGCTGCGCGAACGCAACCGACTGCTGGCCGATACCGCCGAGCCAGATCCCACATGGCTCGACGCTCTTGAAGCACAGCTGGCAGAGACGGGTGCACGGGTCGCGCGGTCTCGCTTCAGTCTGGTAGAGCAGCTCGACGCGGCCTTGGCCGCCTTGCCGGATTCACCCTTCGCCCGGCCTTCCCTGACCTATGTTGCCGGCGGGCCGATGAATGCGGCGGAACTGGCCGCGTCGCTGCGTCAGGGCCGTCGGCGGGATCGCGCTGCCCAGCGCACCCTCGTCGGCCCGCACCGTGATGAGCTTGCCGTGACGATGGCTGGCAAGGGACAGCCTGCTGCCGACTGTTCAACCGGCGAACAGAAGGCGATGCTGATTGCGATTACGCTGGCGCACGCCATCCTACTCGATACGGATCGCCCGCGCCTGCTGCTGCTTGACGAAGTGGCCGCGCACCTTGACCCGCTTCGCCGCGAGGCCCTTTTCGATCGGCTGCGGGGAGGCACGGCGCAGATCTGGCTTACCGGCACCGAGCTTGCCCCTTTTGATGCCATTGCCGGTGAAGCGGCGGTATGGCGCGTCAGTGACGGGAAAGGCGAACGGCTGTAGCCATCAGTTTTTCGGCAAGGCGCCTGCAACGTCATCGACCGTCGCCTTCACCATGGCGTCGATGCCAATTGCCGTCGGGTGGATACGGTCCTGCTGGATCAGGTCAGCCCGTCCCAGCACGGGTTGAAGAAAAAACGGCACCAGAACAGCGCCATGCTTCTTCGCAAGTTCAGGATATATCACATCAAATTTGGCGCGATATTCAGCGCCAAGGTTTGGCGGAGACAACATCCCCATCAGCACCACGCGAATGCCGCGCTTCGATAATTCGGTTAACATGGCATCAAGATTTTCGCGGGTTTGCTCAGGCGGCAAGCCGCGCAACATGTCGTTGCCACCCAGTGAAATTAGCACCAGTTCGGGTGGTTGCGGCTCGGAATTCAGCGTAAAGGCCAGCCTTTGCCGTCCACCTGCGGTAGTATCGCCCGAAACTCCGGCATTGGCGATGCGGGCATTGATCCCCCGCGCACGAAGCGCCGCCTCAAGCCGTTCCGGATAGCCCTCCCCCTCCTCAACCCCGTATCCAGCGAACAGACTGTCCCCGATGGCGAGTATCCGGCGTTCAGCGCCCATCACCGGCACTTCGGGCGGACCATCGGTAGCCGAGGTCTGCGCTGGCGGCGCTTTCGCCTCGTCATTGCCGCATCCGGCAAGCAGCAACAGGGCACCCAGCGAGGCGGTGTACAATTTCATACATATGGCTCCTTGCCCATGGGCCGATAGCTATGCCATCCCTGCTACGTGACAAGCCCCCTCCCCACAATCTCCGCCACAAATCCTGCTGCGATCTCTGCGCGAAAGCTTACACTTACGCTCGGCAGCGGCGATGCTTCGGTAAACATCCTCAAGGGCATCGACCTTGATGTGCCGCTAGGCCAGACGCTTGCCCTGCTGGGCCCTTCAGGATCGGGCAAAAGTTCCTTGATGGCGGTGCTTTCCGGGCTGGAACGGGCAAGTTCCGGCGCCTTGGCCGTCGCGGGCGAAGACTTTTCCGCGATGAGTGAGGACGCGCTGGCCCGCGCCCGGCGCGGACGTATCGGCATCGTGCTGCAAGCATTTCATCTGCTGCCGACAATGACCGCGCTGGAAAACGTGACGACGCCCATGGAACTTGCCGGAATGCCGCGTGCGACAGAACGCGCATCAGCCGAACTTGCAGCCGTTGGGCTGGGACATCGGCTGGACCACTATCCTGCCCAGCTTTCAGGTGGTGAGCAACAGCGGGTCGCGATCGCTCGCGCCACCGCACCGCGACCGGCGCTCATTTTTGCCGATGAGCCCACAGGAAACCTCGATGCGGCCACCGGCGGCGCGATCATCGACCTGCTCTTTGCCCGGCGCGCCGAAACCGGCGCCACGCTTATCATCATCACACACGATCCGGTGCTGGCCGAACGGTGCGAACGGATCATTACGCTGGGCGATGGCCGGATCGCCAGCGACCGCACATCGTGAGCGCACAGACACTTCCCTGGCGCACAGCCTGGCGCATCGCCCGGCGCGATCTTTCCGCCCGCTTCCGCGGTCTTCGGCTGCTGCTGGTCTGCCTGGTCCTAGGTGTCGGCGCGCTGGCCGCGATTGGCACGTTGACCGGCTCGATTGAGCGGGAACTCACCACGCGCGGACGGGCAATTCTGGACGGCGACATCGAAGCCACAGTCTGGCAACGGCTGCCCGACCAGAAAGAAGCTGCGGCCTTCGCGGCGCTGGGCACGGTTTCATCCGGCACCCGCCTGCAGGCGATGGCCACGGCCAATGGCGCAGCCGTCCCCATTGAACTCAAGGCCGTGGACGACAATTGGCCGCTGGTGGGCACATTGCTGCTGGACGATGGCCGTATTGCAGGCGCGCCGCCACCCGGCACCGCATGGCTATCCGAAGGCGCGGCCGAGCGGCTTGACGTTGCGCCGGGCGGGCAGGTTACGATCGGGTCGCAGCCTCTGCGCGTCGGCGGGATTATCGCGGATGAGCCAGACAGGCTTTCCGAAGGCTTTGCACTTGGCCCGGTCGTGATCGTGCATGCCAGCATGCCCGGTTCTGCGGGCCTGCTGATGCCCGGCGCGATGTATCGCAGCAAAACGCGGGTAACTCTTCGTCCCGGCATATCGCCTGATGGAGCCATAGAAACCCTGCAGAAAAGCTTTCCCGATGCAGGGTACAACTACCGCACGCGCGACAAGGCCGCACCGGGCGCGGAACGTTTTGTTTCGCGTATGGGCGAATTCCTCGTGCTGGTTGGCCTTGCTGCGCTGGTCATTGCCGGGATTGGAATTGGCGGCGGCGTTTCATCCTATCTGGAAGCACGCCGGGGCAGCATCGCCACGCTGAAAGTGCTGGGCGCCACCAGCGGCGATATTACCCGCATCTATGTGCTGCAGATTGGCGCTGCCGCTTTGGCAGGCAGCGTTCTCGGGCTGGCGGCCGGCGTGCTGGTGACCCCGCTTTTGGGCAGGGCACTTGGCGCACTACTGCCCGTTACGCCGGGCTTCGTTTTCGACCCGCTCGCGCTGCTGCGGGCGAGCGCCTATGGCCTGCTGGTTGCGCTGGTTTTCGTTGCGCCGCCGCTGCTGCGCGCCCGATCCTTTCCCGCTATGGCATTGATGCGCGCCCGCGTATCCCCGCTGTCGCTTACGCTTCGCCAGATGCTGCTTCCGGTCGGCGTTGGGCTTGCGGCCATTATTGCACTGGCGCTGGTTACGGCGGCCCAGCCCAAAGTGACGTTGCTGTTCCTGGGCGGGGCGGCTGCGCTGCTCGCCCTGCTGGGCGGACTGGGCTGGGCAATCAAGCACCTTGCCCAGCGCGCCCCGCGGCCTGCCGATCCGTTGCTCCGCGCAGCGCTGGCCAACCTTCATCGCCCTTCGTCGCAGACACAAGCGCTGGTGACGGCGCTGGGCTTTGGCCTTTCGGCTTTCGTCCTGTTGGCCGCGATGCAGACCAGCCTTGATGCTAACATCCGCGCCCGAGTGCCAGACCGCGCGCCCGACTTCTTCGTGCTGGATGTGCCGCGCGACCGTGTGGCGGAGTTCGAAAGCACAGTTCAGCAGGAGGTGCCCGGCGCAAAAATCCGCACCGTTCCAGCGCTGCGCGGACGCATCCTTTCCTATGAACAGAATGGGGTGACCACCCGCGTTGCCGACCTTGAAGATATACCCGAAGGTGGCTGGGCGCTGCGCGGTGAACGCGGCCTTACCTATTCTGCCACAGTGCCTGACGGCAACAGCCTGCTGGAGGGCGAATGGTGGCCAAAGGACTACGCCGGAGCGCCGCTGGTCTCGGTCGATGATGAGCTTGCCAGCGCAATCGGCCTGAAGATTGGCGACACGATCACCGTCAGCCTGCTGGGCGTGGAACGAAGCGCCCGCATTGCTTCTATCCGGCGGATCGACTGGGATAGTCTGGGCTTCAACTATGTCCTCGTCTTCTCGCCCAACGCCATCGCCGATGCGCCGCACAACCTTGCCGCCACTATAGACCTGCCGCATGGCGTGGACCGCAGCGGACTGCTGCCGAAACTCGTCCGGGCCTTTCCATCAAGCTCCGTGATTGAAGTCGGCAGCCTGCTGAACGATGCGCGCGCGCTTCTTTCGCAAATGTCCAACGCCATTCTTGCGGCCGCCTCCGTCGCAGTTCTGGCTGGGCTGGCGGTGTTAGCAGGCGCCATCGCATCGGCACGCGCAAGCCGACTTTACGACAATGTCATTCTGCGCGTTCTGGGTGCGAGCCGAAAACAGCTGCTGATGTTACAACTGGCCGAATATGGCCTGCTTGCATCGGTTCTGGCGCTGGTTGCCCTGGTGCTCGGCAGTGCCGCAGCCTGGCTCGTCACAGTGCAGATGTTCGAATTTGATTGGTTGCCCGACTGGCCGCGCGTGATCGCCGTTCTGGGCGTCGGCCTGCTTTTGGTAATAGCCTTTGCACTGGCCGGTTCGCTACCGCTGCTACGGGCGAAACCGGCACAGGCATTACGAGAACTTTAGACCCTGATCCGCTTGCATGGCAGTGCCTCAGGCAAATACCCTTGCATTGGTTGGATCTTTGGGATCCGCGCCAAAGCGGTTCGGCCCCCGCGTGCCTTCGATGCACATGAAGACAAATACGATCAGAAAGCCAACGTAAGGAATAAGGTTCAGAAGCACGAACCACCCCGATTTATCCTGATCGTGGAAACGGCGAACCTGCACCGCAATCTGCGGAATAATTGTCCCCAGGCCGAATATGAACGCCACGGCAACCAGCACATAGGTGCCTGCCCCAATGCCTCCGGCTGGCCAGTCCATCATCCCATATGCGTTCAAGGGAATTTGCGAGAACAGAAGAGCTGCAATTATCAATTCTACTATTATGACAAATAGGAAGAACATCCAGTATTCTTTGCGCCGCGACCGGCCACTGAAATCGAAATACCGTTTATACGGTAATAGCATCCACCCCATTGAACTTACCCTCCGATATTCCCCGTCGTATTGAAGGGGCCAAAGGCACCATAAAATTCGTTCAAGGGCAAACAAAAAGGGGACTATTCGGCCCTGCTCCTTTCTCGGGCTCGTGGTCAGCACCCTACCAGCGGTAACGCGCCGCCACGCCGTAAGTCCGGGGCTGGTTCGGATAGGCCGAGACGGAACCCTGCTGTGCCGGCGAATCGAACACCTGCATGAGGTAGCGGTCGTCCAGAAGGTTCCGGCCCCAGACCGTCAGCTCAAGCCCATTGTCCATGGCGTAGGTCAGCGATGCATTCAGCTCGTTGGTGTCATGCTGAAACTCGCGGGCCGCCTGGATCGCGACGGGGATCGAGTCCGGCAGAATCGTTCCCGTCACCGGATCGCGCACCAGAAAGCCCGGAAGACCTTCGACTTGTCTGAATAGCGCTTCATAATGGAAATCACCGCGCAGAATTATGCGATCCTCACCGCTACCTACCGGTTGGTCCCACTGAAATCCGAACGTGGCGGAAATGGGCGGGACACCCGCTGGCGTCGTGCCGGAAAGATCACCGAACGCGGAAATTTCGAAGTTATCAAACTTGGGATCAAGGTAGGTGACTGCAAGGTTCAGCGTCAGCGGCTCTACAGGTTTTACCATACCCTCGAACTCGATACCGAAGCTGGACTGTTTCCCCGCATTGGTCAGCACAAAACCGGTGCCGGTGAAGATGTTGGACTGAAAGCCTTTAATTTGCTGATGGAACACTGCAAAATTGGCGGAGGCAATGCCCCAGTTCGCCTTGAGACCCGCTTCAATGACGGCCGAATCCTCAGGCCCGGCATAGCGCGACGTATAGGTCAGATTTGGCACCGCAAGCCCGGCCGCTACGATTGCAGCCCGATCCCGAGGGAACGGGCGGCTATCGCGCGACAAATTGATGGAGCTCGGCTTGTATCCGGTGGCGTAACTTGCATACAGATTGACGGTGTCCGTCGCGTCGTACGACAGGCGCAGCGTGTAGGAAAAGTCGTCATCCGACAGCTTGTCGCTCTCGACAGCGTTCGGGACATTGAGGAACGGCGGCAGGAACTGTAATGGCGAAAGCGACGTCAGTTGCCCCGCTGCAGCGGCCGATCCCGCGCTGATCTGGGCGAACGCTGCGGGCTGAGCCTGGGCAAAGCCGGCGATCTGGGTTGGGGTGGCGAAGCCACCGGGCACGCCAAGTATGCCGCCAACCTGCTGCGAAACCAGCACGTTCGCCGCCGGCGCTACGAAGTCCGACAGTACCTGCGCCGCGAATAGCTCGTCCGATGTGACGTCGGCCTGGTAGTGCTTGGTGTCCTTGGTGTAGTTGATCCCAGCCGTCAGCGTCAGACCGTCAGCGACTTCGAAATCGATCTGGCTGAACAGCGAAAAGCTTTCATCTTTCAGCCCATATGATTCCCGCAGCCCCGTTCCGGGACGAAAGAACTGGCCAGCATACAGGCCGGGATTGCCACGTGTCGCGCCCATCAACTGCTCTACCTGTGCCAGGGTGAACGCCCCGCCAGACTGGCCCCGGATCGACAGATCCGCGTAGTTCCGGAAATCCTGGCCCAGAAACACCTCGTTGCGCTGATCAATATCCTCATTGAAGTAGAACCCGCCGAAAAGGATATTCAACGGCCCATTAATATCCGTCGAAAGTCGGAATTCCTGTGTGAACGTATCGATCTTCAGGTCTTGGAAATTGCGGCCAAGCAAGTCGGCCGAGGTGAAGTCAGAGTCCTGGTTCGTGACCGCATCCAGCCGCCGCCAGGATGTGATCGAAATGAAGTTCAACGGCCCCAGTGCATAGTCGACCTGCCCGGAAAAGCCGTAGTTCTCGATATCGTTGGTCGACGGGAAGTTATAATAGACAATATCGTCGAAGCGCTGCGACGGATCGTTGACCTTGCCTCCAACCAGCGGGTTCAGGATCGCAGCGGTTGCAGCCGATTGCCGGACGTTGACGGCCGCGCAGCAGTTTTCATCGATTTTAGAATAGTCACCGATCAGCCTGACCTTCAGCGCGTCGTTCTCGATCAGCGCCTGACCGCGCAGAAACCAGCGGTCGCGGTCATTGGTACGGCCACCTGAACCAAGGTCCTTCACATAACCGTCGCGCTTATTAAGGCCGCCAGCGAGGCTAAGAGCGATGCTGTCACTGACAGGGCCCGTAACAACGCCCTTGAGGATCATCGCATCGTAATTGCCGTATGACGCCTCCACATTGCCGCCAAACTCGAATTTCGGCTCCTGCGTGACAATTGAAATCACACCCGCCGACGCGTTCTTTCCGAACAGGATGGATTGCGGGCCGCGCAACACTTCGACCCGCTGGATATCGGGGAAATCGCCGATCATCGCTCCCGAACGGGAACGGTACACGCCATCGATGAACAGGCCGACCGACGGTTCGATCCCGGCATTGTTCGCCCCATTGCCAAAACCACGGATGAAAAAGTTGGTGTTGGCCGAGCTTTGCAACTGGTTGACCCGCAGCGACGGAACGACGCTGGTAAGATCCTTGATGTCCCTGATCTGCGCTCGATCAATAGTTTCCCCGGTGGTCACCGTCACGGCAACAGGCACGGACTGAAGCGTTTGCTGCCGCTTTGCGGCGGTCACGACGATGTCGTTACCCTCGTCCGTAGTTTCCGGAATATCGGTGGCGGGCTGCGCCTCTTCATACGCCGCTTCCTGCGCAAACGCGCCCGAGCAAGTAAAAATTGCTAGCGCCGCGACACTGGAGCAACGAAGCGCGCGACCGCGGATTGACATACTAGTGCCGGCGACTTTCATATTCAGCCCCTCCTTGCGCCATAAATTTAGGCTATAGCGTTGAGCTATCAGCGAAAAATCCCAGATATTCATAGGCCGAGAATAGGATTTTGGGCGTTTAATACAAATCTAAATTGCCTTGGCGTGTATTCGGAACAACTGCTGTTGCGCGCCCGTCACACCAACATTGCTTTTGCCCCGACACCGCAAACGCTTGCCGTACGGACCATGTTCCGCTAGGGCGCGCGCGCATTATTGCGGTGCAGCAGACACCGTCCCAACCATATCGCCGAAAGCTTTCCGATGTCCCTTCCCCTGCGTAATATCGCCATTATCGCACACGTCGATCATGGCAAGACCACCCTCGTGGACCAGTTGTTCCGCCAATCCGGCACGTTCCGCGATAACCAGCGCGTTGAAGAGCGGGCCATGGATTCCAACGACCTGGAAAAAGAGCGCGGGATCACCATCCTTGCCAAGCCGACCTCGGTCGAGTGGGCGCCTCCGGGCGGCGGCGAGACTGTTCGCATCAACATCGTCGACACCCCCGGCCACGCCGATTTCGGCGGCGAGGTTGAGCGCATCCTCTCGATGGTGGAC
>Ga0233380_1000577_pt1 | contig 18700 bp, 16 predicted proteins | sample ElkDunMinimDraft_9_FD_191541 | JGI IMG/M metagenome (GOLD analysis project Ga0233380, IMG submission 191541) | Fecal eukaryotic communites from dung pellets of Tule Elk in California, USA - Elk Dung F36 | ecosystem: Host-associated > Mammals > Digestive system > Large intestine > Fecal | place... | reverse complement strand
TGCTGCGTCCGGGCGTCGGCCTTGCCGATCGCGCGACCTTCGTGCTCGATCCGGAAGGCGTGATCCAGCTGGTCGAAATCACGCCCGAGGGCGTCGGTCGTAACGCTGCTGAACTGCTGCGCAAGATCAAGGCTGCGCAATATTGGGCCTCGCACCCCGGCGAAGTTTGCCCGGCCAAGTGGGAAGAAGGCGGTGAAACGCTGGCTCCCTCGCTGGACCTCGTCGGCAAGATCTGACGCGCGACCGGTTGCCGGGCGGGGGACCGCCTCGCCCGGCGCCTGTCAAAGAAATTGTCATCCCGGGGCCTTGATCCCTGGTTGGGGCTGCCGCGCCTTAACGCTGGCGGCCCTTCTTTTTTCACGGAGCCAGAGAAGATGTTGGACGCAAATCTCAAGGGTCAATTAAAGACCTATATGGCGAACATCACGCAGCCGATCGAGCTGGTGGCGTCGCTGGACGAAGGCGCGAAATCGCGGGAGCTGGAAGGCTTGCTCGGCGAAATCGCGGAACTGTCGGACAAGGTGTCGGTGGTCCAGGGCGACGATCGTCGCCGGCCCAGCTTCATGATCCGCCGTGTTGGGACCGATATCGGTGTACGCTTCGCCGGTATCCCCATGGGGCATGAATTCACCTCGCTGGTGCTCGCCCTGCTTCAGGTCGGCGGCCATCCGTCAAAGGCGGCCCAGGACCTCATCGAGCAGATTCGCGATCTCGACGGCGATTATGCCTTCGAAACCTATTTTTCGCTGTCCTGCCAGAATTGCCCCGACGTCGTGCAGGCGCTCAACCTGATGAGCGTCATCAACCCCCGGATCAGCCACGTCGCGATCGATGGCGGGCTTTTCAAGGAGGAGGTCGATGCCCGCAAGGTGATGGCGGTGCCAACGGTGTTCCTGAACGGCGAACCCTTCGCTTCGGGCCGCATGGAGCTTGAGCAGATCGTCGCCAAGATCGACAGTGGCGCACAAGATCGTGCCGCCGAGAAGATCCGCAAGCAGGAGCCTTTCGAAGTGCTCGTCGTCGGCGGTGGTCCTGCCGGCGCGGCGGCGGCCATATATGCAGCGCGCAAAGGTATCCGCACCGGCGTCGCGGCCGAGCGTTTCGGCGGGCAGGTGCTCGACACGATGGATATCGAGAACTTCATTTCCGTCTCGCGCACCGAAGGTCCCAAGCTCGCTTCCGCGCTTGAAGCGCATGTGAAGGATTATGACGTCGAGATCATGAACCTTCAGAAGGCCGCAAAGCTGGTCCCCGCGCGTGAAGAAGGCGGTTACCATGAGGTCGTGCTCGAAAATGGCGCGTCGCTCAAAGGCCGGACGGTGATCCTGTCGACCGGTGCCCGCTGGCGCCAGATGGGCGTGCCCGGCGAAGAGGAATATCGCAACAAGGGCGTTGCCTACTGCCCGCATTGCGACGGCCCTCTTTTCAAGGGTAAGCGCGTAGCGGTCATCGGCGGCGGCAACTCGGGCGTCGAAGCTGCTATCGACCTCGCCGGCATTGTCGCGCACGTAACGCTGATCGAGTTCGACAGCCAGCTGCGCGCGGATGCGGTGCTTCAGCGCAAGCTGGCCAGCCTGCCCAATGTCCGCATCATCACATCTGCACTGACGACGCAGGTGACGGGCGATGGCGAACGGGTGACGAGCCTGAGCTATAAGGACCGTAACAGCGGGACCGAGCACGACGTCGAACTGGAAGGCATTTTCGTCCAGATTGGCCTTGTGCCCAATACAGAGTGGCTCAAGGACACGATCGGCCTCTCGCCCCGTGGCGAGATCGAGATCGATGCGCGAGGTGAAACCAGCGTGCCGGGTGTCTTTGCGGCAGGGGACTGCACGACGGTGCCCTATAAGCAGATCGTCATCGCCATGGGCGCAGGGTCGACGGCGGCGCTTTCGGCGTTCGACTATATGATCCGTCTACCCACCGTGGAAGAAAGCGCGCAGGCCGCGTGATAACTGCGCTGGCCGCCGCCCGAACAAGATTTTTGTTCGGGCGGCGGCCTAGGCAATCGGTCCGAAAATATCGGGATCGATATCCAGATGGGGTCGGGCGCCGCCTGGTGCAGGCGCAGCGGGCGTAAAGGTTACAACCCTATGGTCCGCGTCCGCGATCGCCAGCGGATCGAGCTTCAGCATCGGAGCGAGCCGGTTGGACGTCACTTCCACCAGCGTACCGATCCCGGTGAGTTCGAACAGACGCTGCGCAAAGGCGGGCGGCAGCCGAATGCATCCATGGCTGGCAGGATATCCCGGATTATGGCCAGCATGAAGCGCAATGCCGTCCCAGGTCATCCGCTGCATGAACGGCATGGGCGCATTGGAATAGAGGTTTGAGCGGTGCCACCGCCGCTTCTGAAGGATGGGAAACTCGCCAATGGGCGTCGCCTTGCCGGCCTTTCCCGTCGATACGCTCGCCGCGCCGATCAGCCGCTCGCCGCTATATAGATGAGCCATCTGCGCCTTGAGGCTGACGATCATGTAAACGGGTTGAGACGCATCGTCCGGATCGTGCCAACGGAAGGCGCCGGGCGCCAATTTGGTGACGGACGCGGGAGACTGCGCGGTTACTGCCTGCGCAAGCGGAGACCAGAACAGGATGGCGGCCGCCAGAGTGCGCGGCAAGACGGAATACATGAACGCCGTCTTAACTATCGCTTCAGGTCCTGTCAGCGACCTAAGTTCAGCGCAGTTGGGCCTGCCAGCGCCCTAACGTGCCGCTTTGAGACATGGGGTCCGCTCAGCGCTCCATCAGGCGGGGCATAAGTTCGACAAAATTACAGGGCCGAAAGCGGCTGTCGAGCTGGCTCACCAATATGTCGTCCCAGCCATCCTTGACCGCACCGGTGGAGCCGGGCAGCGCGAAAATATAGGTGCCGCGCGCGACGCAGGCAGTGGCGCGCGACTGGATGGTGGACGTGCCGATCTTGGCGAAGCTCAGCCAGCGAAACAACTCGCCAAAGCCGGGAATTTCCTTGTCCTGAACCTGCGCCAGGGCTTCCGGCGTCACATCGCGGCCAGTCACGCCGGTGCCGCCGGTCGTGATGACGACATCGACCTCAGGATCATCGATCCAGGCATGCAGGCGCGCGACGATCACTTCCTTGTCGTCCCGCTCGATCAGTCGCGCGGCGAGGATGTGGCCCGCCGCCTCGATACGCTGGACCAGCGTATCCCCAGAACGGTCCTCGACCAGGCTGCGGCTGTCGGACACAGTCAGGACAGCGATCCGGACCGGCAAGAAGGCGCGACTTTCGTCGATCGGCATCAATCGTTTCCGCGCAGGGGCGTACCGGTTTGGCTGAGGCGTACCATCTTCCCGCCCTTTGCCGTTGGGAAGGTCGGCCACATCCCTTGCGCCATGCCAGTCAGGCATTCAGCCGTGCCTTTCGCCTGGATCTGATACATCCAGTAATTGCGCATGACGATGTTCACATAGGCGCGGGTTTCATAATAGGGGACCGATTCGATGAAGAGCAGCGGATCGCCATTGTCCTTCACTTCACTGTTCCACCGCTCGACCGGGGTAGGGCCTGCATTATAGGCGGCCATGATTTTAGGAAGCAGCCCGCGCGTGGCGGGCATGTCGCGCAACGCTTCTAGATAGCGCTGGCCAAATTCCATGTTGGTCGACGGGACGAACAACTGGGCCGCGGAGGCAAGGCCCATGTCCGCGCCCGTGCCAGGGCGAACCTGCATCAGCCCGCGCGCCCCCGCGCTGCTGATCGCGTCCGAGCGGAAGCCCGACTCCTGAAGCGTGTGCGCGTAGATAAGCGACGGGTCGATGCGCCAGCCGCCATCGGGCCGCCAGTCGGGCGCCGGGAAGCGTGCGAAGCTGTCCGGCTGCTTACCCGCCGGCCCATTATGCGCGAGCCAGAGCTGCGTTGCGGGAAGGTGGAGCGCGCGGGCGAGCCGCAGCAGCGCATCATATTGCCCGGAACCGCCAAGCTTGGCCTGATGGCGCAACAACTCATCCGCACGGCCGTTCTCGCCGATCGCGGCGAGCGCAATGGCCGCACGCGCATTGGGACTGTCCTTGAGCAGCCGCCATTCGCTGTTGCCGAATTCCAAGTCCACCGCCGGAACCTTTGCCGGCAGGCCAAGCGTCTCGCGCGCTAGCAAGCCGTAAAATGTCTCCTCCGATCGCGCGGCGAGCTTGAGCAGGTTGGCGACTTTCTGGGGCTCGCCGCACGCCATATGCGCGCGCGCCGCCCAATAGGCGCCGGCAGCGCGCATATCGGCGTCCCCGGCGAGCGCGGCGACGCTGGTGAAGGCAGGGGCTGCGGCGCGGCAATCATTCTGCCGCCAGGCTGCCAAGCCCCCGGTCCAGTGCGCCTGCACCGTCCAATCGCCTCCTGCGCGCGCTTCGAGCGCTTTCGCCGCCATCCGCCGGGCATTGCTGTCGTCATTTTCGATGTAATAGGACCAGGCGACGCGCTGGCGTACTTCGGCAAGGCCTCCGGGCGTGAGGCCGGCCTCGCCGCCCGCGAGCAGCGATTCGGCGCCTGCCGGATTGTCGGCCTTCACAAATGTCTGGATCTGCGCGGCGAGCGTTTGCGCCAGCATATCCGTCTTGGTCGTCGCGACATATTGGCGGCGGGGCGCGGCACCTAGCCAGACCATCTTCTGAACCTGCGGCAGGGTCGGCAGGATCGTCGCACCCCGCTTCTGCGCGAGCCGGGAGAGTTGCTCAGCTTTTGGCAGCCATGACGCTTTATTGACGAGGTCGAGGAGGTCGAACAGCTCTACGCGAGGAGAATCCTTTGCGAGATAAAGTTCGGACAAGGCCAGCGGACGCATCGGGTCGGACGAGTCCAACGCAGTCGCCATCGCGCGTGCTTCCGCCCACCGACTTTCGCGCAGGGCAGCGAAGATCGCTCCGTAGCGGGCGCGGTCGTTGTCGTTCAGACGCAAAGATGCCGGGCCCGTCGCAGGCGTGACCGATATCGTCTCCACCGTTTCGGCACGCGCCGGCAGTGCCAGCGCCGCGCCGGCGACGGACAAAACAAGACAGGAGATGCGGGTTGCAGCGCGGTTCACTTAGGGCGCTCCTCGATCAGACATTGCAGGACACGCCAACATTCCGCCTTGGCCGCCGGCCGATTGAGCATCAGGCGGGGGTGGATTGTGGCGACGGCGGGCACAATGCCGCCATGATGATTAAAGGATCGTAAACCATCGGCCGAGCCGTTGAGCGCAAGCGCGCTGCCGGTACGGTCGCCGAGCAGCAGCAACCGGCGCGGCGCAGCGATTGCGACATGCGCGCGCATTCGATCGGCAGCGGCGGCAAGATCTGCCGCTTCGACCATGCCGCCGGGCGGGCGTGTCAGAAAGAGCGAAGCGACATGCAGGTCCGCGCGCGACAGCCCGATCGCCCGCAGCATCGCATCGAACAGCGTGCCGGCGCGTTCGCTAAGCAATGTGCCGGCATGTATGTCTGCCAGATCTGGCATGTCCGTGATGACCATGAGGGGCGCATGAAGGGGGCCGGTGGGCAGGATGGGCGCGCCCGGCCACCCGCGTTCCGGCTGCGACGCGTCCGTCGCGAGCCAGGAACAGAAAGCTGCCCAGTCCGTTGGTGCTGCGGAAGGCAACGATTCGTTTTTGATCAGAGGAGCGAGAGGTGCCGCCATAGGGGCTGGCCGGAGCCAGTTTACAGGCGCGTCCGTAGCTACGCAATCCACGCCGGCCAGGGACCACCAAGCCAGATATGCGTCGGCGGACGCTGCCGCATTATCTTGCCCTATTCCCCGCATCGCTGATCTTCCGACCAGAGGTTGACGAGGTGGTCAAGGTGCTTCATCGCCGCCAATGACAGAATGTTGGCGTATCGCGGCGACCGGAGGGCATCGGGATAGGGTGCACCCATATGGCGCCATATGGAGGAATGAATGAGCGAACGGGAATCGATGCCCTATGACATCGTCATCGTCGGCGGCGGGCCGGCGGGGCTGTCTGCGGCGATCCGGCTGAAGCAACTGGCGAATGAAGCCGGTACCGAGCTTGCCGTCTGCGTGCTCGAAAAGGGTTCCGAGATTGGGGCCCATATTCTCTCCGGCGCGGTGATCGACCCGAAGGCGCTCGACGAGTTGCTGCCCAACTGGAAGGAAGATGGCTGCCCGCTGGGTCAGGTTCCGGTCACGGACAACCAGCATTGGTTCCTGACGCCCAAGGGCAAGATGCCCGTGCCGCATATCGCGACGCCGCGCTGGATGCATAATGAAGGTACCTTTACCGGGTCGCTGGGTAATCTGTGCCGCTGGCTTGCCGAACAGGCCGAAGGGCTGGGCGTCGAGATTTTCCCCGGCTTCGCGGCGGCTGAAATCCTCTATAATGAGGATGGCAGCGTCAAGGGTGTCGCCACCGGTGACATGGGCATCGACCGCGAAGGCAATCATAAGGGCGATTATCAGCCGGGCCTCGAACTGCACGCCAAATATACCTTCTTTGCCGAAGGTGCGCGCGGCCATTTGACCAAGATCATGAAGCGGCAGTTTGCGCTCGACGCCGAGTGTGAGCCGCAGGTCTATGGCCTTGGCATGAAGGAATTGTGGGATATCGATCCCGCCAAGCACAAGCCAGGCCTCGTCATCCATACGCAGGGCTGGCCGCTGTCGGACGCTTATGGCGGCGGCTTCCTTTATCATCAGGCGAACGGTCAGGTCGCGCTCGGCTTCGTCGTGGGCCTGGGCTACCGCAACCCGCACCTCTACCCGTTCGAGGAATTCCAGCGCTGGAAGCAGCATCCGTCGATCCGCCAGTATCTGGAGGGCGGGCGCCGCGTGTCCTATGGCGCGCGCGTTATCAATGAAGGCGGCTGGCAGTCGGTGCCAAAGCTTGCTTTCCCCGGCGGCGCGCTGATCGGCTGCTCTGCCGGCTTCGTCAACGTGCCCCGCATCAAGGGCACGCACACGGCGATGAAGTCGGGCATGCTCGCGGCTGAAGCGGCGTTCGCGGCGGTGCAGAGCCAGCGTTCGAGCGATGTGCTCCAGGAGTATGACGACAATCTCCGCAGCAGCTGGATCGCGACGGAACTGCAGCTGGTGAAGAATGCCGAGCCGCTGCTCGCCAAGTTCGGCAACACGCTCGGCACCTTGCTGGCCGGTGTCGACATGTGGATGCGGACGCTCAAGATCGGTCTGCCCTTCACGATGAAGCACAAGCCGGACAATGAGAAAATCTGGCGCAAGGATGCGTGCGAGAAGATCGCCTATCCCAAGCCCGACGGCGTCATCAGCTTCGACCGTCTGTCGTCGGTGTTCCTGTCCAACACCAATCATGAAGAGGACCAGCCGGTCCATCTTCAGCTCAAGGACCCGGCGGTTCCGATCAGCTACAACCTGCCCCTCTATGACGAGCCGGCGCAGCGCTACTGCCCCGCTGGCGTCTATGAAGTCGTGGGCGAGGAAGAGGGCAACCCCCGTTTCCAGATCAACGCGCAGAACTGCGTCCACTGCAAGACGTGCGACATCAAGGACCCGACCCAGAATATCAACTGGGTCGTGCCCGAAGGTGGCGGGGGGCCGAACTATCCCAATATGTAGGCGTCTGCTCGCCCTCATCGCGCTGATGCTGCCCGCGCAGGCGGGCGCATCGGCCGATGCGCCGAGCGCGCTTCATGCCTATGCGCGCGCGCGACTGGCGGAAGGATATGTGGCGCAGCAGGCCGCTATACACAGCTATCGGTCCGCGCTGACGCGCGATCCCACCAGCGTGGAGATCGCCGGCCGCGCCTATGCGCAGGCGGTGGAGGGGGGCGACCGGGCGCTTGCCCTGCGATCGGCACGCCTGCTCGACGCGCAGGGTCTTTTGCCGCGCGACGGCACCCTGCTTCTGATCGACGCTGCGCTTGAGACGCGGGACTGGACGGGCGCCCGCGCGCTTGCCGATCGGCTCGTGACGGAGGGCAATTTTGCCTTTCTTGCGCCGGTTTTGCGCAGCTGGATCGCCTATGGCGAGGGCCGCGATGAGGTGCCTGTCGTCGATCCCAATGATCGCTTCGCGGCGCTAGCCCGTCGCTATGTCGATGAACATATGGCGTTCGAAGCGCTCGCGCGTGGCGATGTCCGTGCCGCTTCACCATTCGTCCTGAGCGCTCTGGCGCAGCGGAGCGCCGATGGGCCGATTATGAGGATCGCCTTTGCTACACGCCTCGCCGCGCAAGGGGGCAAGGCCGAAGCGCTCGCTCTGTTGCCTGCCGGGGATTCTATTTATGCGAGGGCGCGCACGCTCATCCAGCGCGGCAAAGATCGGCGTGCGCATGCAGCCGCGCTGACCCCACGCCAGGGCTTTGCCCGCCTTCTCGCCCGGCTGGCGACCGATCTGTCGTCAGAGGGGATGGGGTCGGTTCTGGGAATGCGACTGGCCCGGCTTGGGACCTTCGCAGATGCCAAGTCGCCCGAGACGCTGCTCGTGGCGGTGCGCCTGCTCACGCAGAACGATCGGGCGGAACCGGCGATCGATCTAGCCCGGTCGGTGCCGCAGGATGGACCCTATGGCCTGTTGGCGCAGATCATGCTGGTCGAGGCGCTGGCGGCGGACGACCAGAAGGGCGAAGCCCTGGAGCTGGCGCGTACTATGGCGGCTGCGCCGGACGCGGACACGGATCGCTATGTGAAACTGGGTCAGCTGCTGGCGGACAGCGACGATTATGCAGGCGCCGCGCAGGCATTTCGTGACGCACAGAAACGTTACCCCGGCCCGACCCCGCCATGGACGCTTCTCCTGTTCGAAGGCAGCGCGCTGGAGCAGGCGGGACGATGGGATGAGTCGCTCGTGGCACTGAATCGGGCGGCCGCGCTCGCACCGCAGGAGCCGGTGGTCCTCAACTATCTTGGCTATGCGCAGATTGAGCGGCGGCTGAATGTTCAAGCTGCGCTTGCCCTGCTCAGCCGGGCGAGTGCGCTCAGGCCGCAAGACCCGGCGATCACGGATTCTCTTGGCTGGGCGAAGTTTCTGACGGGCGATGTCCAGGGGGCGATCTCGATACTGGAGCGTGCGGTCATGGGCGCGCCGACCGATCCGACCATCAACGAGCATCTGGGCGACGCGTTATGGGCCGCAGGACGGCGTGTCGAGGCGCGCTATGCGTGGCGCGCCGCCGCCGTGTTCGCGGACGGCAAGGTCGCCGAGCGGCTACAGGCCAAGACGCGCGAAGGGATGAAGCCTGAATATGCCGCGCCCTGACGTCATAACTGGTGCCGACATGCTGACCGAGACTGCTTATGCCAAGATCAACCTCGCGCTGCATGTTCGTGGGCGGAGGGCGGATGGATATCACAGTCTCGAAAGCCTGTTCGTGTTCGCTGCCGATGGCGACCTGCTGCGCGCCGAACCCGCCCAGAAGCTTAGCCTGACGATCGAGGGGCCGTTCGCGCATGGACTTGAAAGCGGCGCCGACAACCTCGTCCTGCGCGCGGCGAACGCTTTGCGCGAGCGGGCGGGTATAGCGAATGGCGCGCGGCTGGTGCTGGACAAGCGTCTGCCGGTAGCGTCGGGTATAGGCGGTGGATCGGCCGACGCTGCGGCCACCCTGCGCGTACTGGTGCACCTGTGGGCATTATCCATTGAGGAGGTTGACCTCATCGACATCGCGCTCTCGCTAGGATCGGATGTGCCCGCTTGCCTTGGCAGTCGGACGCAATGGGTTGGCGGGCGCGGCGAGCAGCTGCGGGATATGCAGCTAGAGGGGCTGGGCCGCATGCCGATGCTGCTCGTCAATCCGCGCATTCCGCTCTCGACCGGCCCGGTCTTCGCGCGCTGGGACGGAGTCGATCGCGGGCCGCTGGAACCGAGTGACCTTGCGGCGCTGATCGAGCAGGGGAGAAATGATCTTGAGCCCGCGGCCATCATGCTGGCGCCCGTCATCGCCGACGTGTTGGCAGAGCTCCGTGCGCAACCGGGCGCGCAGCTTGTCCGTATGTCGGGATCGGGCGCGACCTGTTTTGCGCTGTTTGCAGATAAAGCGGCACGCGATAGGGCGCGCGCGGCGATTGCGGCGGCGCAACCGGCTTGGTGGACCATGGCAACGGAAATAAGCGAACGATGAGCGAGGCATTCACCAGGATCGACGGCGGACCGGCGCCCATAGTGATCGTCGCCGATCACGCGTCGGCTCATGTTCCGGCGGATATTGACCTCGGCATCGACCCAGCTCTGCTGTCGACCCATATCGCGATCGATATCGGGGTGGCGGAGGTAGCGCGACTTCTCGCCAGCCAGCTAGGCTGCGTCGCCATATTGGGCGGCATCTCGCGGCTGGTGATCGACCTTAATCGAGAGGACGACGCGCCCGGCCTGATCCCGGTGCAGAGCGACGGCATCGCCATATCGGGGAACCGCACGGCCAAGGTGGCGGACCGTATGGCGCGCTTCTATCACCCCTACCATCGCGAGGTCGGCAGGCTGATCGCCGGAACCGTCTCGCCCTTCATTCTCTCTCTTCACAGCTTCACGCCCCAACTCGCCAGCGATCCTGAGCAGGCGCGCCCTTGGGACATCGGCGTCCTCTATAATGAGGACGACCGCGCTGCCCGTCTGGCGATCCCGCTGCTAGAAGAGGCAGGGCTCAACGTTGGCGATCAGCTTCCCTATTCTGGCCAACTCCTCAATGCGACGATGAACCGCCATGCGGAGGATAATGGCATTTCCTATCTGGGCGTCGAGATGCGCCAGGACCTGGTCAACTCATTGGAGGGACAGCGACGCTTTGCCGACATATTAGGTCGAATTACCCTTCAATGTCGTAATTCTCTTGCGTGACACGCGCCTTTTTGAAAAGACGCAGCCATTCTTCAAGGTAGGTTTCATGTCCCATAAATTTGACAAGTCCAAGCTTCCGAGCCGCTACGTCTCGGTCGGTGTCGAAAGCGCGCCCCATCGCAGCTATTATTATGCCATGGGCCTGACCGAAGAAGAGATTTCCCGGCCCTTCGTAGGTATCGCGAGCGCGGGTAATGACTCCGCGCCCTGCAACACGACCCTCGATATGCAGGCCGATTGGTGCCGACAGGGTGTCAACGAAAACGGCGGCATGCCCCGCCGCTTCAACACCATCACCGTGACCGACGGCATCGCCATGGGTCATCAGGGCATGAAAAGCTCGCTCGTTAGCCGGGAAGTGATCGCGGACTCGGTCGAACTGTCGGTCCGCGGCCATTGCTATGACGCGCTCGTCACCTTCGCTGGCTGCGACAAGTCGCTGCCGGGCATGATGATGGCGATGCTGCGCCTTAACGTGCCCTCGATCTTCGTCTATGGCGGGTCGATCCTGCCGGGCCGCTATCAGGAGCGCGACCTGACCGTGATCGACGTGTTCGAGGCGGTGGGCCGCTATTCGGCCGGCAACTGCCCGCTTTCCGAAGTGACCGCGATCGAGAAGGCTGCCTGCCCTGGCCACGGCGCCTGTGGCGGCCAATATACGGCCAACACCATGGCGTGCGTCGCCGAGGCGATCGGTCTTTCGCTCCCCAACAGCAATATGGCGCCGGCGCCATACAAGTCGCGCGAAGAAATTGCGGTGGCGGCAGGGCGGCAGGTCATGGAACTGCTCAAGATCAACCTGCGCCCGCGCGACATCTGCACCCGCGAAGCCTTCGAAAATGCCGCGCGGATCGTCGCGGCGACCGGCGGCTCGACCAATGGCGCGCTGCATCTGCCCGCCATGGCGCATGAATGTGGTATCGATTTCGATCTGTTCGACGTCGCGAACATCTTCAAATCCACGCCTTATATCGCCGACCTGAAGCCGGGCGGCCGCTATGTGGCCAAGGACATGTACGAAGCGGGCGGCATCTACATGCTGATGAAGACGCTGATGGCCGAGGGCTATCTGCACGGCAATTGCATGACCGTGAGCGGCAAGACGCTCGCCGAGAATATCGATGAGGTGACGTGGAACCCCGACCAGAAGGTGATCTACGACGCGAAGACGCCGCTCACCCCGACCGGCGGCGTCGTTGGCCTCAAGGGCACGCTGGCTCCCGAAGGCGCGATCGTCAAGGTCGCGGGCATGCAGCGCCTTCAGTTCACCGGCACCGCCAAGGTGTTCGAGCGTGAGGAAGATGCCTTTGCCGCGGTCGAACAGAATCAGATCGTCGAGGGCATGGTCGTCATCATCCGCTATGAAGGCCCCAAGGGCGGCCCAGGCATGCGGGAAATGCTTTCGACCACGGCGGCGCTCTACGGCCAAGGGCTGGGCGAAAAGGTCGCCCTCATCACCGACGGACGCTTTTCCGGCGGTACGCGCGGCTTCTGCATCGGCCATGTCGGCCCCGAAGCTGCCGATGGTGGCCCGATCGCGCTGGTGGAGGATGGCGACACCATCTCCATCGACGCAGAGGCCGGCACGATCGATTTGTTGGTGGACGAGGCGATCCTCGCAGATCGTCGCAGCCGCTGGGAACCGCGCCGCAATGACTATCAGTCCGGTGCGCTGTGGCGGTATGCGCAGAATGTCGGGCCGGCATGGCAGGGCGCCGTGACCCATCCGGGCGGTAAGGCGGAAACCCATGTCTTCGCGGATATCTGACGCGCTTTTCCCCGCACTGCTGTGCCTCGCCCTCGCTGGTTGCGGGAGCGGGGCGGGTGCCGGCGGGGGCAATGCAGCTGCATCCTCACCCGATGGCAAGGATGGATATGTGTCGTGCGCCCTTGGCGGTAGCAGCAAATGGACGCGTGATTGCGCCATCGATCAGGAGGAGGATGCGCGCGGCAAAGCGCTGACGATCCGACATCCCGATGGCGGATTTCGTCGCTTCGCAATCGTCAGCGACGGTCGGGGCCTTGTGCCCGCAGACGGGTCCGAACAGGCTCGAATAACCAGCGCCGGAACCGACGGGATCGAGGTCGCCGTCGGCCAGGACCGTTACCGCCTGCCCGTGACCTTTGCCGCGCCAAGAGAGTGACGCGAGGCTGGCCAATCGTTACGGCGGCGCAGATGCGGGCCGCCGAACAGGCCGTGATCGCGGCGGGCACGGCCGAATATGCGCTGATGGAGCGAGCGGGGGCCGCTGCCGCCGAGATCATCTGGCGGGCAGGCGGCGAGCGGGACGTGCTGGTCCTGTGCGGACCGGGCAATAATGGCGGCGACGGCTACGTCATCGCGCGGCTGCTGCGTCAGCGGGGTGTGCCGGTGCGCGTCGCTGCTTCAGGCGACAGTCGAACGCCATCGGCGATGCGCGCGCGGGCCGGGTGGGACGGGCCGGTGGAGTCGCTTGGCGAGGTGATACCCGCAACCCAGTTGGTCGATGCCCTGTTCGGCACGGGGCTCACGCGCGGGCTAGATCAGGAAACTGCTGCCCTGCTCGACGCCCACGTCTCACATGCCACGCACAGCTACGCCATCGATCTGCCCAGCGGCGTCGCCACGAATAGCGGCGACCTGCTGAGCGACGTGCCCCCCTTCGACATGACCATCGCGCTGGGTGCGCTAAAACCAGCGCATCTCCTTCACCCCGCGGCCGCCATGATGGGGAGGGTGGTGCGCGTCGATATCGGTGTGCCGGTGCCGGATGATGTTCACCAGCTAGCACCGCCCCACTTGGCTCCGCCGGGCGCGGAGGCGCATAAATATACGCGTGGGCTCGTTGCTGTCTTGGGCGGTGCAATGCCAGGCGCAAGCCTCCTCGCGGCGCGGGCCTGCGCCCATGGAGGCGCTGGAATGGTCCGCCGTCTGGCACCGGACATGCAGTCATCGGGCCTCGACGCCATCGTCCATCACCCTGTCCATTCCGTCACCGATGTCGCCGAGCAGTTGCAGGATGCGCGGATCGGCGCCGTTTTGGTCGGACCGGGCCTGGGCCGCGATCAGCAAGCACGCGCCATTCTGGAGAGTGTGCTGCAATCAGGCAAGCAGCTGGTACTCGACGCCGATGCTCTGACTCTGCTTGGGCAATCGGGCCGCGCGCTTATCCCGCCGGGTGCGATATTGACTCCGCATGAGGGCGAGTTCGAACGCCTGTTCGGCGCTATGGCAGGCAGCAAAATCGACCGCGCATTAGCTGCCGCGCGGCAGGTCGATGGAGTCGTCATCTACAAAGGCGCCGACACCGTGATAGCCTCGCCTGATGGGCGCGCAGCGATCGCTGCGGCCCAATCATCCTGGCTATCGACGGCGGGCACCGGCGATGTGCTGGCGGGCGTCTGCGTCGCACGACTGGCCGCAGGCGGCGACCCGTTCCGCGCGGCTTGCGAGGCGGTATGGCTACATGGTGAAGTTGCGCGCCGAGCCAGGCCGGCATTCGTCGCGGATGATTTGATCGCGCGCCTTGGTGAGGCTATCGGCTCTCGCCTGTGACCGACCATATAAACGACCCAGACCTCGTCCTTCGCCTTGCGGCTAAGGGCGATGGCGTCACCGCCGATGGGCGGCATGTGCCGCTGAGTGCACCGGGCGACTTCGCGCGCGCCGCAGAGCTCGTGCACGGTCCCCATCATGTTGACCCGCCTTGTGTTCATTTTCCAGCATGCGGCGGCTGCCAGCTTCAGCATGTCGACGATGAAAGCTACGCCATCTTTGTGCGCGATCGGGTGATAGGCGCCTTGGCGGGGCAGGGGGTGGAGCCTGGGATGGTCTTGCCTGCTCACATCTCGCCGCCCCGCACGCGCCGCCGCGCTGCTTTGCGCGCCGTTCGTCAGGGAAAGCGCATCAGCATCGGCTTCATGGAGAGCGGCAGCCATAATCTGATCGACCTGCAGATGTGCGCCATCATGGATCCGCGCCTGTTTGCGCTGCTGGCGCCCTTGCGCATCCTGATGCCGCTGATCCTCGCTGACCGACGGGCTGCCCACGTAAAGATGTCACTGACCGACCAAGGGGTCGACCTGTTGCTGGAGGGCATCACCGTCAGCGGGCTGGCAGCTGATCAGGGACTGCTTGATTTCGCGCGCGACCACGACCTTGCGCGGTTGACGATCGATACTGGCGATGGCGCTGAAACGCGTTGGGAGCCGGACGCCGTCACGGTGACTTTTGGCGGTGTGCCGGTGGCATTTCCGCCCTTTGCCTTTCTACAGGCCACGCCCGATGGCGAAGCGGCGCTGGTCGCCGCAGCGCGTGCGGCGATGCCACCACAGGGCGCGATCGCAGACCTCTTCAGCGGGCTTGGCACCTTCGCCCTGGCCCTTGGTGAAGGGCGCCCGGTCTACGCGGCCGAGGGCGCGCGCGATCTCGCGCTTGCGATGAAAGTGGGTGCTAATCGCGCGCAACGCCGGCTGTCTGCGGATCATCGTGACCTTTTTAGGCGCCCGCTGACACCGGAAGAGCTTGATCGCTTTGCCGCCATCATCATTGATCCTCCCCGAGCCGGCGCGCGAGAGCAGATCCAGCAGCTGGCCCGGGCGCAGGTCTCCTCAGTCGCCTATATCTCCTGCAATCCAGGCAGTTTCGCGCGCGATGCGGCGCATCTTGTCGGGGGCGGTTATCGGCTTGAGAGCGTGTTGCCCGTAGGTCAGTTCCGCTGGTCCACCCATGTCGAGTTGGTCGGGATATTCCGCCGCTGACGTGCAGACCGATCGGCCAATATGGCGGCTGACCGGAAAACGGTTCACGGGTGGCAAAGGCAATCCGAAAAAAGGCCGCCGGAAATAGACCCTGTTGGAACGCAGACTAGCTTTGAAGCATTCTCCTCACGAGAGGAGCCTGAAAATGGACGTTGGAAAAAATGCGCGCCGCATGCCGCTTTGGCAGGACGCCGTTCACGCGACGGAGCGGGACACGGAAAAAGCCGCCACGAAGGAGCAAGCGCAACGCCGCGCATGGCTGGGCCTGGACGCCTGCGATGCACCAGCAATGGGTTCAGGCGGCGATCGCGCCGCGCACTGATGTGCCAAGTATGGATTGGGCCATAGCGATGCACGGCCCAATTGCCGGTCCGGCGATGTGCAATTCCGTGCCATCAGCCTTAACGACGCTCAATTCCCAAAGGCTATCCTTCGCGGCGCAGAGCGACCGGGCGCCATGGTCGGCAAAAAGGATATGTTCGCCAAGCCTTTCCCGATGCAGCAGATGCCGCTCCACCGTCGTGCGCATTTCATGGTGCGCATTATGCTGAATCCGCAAAGCTTCGCTATGGGCCGAAATCCAATCCAGGGCGCGACAGTCGGGGAGCAAGGGAACCTCCATGCCGCAAGATGCGGCGCGGTGCCGCAAGCCGCTTGCGTTTCACAAGGACGTTTTTCGACTGCTTAAGTTCCCGATTTTTCTCGTTAATCCAGGTTTAGATATACGCATTCACGCTCGAATATTCGCGCCGCAAACCACTCGGGCTCGGTCCCGATTCTCGTATCTCCCCACCATATTGCAGCTGGCATAGTCCCGCTATCGCCAAACGATGCCTCCCCGATATGGAGCGCGACGGCACAGGTCAGGCGTTCGCTGCCATGCTCGCGCGTAAAGGCCAAGACGTGATGCGCTCGAAGGCCGGTGACCGGCAAGGGACGATAGGTCCCCACTGCGAGCAGGGCCGGTCGTTCCCGTCTCCAACGCAACAGCAAGCGGATAAGCGCAATTTTCCTGGCGTCAGCATCGCGCCCGCGCTCTGCCAGCATCATCGCGCGGCGATCATAATCGACAGGCCGCCGGTTATCTGGATCTACCAGGCTGAGGTCTAGCAGTTCAGCCCCTTGATACAGGTCCGGAACGCCCGGGACGCAATATTTGAGTGCAGTCTGAGCCAGACTGTTAGCGAGTGCCGCTGGTGCGATGTGTTGGACCAGTTGCTCAATATCCCGTCTGAATGCATCCTCGCCCAGCAGGCCCTGCAAAAACTCTTGTGCACGGGCCTCATAATCCTCGTCCGGCGCTTCCCAGCTCGACCGCAGACGCGCCTCTCGCAACGTCTTCGTCAGCCATCCAGCCATCCGCTCGCGAAAATCGGGCCCGTCGCCGGCACTAGGCCAGGCGCCCAGCAGAGTCTGGAAAATCTGGTATCGGTCGGCAGGATGGATCGCCGGTCCGATCGCCTCGGCTATCCCGGTCCAGCGGGCAACGGCGTCCTTCCATCGGTCCGGCACCGCGCTGAGGACAGCGAGACGCGCGCGCATATCTTCGCCGCGTTTGTGATCATGTGTGGCCGTGGCGAGCATCGCGTTCGGGAAATGGAGGGCGCGGGCCCTGACGCGCGCGTGGAAGGCCTCTGGCGACAGGGCAAAGGCTCCCGGCTCCGAGCCGACATCATTGACGGATAGCAAGCGGGCATAGCGGTAAAAGGCCGTATCTTCGACGCCTTTGGCAGCGATCGGCGCTGACAGTTGCTGAAATCGGCGCACGGCCTCTGCTGCGAGCACAAGATTGCCTCCTCCGCGCCCCGCCAGCCAGTCGAGAATGCGACGCGCGACCTGTGCTTCCCCGGGCGGCGCGTAGGGCTGAACGGCCCGCCACGCCTCCTCCCGCACAGCTTCATCATTTTCCGGCGCTCTGCTGCCGTCGCCATAGGTGCGATAGACCGGGAAGACCCATAGCAGCCGTTCGAGCGCGCGCCGGATCATGGCTGGCGTGACCGCGTCGAGCGCTATGTCCCCCGCACTCGCCGTTCGGGCCACCGCGACGAAGGCTTCGGTGCATGCGCGTAGCTGCGCTTCGAACTGCCAGCTGAGCATGTCGCGCCGGGACTGAAGGACGACTTCGCCGGCGTCGCAATGGTCGGGGTCGATCGCGCGCCACATCTCGACGAGCGGCGCTTCGCCCGCCGGATCATGGAGAAGCGCGGTGACATCGCGCATGAAATCATAGCCGCTGGTGCCATCGACGCCCCAATCGGCAGCGAGCGGCTCTTCGGCGGCAAGTATCTTTTCGACGATGATCCAGGCCCCCGGCCGGATCGCGTCGAACGCGGCGCGCAGGCGTCGGCCATAGCCGGCGGGGTCGGTAAGTCCATCGATATGGTCGACGCGCACGCCGTCGATCAGCCCCTCCCGATACAGGTCGAGATAGAGGCGATGGGTGGCTTCAAAGACCGCCTCATCCTCCACCCGCAGGCCGGCGAGCTCATTGATGGCAAAGAAGCGCCGCCAGTTGAGGCAATCATTAGCGATGCGCCAGTCAACCAGGCGATAATGCTGGGCGTCGGCGATGATGCGCAGGTCGTCAGTAGCGGGTGTATCGGGCCGGAGCGGCAGGCGCTGCTCACCATAAAGGGTCAGGGTCGCGTTTCCCCCGTCTCGCGAGAGCGCCAGATCGCCCGACGCGATGACTGTGCCCAAAGGCGCGCCGAGGATCGGCAGGATGAGCGGGCCGCTCCAATCGATGTCGAAGAAGCGGGCGTAGCGGCTCTTTGGGCCATGCCTTAGAACATCGTTCCACCAGCCATTCTCCCCGCCCGCGACGCCCATATGGTTGGGAACGATGTCGATGATTATACCCATATCGTGGTCACGCAGGGTCGCCACGAGGTCGCGAAACCCCGGATCCCCGCCCAACTCCGGGTTGATGCGGGTCGGATCGACAACATCATATCCATGGGTCGAGCCGCTGCGCGCCGTGGTGATCGGCGAGGCGTAAATATGGCTGATGCCAAGTTCGGCAAGATAGGGGACGATCGCGTTGGCAGCGGAAAAGGGGAAGTCACGAGTAAATTGAAGCCGGTAGGTTGCGCACGGGATCATCAGGGCCTCAACAGGTTGAGCTGGTTAATGCGGCTAATTACTTCCGGACGGGCCAGCAGCTTATCGATGCTGTCAGGCAGGCGGCGGCGCCAGTTGGG
>Ga0233380_1000572_pt1 | contig 18777 bp, 15 predicted proteins | sample ElkDunMinimDraft_9_FD_191541 | JGI IMG/M metagenome (GOLD analysis project Ga0233380, IMG submission 191541) | Fecal eukaryotic communites from dung pellets of Tule Elk in California, USA - Elk Dung F36 | ecosystem: Host-associated > Mammals > Digestive system > Large intestine > Fecal | place... | reverse complement strand
CCGACTAAAATTTTAATGCAACAAAAAAGATAACCTTCGGGGTGTAGCGTAGCCCGGTTATCGCGCCTGCTTTGGGAGCAGGAGGCCGCAGGTTCGAATCCTGCCACCCCGACTAAAGCCTTCTTAAACAAGAAGGCTTTGTTATTTTATGCATTATGTTTTTTGTTTATATACTCAACTCAAATAATCTGAATCAATTTTATATTGGATATACTTCAATGATATTAGAAGACAGATTAAGACGTCACTTAAGTTCTCACAAAGGTTTTACAGCTAGAACTAAAGATTGGAAAATTGTTTATTTTTAAACTTTCGAAAATAAAACGGATGCTATTTTACGAGAACAAGAAATCAAAAATTGGAAAAGTAAAAAAAGAATAATTGAACTAATAGCAAGATTAAACGGTTAGCGTGTCCCGTTTTGAAAACGGGAAGGCCGCAGGTTCAAATTTCCGTGTACGGAATAAACTCTGCCACCCCGACTAAAGCTTTCTTAAACAAGAAGGCTTTTTTTATTTTATGTATCATGTTTTTTGTTTATATACTCAACTCAAATAATCTGGATCAATTTTATATTGGATATACTTTGCAAGTTGTTTATAACAAATCTTTCAGCAATATAAAAAGCTCAGTTTCAAAACAAACCTATCATCCCCATTATTATTTTTCTTATAAAAATATTTTTCTTGATACAACTGACATTATTCCATAAAAAAAGGGAAGAAGCCTTCCCTTTTAATAATTAAACAAACTCCTCTTAAAAAAGAGTAATTGTTTCACTTAACTAAAAACATTCAAAAAACTACAATTTTTACTTACTCATAAAAAAATCATTTTTAATTTCTGTTAGTTTGTAGAGATGCTAAAAAGCACCTCTTTTAAACTAACATTTCTTTTTCATAATCAATTTTGTATAATAATACAAAACGCATACCACAGATGCAAACACCTAATATTTAATCTAAAAACAAAAGTCTTTCTTAAATTGCGTGTAGAAATTCACAATTTCATGTAGATTTTTTTCACAAAGTATACAATAAAAAAGTAATTTAAGTTTATGCTTAAAACTATTTTGCAATAATTAAGTACATTTGTAAAAAGTTATTTTAACATGCTAATTATTGGTATTGCAGGCGGAACCGGAAGCGGAAAAACAACAGTAGTTCATCAAATCATGAGTGAATTACCCGAAACCGAAGTAGGCATTATTTCACAAGATTCATATTATAAATCAAATGATCATTTATCGATGGATGAACGAGCATTGATTAATTTTGACCATCCACGATCTATTGATTTTGATTTGCTTTCCGCCCATTTAAAAGAATTAAAAGAAGGAAAAAGCATTCATCAACCTGTATATTCGTTTGTGCATCATAACAGAACCGACGATTATATATTAACACATCCGCGAAAAGTAATGATTGTTGAAGGAATTTTAATCCTTTCTAATCCGGAATTACGAGATTTATTCGATATTAAAATATTTGTCCATGCCGATTCAGACGAACGATTGATCCGTAGATTAAAACGGGATATTGCAGACCGCGGACGTGATATGCACGAAGTATTAAATCGTTACCAAACCACTTTAAAACCAATGCACGAGCAGTTTATAGAACCATCTAAAGCCTTTGCAGATATTATCATTCCAAACGATAAATACAATACAGTAGCTATTGATATTGTTAGAACGGTAATTAACAAAAAAATATCAGACTAAAATGAAAAAGCGCATTGAAGATCTTTTACTTAAATACCCTTTTTTAAAATGGGCTACCAATAGGTTTGTTCTCGCAACATTATTTTTTATTGTTTGGCTGCTTTTTTTTGATACGTATGCTTTTTATGACCATAGAGTTATCGATAAAGAAATAAAAAAATTAGACAACAATAAAGAGTACTATCAAACTGAAATAAACAACGACGATAAAAATATTAAGAAATTATATCGTAAAGAAGAAGTTGAAAGATACGCTCGTGAAAAATATTATATGAAACGTGAAAACGAAGACATTTATATTATTGACAGCGATAAAGAATATAGCAACAAAGAAAATTAATAACAAAATATATAAAATATGTTATTTAACGATTTTGAAAAAATCACCTCCAAACAATGGAAAAATCAGATTCAATTTGAATTAAAAGGAGCTGATTATAATGACACCTTGGTTTGGGAAAGTTTAGAAGGAATTAAAGTAAAACCTTTCTATCACAACGATGAAGATGCTGCAACTAATGCTGTTTCTACAACAAATACACAATTTTCTATTGTTCAGGAAATTTATGTTTTCGACGTAGAAAAATCTATTGATAAAGCTAATGAAGTTTTAAATCGTGGAGCTGAAAGTATTCGTTTTATTATTCCTACTACCGAAATTGATGTAGTGAACATCATCAATTCTATACAAAAACAACCAAAAGCTGTTTATTTACAATTATTGTTTTTAGATGTTGATGTAATTGCTAAAATTAATGAGGAAGCAGCTAAACAATCATTTGAAATTTTTGTTCTGATCGATCCAATTCATCAATTAGGATTCGATGGAAATTTCTTTAAAGACGGAAATTCTGATTTTGCTACATTAAACGAAATCAACAAAAAAGCCAATGACATCAATTGGTTAACGGTAAATGCAACCACCTATCAAAATGCAGGTGCAAACATGATTCAGCAAGTTGCTTACACTTTGGCTCACGCAAATGAATATTTAAATCGCATTGAAAATTTCGATAAAAACATCACCGTTGAAGTAGCTGTTGGTGGCAATTATTTCTTCGAAATTGCGAAAATTCGTGCCATTCGTTTAACGTTAAATGCCTTGGCAGAAGCGTATTCTTCTAACATTACCTTCCATATCGTTGCAAAACCAACTCGCAGAAACAAAACCATTTACGATTACAATGTAAATATGTTGCGTACCACTACCGAATGTATGAGTGCTGTTTTAGGTGGAGCTGATGCAGTTGAAAATTTAGCTTACGATGCTGTTTTTCATAAAACGAATGAATTTGGAGAGCGTATTTCTCGCAATCAATTGTTGATTTTGAAAGAAGAAAGTTATTTCGATAAAGTAAACAATCCGGCTGATGGAACGTATTATATCGAAAATTTGACAAATCAATTAGCCGAAAAAGGATTGGAATTATTCAAAGACATCGAGAAAAACGGCGGATTGATTTCTCAATTAATCGAAGGAACGATTCAACGTAAAATTTCAGAGTCTGAAGCTAAAGAACAAAATTTGTTTAACGAAGGAAAAGAAGTATTGTTAGGAACAAATAAATATCCGAACGCACAAGATCAAATGAAAAACGATTTAGAATTGTATCCTTTTGTAAAACAAAATCCTCGCAAAACATTAATCACACCGATTATAGAAAAACGATTAGCCGAAACATTGGAGCAAGAACGTTTAGCGTCAGAATAATTTTGTAACTTTCAGAAAAAGAAGATTATGGAAGCAATCAGAGAAATAGTAAAAGTGAAAAATCGTCAGGTAATTATAAATTTACCCGATGATTTTGATGCAGAAGAAGTTGAAGTAATTGTATTAAAGACAATTGAAAATGAAATTCCGCAATGGCACATTAATGAAGTTCGTGAAAGAACTTCAGAATATTTAAAAAATCCTGATATCGCTTTAGATTTTGACGAAGCCATCAAAGATATTGAGAATGAATTATAAATTGAAAATTCTTCTCAAAGCTAAACTTGATTTAAAAGAAATTGCTGTATGGTATGATGAAGAAATTCAAAAAGGACTTGGAAGAAGATTTCTATCTTCTGTAAAAACAGAAATGGCTCTTGTACAAAATAATCCGCTTATTTTTCAAACAAAATACGATAATAATAAAACGATTTTAGTGAAAAATTTTCCATATTTAATCCATTATGAAATAATAACTAATCATATTGTTGTAAAAGCCGTTTTGCACACTTCAAGAAATCCAAAGAACTATCCAAAATAAAGAGTTGGTTATGGAAAAGAAAAACGAAATAAAATTATTCGAGCAAACAAAAGTCCGCACCCTTTGGAATGAAGAGCAGGAAAAATGGTTTGTGTCAATTATAGATGTGATTGCTGTATTGACAGATAGCGCTAATCCAAGAAAATATTGGAGTGTTTTAAAAACTCGTTTAAAAAAGGAAGGAAGTGAGTTGGCTACAAATTGTAGTCAACTGAAAATGCAATCTTATGATGGTAAATTTTATAAAACCGATGTCGCCGATACCGAACAAATTTTTCGTTTAATACAACCAAAGTAACCCGATTAGAATTAGAACAAAAAACAGGCAAAAAAGTGGTAACACCATTAAATGCAAAAACAGCCTTAAAGGGTAAAGAATAATCATAAAAATGAGAAAAGACATACAAAATATAAAAATTAGTCAAAAGTCGAAAGTCGAAGGTCTTCATTCGAATCAAACTTTTGAAACCGCCGAAGGTATTCAAGTAAAAGAAAACTATACATTGGCTGATATTGAAGGATTAGAGCACGTTGGCTTTGGAGCTGGTTTTGCACCGAATTTACGTGGTCCGTATGCCACAATGTACGTTCGCCGTCCATGGACGATTCGTCAATACGCAGGGTTTTCTACAGCAGAAGAATCGAATGCTTTTTATCGTAGAAATTTAGCAGCCGGACAAAAAGGTTTATCTGTTGCTTTTGATTTAGCTACCCACCGCGGATACGATTCAGATCACGAACGTGTGGTTGGCGATGTTGGTAAAGCGGGTGTTGCCATTGATTCGGTTGAAGATATGAAAATCTTATTTGATCAAATTCCTTTAGATCAAATGTCGGTTTCAATGACAATGAACGGAGCTGTTTTGCCTATTTTAGCGTTCTATATTGTAGCAGCAAAAGAACAAGGTGTTGATCAAAAATTACTTTCAGGAACGATTCAAAACGACATCTTGAAAGAGTTTATGGTGCGTAACACCTACATCTACCCTCCTACACCATCCATGAAAATTATTGCAGATATTTTTGAATACACGAGTAAGAATATGCCAAAATTCAACTCGATTTCTATTTCAGGATATCACATGCAAGAAGCCGGAGCTACTGCTGATATTGAATTAGCATACACCATTGCCGACGGTTTAGAATACATTCGTACAGGAATTGCAGCAGGAATGAAAGTAGATGAATTTGCTCCTCGCCTTTCGTTTTTCTGGGCAATTGGAATGAATCATTTTATGGAAATTGCTAAAATGCGTGCCGGCAGAATGATTTGGGCTAAATTAGTTGGTCAATTTGGTACAACATCAGAAAAATCATTGGCATTGCGTACACACTGTCAAACTTCGGGTTGGAGTTTAACCGAGCAAGATCCATTCAATAACGTGGCTCGTACAGCTATTGAAGCAGCGGCTGCAGCGTTTGGAGGAACACAATCATTACACACCAATGCATTAGACGAAGCCATTGCGTTACCAACAGATTTTTCGGCTCGTATTGCCCGTAACACCCAGATTTTCTTACAAGAAGAAACTAAAATCTGTAAAACCGTTGATCCGTGGGCAGGAAGTTATTATGTTGAAAGTTTGACTGCTGAAATTACAGAAAAAGCGTGGAAATTAATTGAAGAAGTAGAATCTTACGGAGGAATGACCAAAGCTATTGAAGCTGGAATTCCTAAAATGCGTATCGAAGAAGCTGCGGCTCGTAAACAGGCTCGTATTGATTCTGGTCAGGATATTATTGTAGGGGTTAATAAGTATCGATTGGAAAAAGAAGATCCTTTACAGATCTTGGAAGTAGACAACCAAGTGGTTCGTCAGCAGCAAATCGAACGATTAAATACCATTAAAGCCACTCGCGATAACGATAAAGTGAAGCATAGTTTAGAAGCATTAACAAATGCAGCGAAAACAGGTGAAGGTAATTTATTGGCAATAGCTGTTGAAGCAGCTGAAAACCGAGTTACATTAGGAGAAATTTCTGATGCATTGGAAGAAGTTTACGGCAGATACAAAGCACAAATTAAAACCATTAGCGGCGTGTACAACAAAGAAATTAAAACCGATGAAAATTTTGCAAAAGCAAAACAACTTGCCGACGATTTTGCAAAAAAAGAAGGACGTCGTCCGCGTATAATGATTGCCAAGATGGGTCAAGACGGGCATGATCGTGGTGCAAAAGTTGTTGCCACAGGTTATGCCGATGTTGGTTTTGATGTAGATATGGGTCCGTTATTTCAAACACCTGCCGAAGCTGCCAAACAAGCCGTTGAAAACGACGTGCATGTTTTAGGTGTTTCGTCATTAGCTGCCGGTCATAAAACCTTGGTTCCACAGGTTATTGAAGAATTAAAGAAATATGGTCGTGAAGATATCATGGTAATTGTCGGCGGAGTTATTCCCGCACAAGATTATCAGTATTTATTCGACTCTGGCGCAGTTGCGGTTTTTGGTCCAGGAACCAGAATTGCCGATGCTGCCATTACTATTTTAAATGTATTGTTAGATACAGAATAGAACAAAAACTCCAACCTTTCAGTTGGAGTTTTTTTGTATATAATAATTATTTTATGATAATCTTTTTAGAAGCTTTTCCTTTATCTGTTTTTACTTCAGCATGATACATTCCTTTTGATAAGGAACTAACATCAATTTTAGTTTTATTTGATTTTTTTACAATTTGTCCTAAGCTATTGTAGATTATTACTTCTTTTAAAATAAGATCATTTTCTAAACTTATATTTAGAACATCAGAAGTAGGATTAGGATAGATATTAAAATTTTCTAAAACAAAATGATCCGATGAAAGCAAACCAACTAAATTATACACTTTTACTGATCCTGATGCTGTACCGTTAGCGTCGCTAAGTGGTATACCAACAGCTAAAACATCTCCATTAGAAGATAAAGATATACTATATCCAAAATAACCTGATGTATATTTACCGATATTACCTAACTTAATCCAATTGCCCGAAACATACTTATACAAACGAACGTAACTAAGATGTGCACGATTTCCAATGACTAAAATAGTACCATCTGAGGAAAGTGAAACACTGAGACCGCTACGGTCTCCTGCGTATTCCCCTTCAATATCTGCACCTATTTGTGTCCAACTTCCTGAAATATTTTTAAAAATTTTTACATGTCCAGAATACGAGCCGTTCCCGTCATTTTCAGGCGCTCCAACTGCTACAATACTTCCGTCTGCTGACAATGATACTCCAGTTCCAAAATCATCGCCAGCAAATTCACCATAAATATCTGCACCAATTTTTACCCAATTTCCAGAAACATTTTGATAAATTGATACACTACCTGAATTCAGTCCATTTCCATCAGCAGTGTTTGCACCAATAGCTACAATACTTCCATTATCTGATATGGCGACACTGTTGCCAAACATGTCTCCTGCTGAACTTCCAGTGAGTGTATTTCCTATTTTAGACCAATTACCTGAAATATTTTCGTAAACAGATACGTTACCCGCAGGTCCTAAATCATTTCCATATGAAGATCCAATTGCTACAACACTTCCGTCTGATGAAAGGGCAACACTTACACCACTTAAATCTTGAACATTATCAATAATATCATTTCCAATTTTATTCCAGATTCCAGAAACATTTTTGTAAACACTTACTGCGCCGTTGTAAGATATTCCATTATCATCATTATATGGAGCTCCAATGGCTACAATACTTCCATCAGAGGATAAAGACACACTTGTACCAAATTTATCGTTAGCACTTTTACCTTGAATACTATTCCCCAATTGAGACCAAACACCTGAAACATTTTGAAAAATACGTACATTACCTGAATAATTTCCACCGCCAATGTTACGAGGAGCACCAATGGCCACAATGGAACCGTTTGCTGAAATTGAAACACTTGTACCTGCTTCATTCGTTTGAAATTCACCAACAATATCGCTCCCAATTTGTGTTTGGCTTAATCCCATAAAAGGAATAAACAAAAAGAATAGTATTTTTTTATTCATAATGTGTTATTTAAAGAAAGAAATCAAATATAACAAAACATTTTAACAAAATACCAAAAAACTCCAACCTTTCGGTTGGAGTTTTATTATAAAATACTTCCTATAAAATTATCATTCTCCATGGTTCGCCAAACCTCAACATTACTTATGTATTTGTCTTTGTAAGGCAGACTACGACAGTTTAACTGAATTTTAGAAACCTTGTTTATATCGGTTAAAAAGTGATTGTCTTCCCAGAAATAGCAAAATAACGGCGGTTGGTTTCTGTGGATCGATGTAAACTTACCAAACACTTTTACTCGGTTTTTAACTTCTTGTTTCTTTAAAACTTCAAACGTCTTTTTTTCATAATACGTTCTAATTATAATCAGCGAATTTTCGCTTCTGTTGTCCATCTTTTTGTAAGACTGTAAATAAAAATCGGTCATTAATTTTTCGTTCACAAACTTGCTTGCAATATCAAATTCAAAAACAAACAACTGCTCGTTATTATTTAAATCGCGTTTGTCGAAATCTTTCGCCAACAATAAAATTTCGTTAACTCCATTATAAAAATTGTACGAAACCAATATTTCATAATAGTTAATTTTTTTGCCTTCTTTATAGTAAAACCTAGGAAAAACCTGGTTAATTGTACCTGTTATTGTCATTAAATAATTTTCTAATATATTTTAGAATAATTCACAAAGATAGCGATTCTTACCATTGCATTGTTAAACTTACTCAACTTTTATGGTTTTACCCGCTGTGTGCCCTGTATGTTCTGGCGCATACATACTTTGAATGGTTGAAATACCACTTGTAAAACTACCCTCATTGTTTAAACGTACCTCATAATCAATCACATAACTACCTTTTGATAGATAATCTATAAAAAAGTTGGTGGCAGCATCGCGTGTTGACTGGTAATAATGTAAATTGTTTTCGTATTTGTAGCCCGAAAGCACATCAACAGGTTCAAAAGTTGCAGCACGCATGTCTTTAATATGAATGAATTCCATATCTTTTTCGGCAGAAATTTCCAATCGAATAATTACTTTTTGTCCTAATTTAAGTTCGGTTTCGTTTGAAATTTCCTGTAACTTTTTGTCGGAATTTTCAATATAGAATTTTCTCGCAATTTTTAAAATTCCATTATCTGCATCTTTTATTGCGTTAAAATCTTCGAAATATTGCCAGTAAATTCCGCCAAAAACAGGTTTTTCGCTTTTGTTTTTTACAGATATTTTACCAAAATCGTTTGTGATTTCATTGCCTTTCCATTGATAGGTTTGATATCCCAATAAATCATCGGATTGATTTTCTGCTATTTCATTGGTTTTTATTGTTTGATTTCCTACTGAAACAATTGCTTTATCGGATTTTGAAACTTCGGTTGAATTTGAAAGCAACAACGCATAAATTGCCGATGTGGTTGCTTTTGTGGTGCCCCAATCTTTATTTAGTTTTTGACTTAACAACCACGCATTTAATTTTTGAAGCGTAGTTTCGTTATTCTCAATTTCTTTAAAAGCCTCGATAATCAACGCCTGAACTTCGGCTGCATTGTGATAGTAATAATACTCATTACTGTTTTCTTTCCAATACATTCCATAGGTTTCATCGATCACCGCACTTTCATTCAACTGATTTAAAATTTGTTTCGCCCAAGTAACATCGCCTTTTCTATTTAAAACTATTGCCAATTTCGCTTTGTTTTGAAGCGATAATTCTACCCAATTCTTTTTTATATCGATAAAATTTTGATCTAATTGTTTTGCAACATCGGCAGGAATTGTAAAATCTTTCGAATAATAACTTTTCACAAAAGCATAATTGATCGCACTGTGATTAGAAAATGTTTTATTTGCTATTTTCAGTTGATCCTGCATTTTAACATCGATAAAACGGTGTGCTTTATTCACGATATTTTTCACATCGGTTTCATTGAAATGCGAAACACCCAATTTATCTAATTGTGCCACCGTAATCAAGATGTGCTGCGTAATGTAATCGTTTTCTGATCCGCCCGAAAACCAACCAAAACCACCCGAGGCATTCTCGCGTTCCCCTAAGGTTTTTACAATTTCATCGGCTTCTTTTTCCAATCGATCTAAATCAAAATACGATGCCAATTGCGCTTTTTTCTCTTCATTTGAAACCAAATCTTTCATCCACGGAGTTTCCTGAAGCACCAATTCTTTTAATTCTTCATTTTCTTCTAATTTAGATTTTGGATTTTTCTTCCATTCAGCTATCAAATCTTTAATATCCGGATTCTTTTCCAACACATGCATCGCCAACACATCGGCAAAATACTTGGCAAAAATTTGTTCGTTGCATGTATGCTGAAAATCGTACAAATAAGGTAGCGACTGCATGGTTAACCAAGTGGCGTTGTGCGAAATTTCAACCACAAACTGATGGTTTTTCAACGTTTGCGAATTGTTGGTTATTAAATTATGCAGCCTATAATCTTTATTTTGTTTACCCAACTGCCAAATCGGAGCAGTTTCGGTAATCAATGTTCTATTGCTTAAAACCGGAATAACGCTTTCTTCACCATCGGTAAAATTATCTGCTTTTACAGAAATGCGGTATTGCAAGCCTTCGATATCTTTAGGAATTTCAACCGACCAACTAACCGTATTGGCACTTAATCCGTTTATTGTTGTTGGAACAAGCTTATCGGTTTTAATGATTTTATCGGTTAAATCTTCGCCGGTAACGGTATTAAACAAACGCAAAACAGCGGTTGCCTGCACCGGAGCATTGGTAACATTGCTTACACGCGCTTTTAAAACAACCACATCAGTTTCACGAACAAAACGGGGCATGTTAGGCTGAATCATTACGTCTTTTTGGGTTTTGCTTAAACTTTCTACGTAAATAAGATCAGTTGTTTTATTATGTGCTAAACCTCTGAACTTCCATTTTGTTAATGCTTCGGGTGCAGTAAAGTCAATTTCTACCGAACCATCTTTCTGAATTTTTAAATGCGGAAAGAAAAACGCGGTTTCTTGTAAATTTTTGCGTAACGAGATATTGTTGTGTTCCTCTTCCAGATTATTTTTACCATAAATAGTTTTTGAAGTTGTAGTAGTACTTACTTCTGTAGAGATATTTAAACCGGGAACCTGACCTTGCAAAGTTTGTATAACACTTGCATTTGGCCTGCCTTCTATTGTTTTAGAAGATACAGTGTTAGCTGCAACACTACTTTTAGGCTTGCTAACTGTTCTATATGTATCAACGACTATATCATTCATAACCATAGAATCATCTTCTAACAAAACAAAGTTTAAGATTTGTGCTTGGTTTACATATAATATTTCAGTCACATACCCTAGATATACAACTTTAATACGATCGCCTGCAGAAGCTTTAATTTCATACATACCACTATCATCGGTATCAACACCTTTATCGGTATCAAGAACCAAAACAGTTGCTCCTGGAATAGGATAGCCATCTTGTGTTTTTACAATTCCTTTTATGGTACTTAAAACTCCGTCTTTAACTATATTAGTTTCATCTATAATACCATAGGTCAGCGTTTCATCGTTATTTAAAACTTTTTGGGTAAATATATTTTCTTCGTTTAAAACATCAGAAAACCCTTCAACACGTTCTATATAATATTTATAAATTTTGTTGAATGTTTTAATATCGTCATCAAATCTATCATATGAAATTTTAGAAATAACCTCATCAATCGGTTCTAAATGAATAACGGTTAATCCTTTTTTTAATTCAATCTTTTTATTTTGGTAACCTAAAGCTGTAACACCAATCAAAGCTGTTTTACTGCTTATTATTTTTGCAAAACCGTCTTCGTTAGTAATTGCCTTATCTGCATTTTTTAGGTTTACAACGAAGGCGTTAGAAATAAACTTATTTGTTTTTGCATCGCGAATTTCTATTTGAAAATACGATGCGGTATTGTCTTGAATTTCTTTAGGAATGTATTGATACGATGAACTACTATAATAATTTTCATTAGAAAAATTGTATCCAAAATAGTTCCAAGTATTCCAATAAAAATTGTTGCTGTGATAATAGTTTGAACTGAATAAATTATTTTGATGCACATTATTTTGCTTTTTGGGATTAGAAAAATTAACGTACACATAATTATCTATTTTTTGAGCATTGGTAATCCATTCTTTACCATATTCTCCCCAAGAATCTTTCAACAATAAATCTAAAGAAGCATCGTACATCGACGCTAAAAACTCACCTTGATAAGGTTTCTTATTTTTGGCATTTTTAAGCAGTAACTTCCATTTGTATTGTTCGGCAGGATTTAATTTATCGTTCCATGACTGCCATTCTACATTCCATAAAAAATCTGTTACATCTTTACTTTCACTTTCTTTAATATTGTAATTTCCACTGTTTGCATAAAGTTCTTGATCGTTTACAAAAAACCAGTTATAAGAAATCGATTCATTCTCTGTAATATTAACCAAAGGGATTTTAATTTGCTGTGTGCCTTTTTTTATGTTGAAATTAAGTGCTTTAACAGTTGCATCGCGGTCGAAATATTCTACATACAGCGTAACATGATCGTATATGCTGTTGGTTTCTAAAACCAGCTGATCTAAAGAAGATTTAGAATGATTTACAACCGTAAAATTCTCGTTTGTTGCTAATTTTTCGTCAGCATTTTTAATTTGAAAAGTTGTTTCTACTTTTATTGGTAAACCTGATTTCTGGTCTGTAATTTCAAATTCGAAATTATAACTTCCGGTTTTCCAACCTTTGATATCTAATTCAAAATTTTTCTCTTTTTGGGTAATATATTTCCCTTCGTAAACCAATACTTTTTCGGGTGTTTCTTCATCGCTTGCTGAATATGATTCAAAAGGAAATAACTTTCTGAAAGTTTCTTCATTAATAGAGGGTAATTCAGGAACATTCCACGATCTGTTTTTATAAAAATGATTAACAGGTACGGTTTGATAGATTTTTACATTGCCTGTAACGGCTGAAAAATCGCCGTTATAACCAGAAGAATTAACAGAAACATTTAAGAGCTTGTTGGTTAGTGATAAATCATACTTATAAACACTTAATCTATGTGCTGTATTAGCTACAGTAAACTGTCCGTCGGCTTCATGAACTTCGCCTGCTTGGTCTGTTACTTCCACATCATATCTAACATAGGTTTCAATAGGTTGCTTTTTTATTATTTCTCCGATAGAATCAGACTTAACAGTAAAGGTATATTCAAAAAAACCTTGATCGTTTGTAAATAGTTCTTCTTTTGAATCTACCAAAGTTATTGAGCCTCTCTTTTCGTAATCATAAAAAGATGAATTTATGTTTAGCTTTACTTTAGCATTTGCAATTGCACCACCTGCCAAACTGCTTGCTTTACCTTTTATGGTTACTTTTTCATCAAAATAAACGTTTTGTTTTATTTCTTCTACTTCAAAATCAAAAGTTGGGCGTTTGTATTCTTCTACTTTATACCTGAAACTTGCCATTGGAAAATATAAATTCTCCCAAAAATCTTCTTCCGTCTTATCAGTATATTCATCTAACTCATCTACTTCAATATAAAAGTCGCCTGTTGCTATGTTTTTAGGCAATAAAAAAGTACCGCTAAAAGCACCTAATTCGTTGGTTTTAACAGTTAGCTTATTAACCTCTTCAGAATTATCATCTTTTAAAACCACATTAAAAGATTTATTTTCCAAAACGTTGTTTCCATCTTTTTGCATCTCATACAAAATTCCCTTAAAATGCACTTCTTGACCCGGACGATAAATATATCTGTCGGTAAATAAATTAACTGTAGCTTCCCTTTTCTTATTATCTTTTCGAACATACTGCGTATTATAACCATCTAAATACAAATTTGTTTCGTAGGTTTCATTATTCGCAAAAACCTTTACAATATTATTTTCATTGTATGACGATTTATGGAAAACGGCTACTTTACCAGAATCATTGGTTATATAGCTTTTATTCTGGTATTTTACCAAAACATTTTTATAAGGATTTCCGTCTTTTGGATTTAAAATATACAGAACATAAGATTCTTCATCTCTTGATTCTGTATCAATATTTTTAGATATTACCGATACATTTGTGGTTGTAAATGAAACTACACGTTGGTAATTAAACTCTTTTAAATCTTTAGCATCTGAATAAGATACCAACAAATAATTTCCTAACGGAAACTGTTCACCTAAAACTTCGGTTGTGGTTTGAAAGTAGTTTAAATCTTTAGATAAAATACGCGAAACAACTTTGATTGGCTGTTGATTTTTTATTACCAATTGATACGTACTATCGTTTAAAACGGTATGTTTAAAATGATAATAAGCAAAATGTACGCTGTCGATATTTTTATAGTTAATAAGATATTTTATAGGTTCGCCTTCGTAAACTTCTTTTTTAAGCGATACGGCAAATTCTTTTTGCTTGATACTATTTTCTAAAAGCTGTACTTTGTCTAACTGATCATTTTCATGGACACTTTTTTTAACTTCGGCAATTGCATTTAGCGAACGATCGTAATAATCTTTATTATCAGTTTTGTTTGCTTCACTACTTAATTTATTTGCATAATCAGCATACCAGCGGTTTTTATAAAAAGTGGTTGATAGATTTTTTCCTAAATCTTGAAAAGCAATTCCGTTTGCCGATTTATCACTAACCAATTTATCAAAACGCAAATAGCGGATTTTATCCAGTGATTTGGTTTGATTTGTTGCATTGTAATAGCCCTCTAATTTTTGAAATAACTGTATAACACTTTTATGTAATTCACTTCTTAAATCATCTGTTTTAGGTGGATAAATTATCTTTTGTTGAAAGAAAGAAGAATCAAAACGAGATAATTCATTAGTTAAAGGCTTTACCCAAGAAGAATTGTAAGTATAGTCGTTAATAAAGCTTACTGTAAAAAATTCAAAAACCGATTGATTTAGATTATGATCTATTTCATCATAAAAAATCAGTTCTTTAATCGTTGAAACTTTTGTTTGTTTTAGTAATTGCTCTTCTTTAAAAAGCAAATTCACTTGTTCGTTAACAACGTTTTTAAAATGATCTTTAGACCATAAATCGATATTTTCAGGAAGTTCCGTCGTTGTAGTTTCCACTAACGAATTTCTTCGCCAATAACTCTGTTTTGAATCATAAGCCGAAATCAATGTTTTGATATAATACCAACGATAAACTTCTTTGTAAATACCTTTGCTGCCCGCCAACTCTTTTTGCAAACGATCAACTTTCTTTTGATAATTTACTTCTTCTAAAACGTTTTCTAATTTCATTTTAAACAGAACAGCTTTTGCCTTTTCTGCTTCATTCTTAGCTTTATTAGCTTTAGAATATAAATTATCAATAGTTTTTTTAAGCGTTTTATAACTTCCTTCTTTTTCTAATTCGTAAACTTTTTGCCATTCTTTAGAAAAATCTTGCGCGTATAAGGTAGTGCCAAAAACAAACAACAGCAGTAAATAAAAGTGTTTCATAAGGTATTGTTAATTAGATGCCGTTAAAATACATCTTTTTTGTAAATTTAAACTTTTAAAAATTTTGTATGAAGAAATTTATAGGAATTTGCACGCTTTTACTCACAATTATTTCATGTGATAAAAAAGCAGAAACTGTAGCTGAAAAACCTCAGGTTATTGAGTTAAGTACCGATTATAATTCGGTTTTTAATCAATTTACTAAACAAAATGACACCCTTTATGTTGTTAACTTTTGGGCAACGTGGTGCCAGCCTTGTATTGAAGAATTACCCGATTTTATGAAGGTGAACGATGAGTTTAAATCAGAAAAATTTAAAATGGTTTTAGTGAGTTTAGATAAAGCAAATGACTTTGACACAAAAGTGAGAGACTATCTTAAAACCAATAATATTTCACCAGATGTTTATGTTTTAGCAGATAACAAACGTATGAACGAATGGATTCCGGCGATTAGCAGACATTGGAGTGGCGCCATTCCGGCAACGGCCATTTACAAAAACGGAAAACAGGTGTTTTTTACCGAAGGAAAAATTTCGTACACCGATTTAAAAAGTACCATTAACAAATTTAAATAACATAAAATGAAAAAGTTTTTAGCATTAGCTTTATTTGCAACGGCTTTTATTAGCTGTAAAAAAGAAACTACTACAACAACCGATGTGGTTAACAACGACACTATTACTAAAACCGAAGAACCTGCAACTTCAAGAACCGGTTACGCTATTGGAGACGAAGCTACCGATTTTTCTTTAAAAGGAACCGATGATAAAGTGTATTCTTTGTCTCAATTTGAAGATGCAAAAGGATTCATCGTCATTTTCACTTGCAACCACTGTCCTTATGCAAAAGCTTATGAAGATCGAATTGTGGCTTTAGATAAGAAATACAAAGACTTGGGTTATCCTGTTATTGCGATCAATCCGAACGATCCTGCAGCACAACCAGAAGACAGTTTTGATTTAATGAAAACCCGTGCGAAAGAAAAAGGGTTTACATTCCCTTATTTGGTAGATGAAGGTCAGAAAATTTACCCACAATACGGAGCCACTAAAACGCCGCACGTTTATATTCTTCAAAAAGAAAACGGTAAAAACATTATAAAATACATTGGTGCTATCGACAATAATCACGAAGATGCTAACGATGTAACAGAGAAATATGTAGAAGCAGCTGTTGATGCTTTATTAGCTGGCAATGAAATCGCTGTAAAAGAAACAGTTGCAATTGGCTGTACAATTAAAGTTAAAAAGTAGTTTGTAGTTAAATATAAAAAGTAGTTAGTAGTTAAATATAAAAAGGCTGTTTCAAATTTATGAAACAGCCTTTTTTATTTATAATGTGATTAAATTAATCTACACGGACAAAATTTCCGTCGGCGTCAAACTCTAAATCAATATCTGATGCTAAATCAATTTTTATCTTTTTATCTTCTTTATCTATTGCAATTGCAAAGGTTGACGCATAATTTTTAGACAAATACGTATTAATATTGTCAGGCACAACGCCTTTTGGCAAACCTTTGGCATCTTTCCATTCATACCAAATACCATCGCTATTAAAATCAATTTCGGCTCCGTCGTTAAACTTCACTTCATAACTTTTTCCAATCACCGGAATGGTTTTAACCTCGTACGACGCAATGTTGTTTTGGCTGTAATGACTGTTGATTGTCTCTAAAGCTTTAACCGGCAAATCGGAAAAATTAACGCCGCTTTTTTGCACATCTTCTACTACATTGCTTGTAGAATCGGTTGTTTGTGTAGCATTTGGCGTTACAACAACTTCTTTTTTACATGAAACTAATGATATCCCACCAATTACTAATACTACTAAAAATTTCTTTTTCATAAATTAAACTTTTAAATATCAATTAAATATACAAAAATTATTTGGTTTTGTATTTATCGTTCAAGCCTTTATTCTGTAAAATAAGTTCTTTAATTTTTTCTAAACGTGTTGTTTTTGTTTTTTCCTGTTTGGCTTCATTAATATAAACCACATATTCTTTCTGTTTTCCTTTGGTTAATTTTTCAAAAGCATTTTTTACGTCGGCATTATTATCTAAAAAAACTTTAAAAATTCCTTCGGGTTTCTTCTCTTCAAAAACATCGGGTTTTATTTCTTTTCCGTCTTTTATTGTTTGAATAGATTCATTTATATACATCAAAATCTTTTTCTCACTCATATCATCAACATTCGTAAAACGCCACTGTCGCATAGCTTTTGTTTTTCCGTCTGATGCATTTACCAGCACTTTTTCAGGATCTGATAAAAAAACACCGTTGAAAAACCATAATGAGAAAAAATCTTTAAAACCGCCCCACCCGATCACATTTTTATTGTTAAACGTATAAACTTCCTTATCCCATTTAATAGTTTTGTCTAAATTGGTTTTCACAATTAACTGTTGCATAAATTCTTCTGCATCGGTCCATTTATCGTTGTAGGCACTCCAATTCGCAGTTTTTTTATCTTTAAGTTTCGATACATTGTAATCAATAATATCAACAATTAATTTTTTGGGTAATTTTTGATCTAAAGGAAATTGAATAGCTCCTTTTGATGTTTTGAAGGATATTAGCTGATCTTGAAAAACCTCGATAGCATCTAGACCCGGATACAACCCCAAATGATTTTTGTACAGCGCAAAATGAATTAAATTTCCGTTGTAATGAAACGTTGGCATACCGTAACTGATTTTTTCTACCGTTTCTTTGGGAACATGCTTTTTAATGATCTTATACAGATCTTCCAAGATCATTTTTCGGTCATCGGAAAAACCAGAAATATATTCGGTTATGTTTGAAAAAGTATTCATTATTCTTTAATTCGGGTATATTTTGTAGTCACATAATCAATGCTGTGGTTCATTAAACTAGTCAGAGCATCTAAATTGATATCGGCAAGCTTTTTTACATAAATACAAGCTTTACCCATAGTGAATTTGCCCAGATTTTCTAACAAATGCTCGTGTTCTTGCAAACCCGTAAAAACATATAGCGAAATAGCCGCTTTCCGTGGCGAAAAACCTAGCACAGGTGCATTGCCTTCATGACCACTTTTGTATTTGTAATGATAATTACCAAAACCCACAATTGTTGGACCCCACATCTTTGCTTTTTCGCCGGTTATTTTTTCCATTAAAGCAATAAGCTCGTAACTATCTTTGCGCTTTTGTTCATTTTCTACTGTTTGCAGAAAATCATCAACATTTTTATCGGTAAATTCTGTTTTGTTTTTTGCCATATTTTCTTCAATTAATTTGTAGTACCTAAACCAAAAACAGCACCTATAGGATCTTGAACAATAACATAATTGTATG